>Ga0126383_10000642_pt1 | contig 19967 bp, 9 predicted proteins | sample PanSoiMetPlot_35_FD_96882 | JGI IMG/M metagenome (GOLD analysis project Ga0126383, IMG submission 96882) | Tropical forest soil microbial communities from Panama - MetaG Plot_35 | ecosystem: Environmental > Terrestrial > Soil > Tropical forest > Bulk soil | place: Panama | collected 2016-02-17
CGACACACGATTGCTCGTTCGCCCCCAACTGGCCCAGCAAATAGCGGCGCAACTCTGTTTTGCACTGGTGACGCTGCATTTGCCCCCTGGTTGTTCTGAACATTTGCGGGTGCCGGCAGTTCTAATAGCTTCTGTTGCTCAGCGGTTTTGCCACGACTTCAATTCTCCAGACACCCGCGTTCTTGCATTCAGTCTCCTATATGTAAGTGCAGAAGAATTGTGGGGTATTTCAGCTTTCGCAGTTTTTTGTGCCAGGTCAGAAACTTACAACAAGGATATTTCTCGCTCCTGTTTGGTGATTAAAGAGGATGCTCAGATCGTGAAGGACTATTTTCTTTCTGTCTCAACGCGAAACAGCGCCACCGGTTGAGACGCCGTGGCCTCAGTCGAACCATTCACAATGAAAACATACTCGCCCGCACTCAACCATTTTGTGGGCACAAGCAAACTAATCGAAGCCATATCGCCGTTGTAACGTGCTTTCAGGTTCGCCCACCCCGGCAGTTCTTGTCCGCTCCCCGAGCGGAGCTTGACGGCATAAGTATCGTATCGTTTTTCCGGCCTGAAGCTTAAAGTGAATCTTGCCAAACGCGCGTCGCTGGGAAGCGAAACATGCACTGCTTTGCCACCGGGGTTAGTTGTTGTTGGAACTGGACCACCTACACCGGCACCCAGGCTAAATGACGGAATTGGCGTCGGAGGCTTCTGCCCCGCATTGTTCGTTTGTTCGACGCTTAATTGAGCTTCCAGGCTCTCACGTCCCTCTTTTTCCTGTCCCAGTTGGGTTCTTAATTGTTGGCTTTCACTGCGTAGCGCCGCCACTTCGTCACTGTTCCGGCGTTGTACGGTGGCTAACTGATCCTCTGATCTCCTTAATTGACGGTTCAGGTAGAGGGACAACACCACACTGACTATTAGAACCACGGTCATGGCATAAGCCAGGCTGTAACGTAGGCCGGGGCTTTGCGGAACGATTGCGTCGATTAGTAACTGCCACCAGGGATTTATGGACGCGGATTTAGCCCACTTCTGTTCACGTTCCGTACTGGCGGGTTCGAAAATAGTCTCGTCAGCGACTGATTCGACTTCTTTGTGGCGCAACGCCTGAGCTAAAAACACACGTCGGCGCCGCTGCTCAGTGTTCATGTAATGCCGCTCGAATCGCTGCCGTTTCGCCGAATCCATGCGGTCTTCGAGATAATCGTCGATCAGGTTGTTTTCCGCAGCGGTCAGTTGACCAAACAACTTGTCATCGTCGAAATATTTTTCCTCGAGCTCGTCCTGCTCGTTGGCAGAAAGTTCTCCCAAGAGGTAACGTTCGAGCTTCTGGTCTACTTCCTGAACATCCATCATCGATTTACCTTTGAGGCCCTCAAACCATCTCTGGTTTGGCGACCCGCATTCGTTCCTCGAGATACTTTTCAACCCTGCCTTTTAATCGATTGATCTTAATCCTGAGCGCATTCATACTGAGGCCCAGGCGCTCTGCGATTTTCTGCCGATGCTCGATGGCCGTCTCACCCTCGTCAACGTGAAAATAATCAATCAACAGGAGACGGTCCGCGTGGGACAGCTTTTCCAGGCATGCGTCCAGATGCTGTAACAGCCAGCCTTTCTCGGCTTCCAGGTTGCTCGCGTTTTCAGCTACTAATTCGACACCAAAGTCTTCATCGTCGATGCTTACCCCTTTGGGACCACGCGTAACCAGCTCAAGCGCGTACATTCGCGCGACGCCGAGCGCATACGCTTCAATGGTGTTTTCAATCTTTTCACCGCTACTCATTCGCTTGATCGTGCGGTCAATAACCGCATCAGCTGCGTCGTCCGAATTGTTCAGTCCCCGCCGCTCGAAAAACCTCATCAGCTTTTGGCGCAGGGTTTCGTAGCGCATTCCGGCGACCTCAGGGTCGGGGTCGAGCGCACGTAGAAACAGGGTGAAGGCCTCGGGTGACAAGTCCAACGCTGGGCGGTTCGGCGGCAGGTTCTCCACGGGTACGCTGCTCCGTGGCTCGGTTGATAGGAATAGCGCGCTCATTCTCAGGCAAAAGGACCGGTCAGTCAATCATTTCCTTCTCACGAAAGCTATGGAGGGCAAAAACTGCTTTCGATTTATGGTGCAGGTTAGTCGCGAATCATTTCGTGGTGGGCCGGTGAGCTCCGGCGTTCCATCCGTTTTTTGCGGGATTTGATCAACGAATGCGCCGGGTCTGATCTTCATCCCTTGGATTTTGGGTTTGGACTCTCGGTACTGCAGAGAAAAAGCTCTGGCGAGTTTGGTAACTCGCCAGAGCTGTCGGATATTCAACAACGATCTAGTTCGCCTTATTCATAATTGAAGTAGATGTCGTAATCGTTGTACACAGAGCCGCGATTGACCAACCGGAAGGTGTAATTTCCACGCACCCACGCGGTAAAGTTGACCACGCACACGTCCGAGTTGTCATCGTCCTTAGTTACCAGCCGGCCGTACGGGTCATAGACGTAGATGTCCAGGTCCGTGGTGCCGTCACCTTCGACGTAAACGCTGGTTACCTCGCCGGCGACCAAAAACCGCGTAAAGGTGTGTGTGTAATTCCCAGGCAGCCGATATCTGCCCGAGTCAGTGGCCACGCTGGTATTTGCGAGGCTGGTCCGAGCGGCTGCCGGCTGTACCATCCCGATTGTCAACGTGCTAACCATCAGCAGCAGAGCTGCCAGGCTGGCGAGTTTCCGTTTCATCCCTTTGTTTTCTTGCTTTGTCATCGTCTTCTTCCTCCTGTGAAAAGTTAAGTTTTTAGTCTTGCGTTCGAGCCTTTCTTTTTGCCCGAACACGGATGTGCGGTCGGGGAAGAAAACATTTCATCCGGTCGGTACGAACCGCAATTCAGGTTAACCGATGGTTGGTCTGCGCCAAGAGCGGCCGTCGCCTTTAGAGTCGAATCCGACCCGCGGTACGATCGTGACTTCGCTCCGCCAGGAGCGACATGTTTATAGAACTCTCCAGGAATAAACTCAGCAAGCTCCTTTTAAGAGCGCAATGTGTCTTCGCTCCTTGAGAAAACCCATCGATCCGGGGAGACGAGCGTTGCTATAAATATTGCGCCCCTTGCGGGGCATCGACGTGTAAGTGCTCTCACCCATGAGACGCCCAGCAGGGTTTTCGACTTTTCAGGAAAGCCGCCAAATCGCTCGATCCAGACCATTTTGCCCACCTTTCACTCAACAAACCTCTCGTCGAAAGGTTTCTCCCGATTGCCGCACATTTCCTTGGGTGGCCGCTTGAGTAGGCAGCGATAAAGAGCCAGAAAGACGTAGCCGCGGCGCCCGTTCTTAAAAACTTTGGATCGAAAACATAGGGAGAATTCGAAAATGAAAACAATCGTAGTATTCATGCTGATAGCGCTATCGCTGCCGACTTTGTTACCGGCACATAGAGTTGAAGCCCAAACAAGAAGTGTTTCCGTGAAAACGGGAGTGGTGGAACCGGAACGCACCGGCGTGGCTTGGGAAGACACGAAGGCGCCCGATTTCACTCTAGCTGACTTAGACGGACACAGCGTCAGCTTGTCGAGTCTGCGCGGCAAAGTCGTGCTGATCAGCTTCTGGGCCAGCTGGTGTCCATTCTGTGTTCAAGACATGCCGCTGATAGACCAACTGCAGAAAGAGTACGGCAAGCAAGGCTTGGTGGTTATGGGAATTAATCTTGAGGATGCCGGGACTGCTCGGGCCTTTATGAAGGCGCACGGCTATAACTTCAAGTCGGTAGTGGACGCCGACGATCAAGTCTCGCAGCTCTATGAGATCGAAGTGCTGCCAACGGTGATTGTTATTGGGCGAGATGGCAACATCGCGACCAGGCTGATGGGAGCAAAGAGTAAGAGCACGTTGACAGAAGCGATCGCCTCGGCGGGTGTTAAGACTGATTCGCGTGACGCGGAGTAGGTTCGCAGGATCGAAACGTGGCGCTCGTCATAGGTTCAGAGTTTCAGCTTCGCGAGTTTCGTTCTAAATAAAGCAGAGTTCGCTGGTTGAGCGCTGAACCTCCTGGGAGAACGTGGCAACTTCAAAAAAAAGGAAATATGCCGTCGATCGTTCGTCGGCATATTTCTCTGACATAGAGTCTGATTGAAAGATGTTGAAGAAATGCTGACCCCGTAGAGAGGCGAGCGAAATCCCAGCGAACTCCAATGAGCGCAAGAAGTACAACAAATTCTGATCGTATATCCTTTAGAAAAACATTGGCCAACAAAAATTGCTGGTGCTATAGTGCGTGCCGATCTAAGTCGAGGAATCGACTGAAATCGCTTTGCTCACCCATCAAACTCATAAGCTTATGATTATTCTCAAGCGAAGTGTGCCCGCCGTCTTGCTGATCTGTGCAAGCACCGTCTGTTGGGCGCAGAAGCCGGAGTTAGTGATTCAAACGGGACACCCGGGAAAGATAAGAGCCGCGAGTCTTAGTTCTGACGGAACCCTTCTAGCAAGTAATGACGAATATCAGAACATCAAACTGTGGAGTACTGAAACAGGGAAGGAACTTTGGTCGCTGACTGGTGAACTAATTTCAATCGTTCCGAATAGCGAAACGCTAATCAGTCGACAATCGGATGGATACGTATTCTGGAATATGCCCACGCGGGAGAAGCTATGCACTTTGCATCCTTCCAGTCGGCTGCATTTTAGTGACGATGACCAAGTTGCGGTTGTCGCGAACAAAGATACAGGACTCGAGCTGTTTCGAGCCTCTGATTGTACGCGGCTTTGGTCATTGCCAGGGAAGGGGTATGACGCCGACTCCTACTCGCGGTGGGGCTTTACTCCTGACGACCAGTTTCTGATTAACTCTCAACCGCTAACACGAAACAACTGGCGAGTGAGGATGTGGCAAGCCCGGACGGGAACCTTACTAAATGACATTCAAATACCTTATAGCTGGAGCAAGCTGAGTCCAGATGGAAAGCTATTAGCCGTTTCTGAAGATTGCAATGGGTATTCCTGCAAGTCTCCTCATATGCTGGATCCCAAATCCGGACAGGAGCTGTTCGTAGTCAACAAGAATGACGCATTTATTCGCTGGGACGCGCGCTCGAATTTCGTGTGGCTTGTGGGTTCGGACGCGACGCTGAAATTGCGAGATCTTAAGTCCGGTCGAGATATTCGAACGGCTCAAGGCTTCAGTACCTGGTTTTTTTACTCTGATGGAAGTGTGGTTCTGGGCGCGCGCGCCGACAAACTTGTCACGTTTAGATCAGATGACCTTCAGCAGCTTCAGGAGATTCCGACCCCTGAAGCTTCGGACAGTGCAGTGGCAGGCTTCCTTCCTGGGGGATCCATTTGGGCGTATGACCATCGCCTCGTAACAATTTGGGATGCCATCTCAGGTACGCAACTAGGATCCTTTCATGGGGGCCCTTCCTCGATCCTTGACGCAGATCGCGATACGGTTGTCCTCAGGACCGAAGACGAACACAGTATGGAGGTTTGGGACCTTCATACCGGAAAACAAAAAGCAACTCTTTCTGGTCACTCGCGGCAAATGTTCACCGCGACATTTAATCCCGATGGTAGGTTGATCGCTACTGGGACGGAGGACGGAAAAATAAGCGTGTGGGATATCGGTAGCAATGAACTAGTGCGCATCCTCACAGCCGGTTCCGATCCATTATTCATTCCGGTTTTCAGTCCGAATGGTAAACTCGTTGCTGCTTCTTACCACAGTGAAAAAGATGTCTTTGGTTTCAAGGTTTGGGATGCGGCTTCAGGCAGAGAACTCTATTCGATCCCGAACGCGGTCTTACCAACATTCAGTCCAGATAGCAAAGTTCTCGCGGTTATAGCTGCTAATGCTGATGGACCAACCGCCGAATTCAAACTGTTCAACGTGAGCGATGGAACGGAAGTGGCAAACTCCCGCATTACTTCCGGCAATATCAAACGACTTGTGTTCGGAAAAGACAATCACACGTTGATCGGCCAAAACGAAAAAGGTGTCGTGCAAATATGGGATTACCAGACCGCCCAGACAATTCGAGAGCGTTCCCTGGTTCCAGCGTCCGATTTTCTTTCCGCGGTGAGTCCGGATGGCCGGCTCTTGGCCTACTCGATATCGGATAAGGGACAGAATTCGATCCGCGTCGAAGATGTGATGACAGGACAAGTGGGTCTAAATCTTGGCCCCTATACTGATGATGAAAGAAGCAGAAGTCTCCAATTTAGTCCGGATGGGAAAATCCTGGCGAGGCGCAGCGCGTCCCGAATAACGTTCTTTGATGTGGTAACAGGCAGAGAGATAAGTGAAATTCCGTCCGGGTTTACTGAAGGTGATCAAGAGTTTTTCGGCACGCTCTCCTTCACAGCGGACAGCAAAAAAGTCGCCAGCGTAGACTCAGCTCAGATCAGATTCTTCGACGTCTATAATGGACTTGAACTTGGCAAACTAGTACCCATTGATCAAGATGATTGGGCAGTTGTTGATCCCGCAGGTCGCTTCGACGCTTCACCCGGCGCACAGAAGTTGATGCACTTCGTCGTCGGTGTCGAGCCCATAGCTCTCCAACAATTGAAAGAGCGCTACTACGAACCAGGTCTGCTCTCAAAAATTTTTGGCTTTAACAAAGAACCTTTGCGCGATGTCAGCAAGTTTGAAAATCCGAAACTAAATCCTGACGTTAGGTATGAACCGGTGACGAAAGGCAGCAGTAACTTGCGCGTCACACTCACCAATCGTGGCGGAGGCATTGGACGCGTGCAGGTTTTTGTCAACGGGAAAGAATTTCTCGCAGACGCGCGAGGAGACAAGCTAAGACAGAATCCGAACATTCCCCGAGTTACGCTCAGTATTGATTTGTCAGGAGCCAGGGGTCTTCTAACAGGAAAAGAAAACAACGTGCGGGTCATCGCCTGGAACGTGGAGAACTATATCTCCAGCCGCGGCAGCGAAGTTGTCTGGACACCGGATGGGCCGGCAGACCGCGCGCCGCCGGAAGTCTATGCCATTATCGGCGGAATCTCTAAGTACGCTGGCCCGCAGCTCAACCTTAACTTTGCCGCCAAGGATGCCGTCGATATCGCAAATGCAATTGAGTTAGGCGCTAAGCGATTGTTTGGCACCGACAAAGTCCATCTCTCGTTGCTGAGTACTGCCGATGATCCCCGGGCGATCGCTCCTACCAAGGACAACTTCACCAAAGCATTCGAAGCCGCGCGAAAAGCTAAACCAACCGACATACTCATCGTTTATTTAGCCGGCCATGGCATTACCCTACAACGCGGCAGTGATACCTATTGTTATTTGACGAAAGAGGCACGCACTACGGATACCGCCGCGCTATCAGATACGGTAGTTCGTAAGCAGGAGACCATCACGAGTGAGGAACTAGTTGATTGGATCAAACAGATACCCGCGCTCAAGCAAGTTGTGATGTTGGACACTTGTGCGGCGGGTGCAGCCCAAGCGCAGTTGAAGTTGGTCGATAAGCGCGACGCTTCCGGCGATGCGATCCGCGCCATTGATCGGGCAAAGGATCGGACCGGCTCGTACATTCTGATGGGTAGCGCGGCTGACGCTGTTTCTTATGAAGCCAGTCAGTACGGCCAGGGTCTGCTTACTTACGCTTTGCTCAAGGGGATGAAAGGCGCTGCGTTGCGGAATGACGAGTTTATCGATGTGAGCAAACTCTTTTTGTACGCGCGGGAAGAAGTCGAACAGTTGGCCAAGAACGTCGGCGGCATTCAGCGGCCAATTATCTTCTCGCCAAAAGACGACAGCTTCGAAGTAGGCCAACTCAATAAAGAAGACAAGTTGAGGATCTTCCTGGCCACGCCGAAGCCGATGATCCTGCGGCCAAGGTTCTTTGATGCGCAGGCTGATGATGACACCCTGGATTTAATGAAAGTGCTGCGCGCGCGTTTGCGCGATGAAAGTTTCATCACCGGCCGGGGCGGAAATCAATCGGCGCTGGTCTTTGTCGACGATGACGAATTTCCCGGCGGCATCAGGCCAACCGGACGCTACACAATTGAAGGCAGCAAAGTCACGGTAACTTTGCGACTGCGCCGTGACGGTTTGGAGATCGGTAGTCCGCAAACAATCACAGGTACGAAAGACGACCTTCCCGGCTTGGCTACGAAGGTCCTGGAAGTGGTGAAGGAAGCGATTAAGAGGCTGTAGCCATCTGAAACCATTAGTCATCGCGGGTCCGTAACTTATAGATAGGACTCGTTCACAAAAGAGACTTTCCGCGGAAAGATATAATCCACGAGTGATGTGTTAAGTCCTCAGAATGTTGTGAAGTGGTCCACTCCAAGCAAATGGGAAATCAACTAATTCACTTCTTGGCTTGCGGGTGCTTGATCCTGTCCGTTCATCTGACAGGCCAGGCGCAGAGACCTGAGTTGGTTATGCCTGTAGGTCATCCCTTGGTAGTTCATGCGGTGACATTTAGTCCGGACGGAGAATTGATCGCTACGGCAGGGGAAGATACTACGGTGAAGCTGTGGGAAGCATCCAGAGGCAACCATCTTCTTCGAACGCTGTCGGGACATGCCGGCAGCGTCCGTGTTGTCGCCTTCAGCCCGGATGGAAGAGTTTTAGCGAGCGGTAGCGTCGATGGGAAGATCCAGCTTTGGGACATAACGACCGGGCTGATGATTCGAGAATTAAGAGTTGACCAATGGACCTATTCCCTGGCGTTCAGCCCTGACAGCAGACTGCTTGCCAGTGGCGGTAACTCTGACAACACTGTCAAGGTGTGGAGCGTAGCAAGCGGCAAAGAGATAAAGTCCTTTTCGCCCCACACAACCATGGTTCAGTCGGTTGCTTTCAGTCCAGACGGCCAAATTCTTGCCAGTGAGAGCCACGACCCCGACCCGCTAGGAAATAAGATCGTTATCAAGCTTTTGGATGCGAATAATGGCCGCGAGTTAAGAAGATTCTCGGCACTTAATCCTGCCTATGACACAATGGTCTCGTTTAGCCGGGACGGAAAGCTCCTGGTCGTAAACGGTCATGGTTTTGTCAAGCTTTGGAATGTGGCCAGCGGTCTTAACGTTCGGACTCTTAAAGGAGATTATGGCCCCGCTCACTTTTCTCCGGATGGAAAGAAGCTAGCATTATTCAGCGGCAATGAGATAAGAATTCTCAGCTTGGCCTCAGGAGCTGAGATCCGAACAATTAAGAGCTCTGGCGATTTGCTCTCACTTGGCTTCAGTCCAGACGGAAAATTTGTGGCTGGCGCGGGAGACGTCAATGAGGTGTGGGATGTGTCGACAGGCCAACTTGCCGGAGTTCTTGAAGGCCCGTCAAATCTGATTGAATCTTCAGCTTTGAGTCCCGACGGCAAATTATTAGCAAACAATTCTGACGATGTGATCTGCCTCTGGGACCTTGCTAATGGCCAGGAGGCCCGAGTCCTCGAAGGCCATACTGAGATTATTAGCGAAGTTGCCTTCAGTCCGGACAATAGAATTCTAGCCAGTGCAGGAGGTAATGATAAAACCATCAGGCTCTGGGATGTTGCATCTGGACGTGAGATTAGAACTCTCACCGGACACACAAAAAGGGTTAACTCGATCGCGTTCAGCCCGGATGGCAACCTCATCGCGAGCGCGAGCGGCGAATCCGCTGCCGGAGACGCCACAACAGCAGCAAAGGAAAATGTGGTCAAACTATGGGACGTCCAAAGCGGACACGAACTCAAAACGCTTTCCGGTTATAAGGAGGCGGTGGAGAAGCTGGTTTTTAGTCCGGATGGACAGTTGCTGGCGACCTCGAGTCCGGGCGGCTTAAAGATATGGGACGTAATCAACGCCAGGGTCACTAACACTCTTGACTTCGGAGTTGGAGCGGTGGCTTTCAGCCCAAATGGGAAATTATTGGCCTTGGTGAATGGAGATGAAATTGAGTTTAGGGATGTGGCGAACTGGGAGAAGGCAAAGTCCATAGATACTGAGGCCGAAGACGGTCCAAATAGTTTGTGTGGGGTTGTCAGTCATGTTACATCGCTCAAGTTCAATCGGAGCGGAGACGTGCTCGCTGGCGGAAGCTGTGACGGCGTGATTCAACTCTGGAATGTAACGAGCGGTGAGCGCATTCGGCAGCTTCGGTCTGAAGATGTCGAGGAGGTTACATCAATCTCGTCTGTGACAGACCCGGACTTTCTCATTGTGAGTTATGAAGAATCTATCAAAATCTGGAACCTTAATGATGGGTCTCTTCTCGCCACTTTATTACCTACTAATGAAGGTGAATGGCTGGCGGTCGCGCCGGATGGTCTCTTCGATGGTTCACCCGGTGCATGGAAAAATATTATCTGGCGACTCAATAACAACACCTTCGATCATGCTCCCGTAGAGGCCTTCTTCAAAGAATACTGGCGGCCCGGCCTGCTGCAGGACATCATGGCAGGCAGAAATGTGAGACCACCGCAGAAAGATCTCTCAGTAATTGATATTCGCCAACCGCAGGTAGGAATCAAGAGTTTCGATGGTCAACCAACCATCGAACAGTTGTTGGGCCAGCCGGTGAAGCTGGCTAGTACCGTCAACAATCGCAAGGTCGAAATCACTGTTGAAGTTGATGATAACGTCAAAGCACCTTCGCGCAGCGAGCACCCACCATCAAGCGGAGCGAAGGATTTAAGACTCTTTCGTAATGGGTCGGTAATCAAACTATGGCAAGGCGATCTCTTCGATAAACAGACCGGTTGTGAGCAGGTTCCTACCAAACTCAACGAGCCACGCCGCGCCCTATGCAGAGCAACCGTCTCTGTGGTAGCCGGCGATAACAATTTCACGGCTTATGGCTTTAACCATGACGACGTCAAAACCTCAGATGCTGAAGCAACAATTAAGGGGGCCGATAACTTGAAGAGCCCAGGCACGGCTTACATCGTGGCCATTGGTATTAACGAATATGCGAACGACCATTACAACCTTTCCTACGCCGTGCCGGATGCTGAAGACTTTGGAGCTGAGGTCAAGCGGCAGCAGAAAGCCTTGAAGCAATACGAGAAAGTCGAAGTAGTCCCTCTTTATAATAAGGACGCTACGAAGATGAATATTCTGCTGGCACTCAATCTCTTGAGCGGGACTGCGTCATTGCCACCCGACGCGCCAGATGCCCTGAAACAAATCAAGAGAGCCGAGCCGGAAGACCTGGTGATGGTTTATTTCGCGGGGCACGGTACCGCGCACGACAAGAACTTCTACCTGCTGCCGTACGATCTCGGTTACGACGCGTCGAAACCAATGACCCGCGACGATGCTTTGAAGGTCGTGCTGGCGCACAGCATTTCCGATCGCGAATTGCAGGACGCATTCGAAACGGTTGATGCCGGGCACCTATTGCTGGTCATCGATGCCTGTAATAGTGGCCAGGCCTTGGAAGCGGAAGAGAAGCGTCGCGGACCGATGAACTCAAAAGGCCTCGCTCAATTAGCATATGAGAAGGGCATGTACATCCTGACCGCGTCACAGAGTTTTCAAGCAGCCCAGGAGGTTTCTGAGTTGAAACACGGCCTGCTGACTTACGTCCTGGTGGAAGAGGGATTGAAGCAAGCGAAAGCCGGCGGAAACGAGAAAGCTGAAGTTACCGAGCGCAACTGGCTCGACTATGCCACGCGCCGCGTGCCTGAGATGCAGCTTGAAAAGATGAAGCGGCGCGCCTTGGAAATTAAATCCGACGCCGGCAGTGGCGGTGTCTCGCAAGCGCGCGGCTCAGAGTTGGTGTTTGTCGAGGGTGACAATTCCGCTGCCGATCCAGAAAAGAGATATGTGCAGCGGCCCCGAGTCTTCTATCGGAGGGAACTTGAAGCCCAACCTCTAATAATCGGGCGGCAGTAGCAAAACAGTGAGGGTTCGTTCATGCCTGAACGTGGATGGCCCAGCGGGCAGAAGAAATTTAGTGGAGCGTGCGCGTCCGCTGGTCCCGCGGCCAGGACCTCTGGACGAGACGACCGATAAAGGGTTTCAGCAAGCACTGCGGCGGCAAATGCGAGAATTAAGCGAGCCGAGTAGGGCAAGGCCGACCGGTTTGTATACTGGCGGGTAACCAGGTGACGATTAAACTCAACCCAATCCGCAACGAACAACCTGTCAGTTCTGTAACGGTCAACGGTGCAATCACGGACGATCAGAGCAAGGCAGCTTTAGTTCAGAAACTCATTGCCGCAATCAGCGGCGAGGGGCAGAAGCTTACCGCCAAAAAGTAAACATATTCGCTTTGACCATGCTGGTCATTTGGCACTCACGACGCACCGATAGATCCTTGCCATTCTGAAAATAATCTCCGCTCCCGTGCTGACCAGCGAGCCTAGAAACCATAGAAATACACCGAATTGTAGAACCAGGGGCTAAACTCGATGAAATAACGCTCGGGCGTCAGATACGAATCATCCGCTAGCGCGCTGCCCGTAGGAAACGGTGGCAACAGTAGCTTTCCGATTAACCTGAATGTCTTTTTGATTAAGTTCCTCATTGTTTCTCCCTCCTGCGAGCTTCACTTCTTACATTCGAGCCTTATCGTTTTTGCCCGAACATGGATGTGCGGACAGGAATAGAAACATTTCGTCAATTGTCTTGAGACTCTGTCGCCCGTGGAATAAGCCCGCCGCCTGACTGACGCAGAACATGCCTCGAGAGAGCGCTCCCTAGCCGTCAGGCTAATTTCAGCGTTGTCGATTTTCACGTACCAAACTGCTGGCGAAAGTCAGCGGGAAAGGTTTTCCTCATCACACGCACACACCCTGGGTGGGCCGGTCGAATATGGAGGCAGCAACGATGGGCCACAGAGAACATAGGCACGGCCCAGTTTCTTTAGCTCGGACTAAAGACGAGGGGAGGATGTCGGAAATGGAATTTATGTTAGCGTTATTGCTACATAGTATTGTCTCGGCACGGGGTTTCGAGAGCCGGCCGAACGTCAAACCCGAAAAACCGTCGTTGGTGGATCGAAAGGGTGCCGGCGTTGGTGCGGAAGATCAGACGGCGCCTGATTTCAGAATAACTGGATTGAATGGTCGCCGCGTTTGCTTATCGAGTCTGCGCGGAAAGTTCGTAATGATAAACCCTCTGGATCAGTTGGTGTCCGTTCTGTGTTGAAGACGTGCCGCTGATTGGCGCGGCGATGAGATCCGCGAAGAAATAGACATGGCAGGTCATAACTCGGAATTGTCTGCGCTCCCTTCTGATCGCGGGGGTTAGTCCAAAAGCTTGGCCGGGAATTTTGCTGATGGTATATTGCGCGGCACTCGTTCCGTCACCAAAACCTGCTTCACATCGCCGGAACGGTTCGTTCACTTTCCACTACCAACGAAGGTTTGAAGATGCTTCATGAAAATGCAATTAGAAAACGCACGTCCGCAGTTCTGTTCACGATCTTGATACTCTTCGCGAGCGGGACAATGGCTGTCAATACAACACAAGCGCAAAATGCAACTCTCACGGCATCAACCACCAGGATCATCATCGCGCCGCCTGAATGCGAAGTGTGCAAGCCGAGCAAGTCGTTCCGGGTTGAGTTGTCGAGTGAATCAAAGAATTTTGGTGCCGGGACCCTGACCTACCGGTACGCAGTCACCGGTGGTCGCGTGATTGGCGAAGGGAGAAATGTCACCTGGGATCTGTCCGGTGTTTCGGAGGGAACGTACACCGCGACTGTGGATGTTGAATCGATCAAGCCGCCGCAAAGAGCGTCGGCTGCACACCCAGTCACCGTGAGCTCTTGTTCGTGCGATCCGAAATTAGTGCTTCCCACGATTACAGTAAACTGCCCGACCGATTCGTCGTGTGATGTACCAATTACTTTTTCCGTCAGCGTGACTAATGCAGCTCCTGACGCAAAGCTTGATTACAACTGGACGGCCACAAACGGGACGATCGTTAGCGGCCAGGGCACCCCTATGATTCTGGTCGAAATCGATAAGCATGCCAGTTCAATAACCGCAGAAGTTGACGTGAGCGGACTCGATCCCAGCGCTAACCGACATGCATCGTGCAGCATGCGAACGTTCTGCGACACGCCGTCTGCGCCCACGAAGGTTGATGAGCTCGGATGGATGAACTGGGGACAACTAGCGGCGCGTTTAGATTCGTTCGGGCTTGAATTGATTAACAATGTTTCCCCGGGCGAATTAATCTTCTACATCGATCAAAAGACCCTTCCCGGCCAGGGTCAGCGATTCACCTACCGCCTGAAAGATTACCTGGTAAAGCAAAAGGGCATTGATGCAAGCCGGATCACAATCAAAGACGGCGGCGGCCGAGAGCAATTTGCAGTGGAACTGTGGGAAGTTCCGGTCGGCGGTTGGGAACCCGCGCCCTCGCCAACAGTCGATCTCTCGGAGAGATACAAGAGCGCTTACTTGTATGACAAGTACGCCTACGATTGTTATCCGTTCTTCCGCCGCGCCGGTCGCAACCGGACGCCGTGTGAAGGCGGCCCAAGAGAACCGAACGGCCACTCGGACGCGCTGGTTGTTTTTGGCGACGCACTTGCGAACACACCGGGCGCGAAAGCATTGATTGTGGTCTATCCTTCGCGACACGATAAGCGCGCACTCATCAACAAGTTTGTTCAGGGTGAAAGAGATTTCCTCGTACGCAAGTTTAAATTGGATCCTGCGAATGTATTGACGAAGGTGGGTGTAGTCCATCCACCAGGCAATGTTGAGTTATGGGTCGTGTCGCCGAACGCGGTAGCGAAGCCGTCGTTGGCGTTTGGTTCCACGATGCATGAATGGCTAAACTACGGAGTCGTCGACGTGCCGGAACTTTACAAGCGAATCGCCAGCGGCAATCTGAGGATGGTCGGGAGAGGTAGTTCAAACTGATAATACCCATGGGATGTTGTGGCGGATGGCTTGTTTTAACTGTGACTCTTCATTCAACCATATTCTTCAGACAATCTCTCAGCTTCCCAATCAACCGAAGTGAACAACGATTAATGAGATTAAGATTTTGCTTGCTTTCATCTGTAAGCTTCGACTATATTCCGCGCGCAATAAATCGTAGGCTTCGAACCGGAGCGCGCTTTGCACGATCTGCTAATTCTTCAGCGCCTCCAACCTTAACTGAGAACTATTCCGGATCCCGGGAAATACGGCTCGGCGATAACGAGTCCGGTTATTTCACTAACTTGGTGTGGGTCACGACTTCCGGATCTCGGTAGCATTCTTTTCTAGCTCACATTTCTTTTGCAGTACGTGTCGAATCTGTTGGTCTCTAACGACTCGGAGTCCGGCATCGCCGAAGCAACCAGGCGCAAGGAAGTACCTTGCCCGTCGTTGCCGGCGTTTCCGAAAGTTGTCCCGCGTCCGTGGATATAGAGCGACTCAGCTCAGAATCACAGATGCCCGAGCCAAACGATCGCACCGTGAAATGTTTCTCTTCATCTCGTCACAAGATCATAGGGTGCAACTTCGCTTCAAGAAGCACCAGGGAGCGTGTATTTGAAGTCTTATGGCCTTAAACATGAGTTCGGTGGCCGCACACCGCCTTTCGCGACGACCCAACTCAAAAAATCAAACCCCCGAAGGAAAGGAACCATATGCGCAGAAGTACAAGATTCGTCAAGCCAGCCTCAATTCTCATCGTGATTGCAATTTTGTCCGTGGCGATCTGGCCCTCGCTTAGTATTGCCGACGGAAGCACAACCCCTACGGCGCTCGTTACGACCGGCAACAACGCGCTGTCGCCTCAGGGCACCACCGGGGGAAACCCCAAGAGGAAGACTACCACCAAGTCACAAGGTCAAAAGCCACAAACCGGACAAGCCGGTGGCACCGACACGAACATCAAGACCGCGCGTGGAGCCAACGCCAAGAACGCTGCAGTGCCGGCGCCGGAAGCCAAAGGCGGGCCAAAGTCGCGTGCGACTGTTTGCAGGATTCACGTAGATAATCGCACACCATTCGTTATAGACATCTACGCGGATGGTGAATTTAGAGGTACTGCCGCGCCCTGGGACGACCTGTATGGTTGGGTGGAAACCGGCGCGAGATTGTACGCGCGAGCAGACTTCGACGATGGCACGTATCTGTATTGGAATGGCGTTGTGAATTCGTGTCCGAAGACTTGGACACTGATTCGTTGAGCCCCATTCGAACCGGAGTCGCTGAGAATGATGGCGCATAGCCGCCTTAAGTAGATCCGAGCTAATAGCCTGGTATCCCCTTTGTCGATACATCCCGTGGCTGGGCGCCATTATTTGATGTGGTATTAATGAAGCACCGTTGAAGGAAACAAACTCACGATGTGCTGTAGTTGTATCGAAGTGAAGGAGCGTTAACTGATTGAATGGCGATCCGTTAGCTTTGCAGAAGGGCCTCCTCGAAATAAGCGGGACCTCCGCAGCGGGGAGCGTCTCTGAGTTACTGGTCGTAAACTATTCACAGCTCGATGTAATCATTCTCAACGGGGAAGAGCTGGTCGGAGTCAAACAGAATCAGATCGTCAATACGACTATCGTAGTCCCTGCGAGTGAGGCCGGGTCAAGGCATCGGAAAAATATTGGCGAACAACACTGCTGGTGCTATATTCCGCGCGCCGTTCCAGGTCGAGGAGTCGCCTGAATCGTCCTTGATCACTCACTTAATTACAAAGCACATGATAATTCTGAGGCGATGTCTGCCTGCCGTCTGGCTGCTTCTTGCAGGCGCGGTCTGTTGGGCGCAGAAACCGGAGTTGGTCGTGCAGACCGGGCATTCTCTGCCGCCAAAATCAGTGGCCTTTAGTCCTGATGGAAAGATGCTGGCTAGTGGCGGTGGGGACAACAACATTAAGTTTTGGGATCTCGACAGTGGGACGGAATTACGCACGCTGACCGGCCATTCTGATGAGGTAAACGCAGTTACGTTCAATCCCAACGGGAAAATATTGGCGAGTGGCAGCAGCGATCACACGATCAAGCTGTGGGAAGTAGCCACGGGAAGGGAACTGCATGTGCTTAAAGGGCACAATAATTCGGTGAGCTCAATTGCGTTCAGCCCTGACGGAAAGATCTTGGCGAGTGGTGGTTGGGACGGAGCAGTTAAGCTGTGGGAAGTGAGCAGCGGCCGCGAATTGCGAACATTCCCCGGGTCTTCTGGGCAGGCCGTGACGGCAGTGGCATTCAGTCCAGATGGAAAGAAGTTCGCCAGTGCGGGGCCCGGTGACATTTTTGGCAACACCATAAGGCTGTGGGATGTTTCCAGTGGTCTGGAATTACGTAGCATGAATTGGGATGCGAAGTTTAGGTATTCCGTGGCCGTGGCATTCAGTCCCGATGGAAAGATGCTGGCGAGCGGCAGTTACGACGCGACAATACTATGGGATGTGAGCAGCGGAAACGAATTGCGTACCTTCACTGGCAGTTGGGAGTGGGTCAGGTCGGTAGCATTCAGCCCCGATGGGAAGATGCTCGCGAGCGGCAGTCTGGACAACACGATCAGGCTGTGGGATGTGGCTAGCGGTAGCGAATTGCATGCCCTAAAAGGACATTTTGACGAGGTCAATTCGGTTGCATTTAGTCCCGATGGAAAGATGCTGACCAGCGCCAGTGACGACAACACGATCAAGCTTTGGGATGTATCCAGCGGGAGCTACCTGCGCACGCTCAAAGGGCATTCGATTTTCGTCAGCTCGGTGACGTTCAGTCCCGATGGAAAGACGCTGGCTTTCGGCAATTGGGACCTGAAGCTCTGGAATCTTAACAGCGGTCGTGAATTGCGCAGCCTTACCGCGTATTCCGAATCGCGCACGCTAAGCAAGCATTCAGTGATGGTCGGTCCAGTCGCGTACAGTCCTGATGGGAAAATCTTAGCTAGTGGTAATTCGGACAATACAATCGAGCTTTGGGACCTCGCCGGTGGCAAAGTAGTGCACACCCTCACCGGCCACTTTGGTCATATTCTCTCAGTAACGTTCAGTCCTGATGGAAGGACATTAGCCAGTAGTGGTTTCTTCGACAAGAGAATTCTGCTTTGGGATGTCGCCAGCGGCCAAGAATTGCATAGTCTTACTGGTGACTTTGATTGGGTGGGCGCCCTTGGATTCAGTCCTGACGGGAAGATGCTGGTCAGTAGCAGCGGAAATACTAATAGCATCAGGCTGTGGGATGTCGTCAGCGGCCGGGAGCTGCACCGGACTGAGGGGTGTTTTAGCGATGCAGCCCTGGCGTTCAGTCCGGATGGTAAGACTTTGGCAATCGGCGGCAGTTGCGACAAGACACTCAAGCTCTTGGATGTGTCCAGCGGAAGCGCACTCCGCACGTTCGGCGGCGACTACGATCTCGTTGATTTGGTGGCGTTCAGTCCCGATGGCAAGACGCTTGCCAGCGGGAGTAGGGACAATACGATTAGGCTCTGGCATGCAACCAGTGGCAGGGAATTGATCGCGCTCAAAGCACACTCCCAAGTGAGCTCTATAGCGTTCAGTCCCGATGGCCAGTATCTGGTGGCCGGATATTTCGATGGGACGATTAAGGTATGGGACATCAATTCGGGAAAAGAACTCGCCGATCTGATTGCTCTTGATCAGAACGATTGGCTAATAGTTGATTCATCTGGGCGGTTTGATGCTTCACCGGGTGCCCAGAAGTTAATGTCCTGGCGAGTGGGCACCGGTCTTTATGACCTTATAACCCTGGAGCAACTCAAAGAGCGTTACTACGAACCCGGCTTGCTCAGTAAAATCCTTGGTTTCAATAAGGAACCCCGGCGCGACGTCAGCAAGTTTGAAAATCCAAAACTCAATCCTGATGTAAATTATAAACCGCTGCCGAAAGGCAGCAGTCAGCTGACCGTTATGCTCATTAATCGTGGCGGAGGCCTTGGACGCGTCCAGGTATTCGTCAACGGTAAGGAGTTTCTCGCCGACGCGCGTGATGACAAGCTGAAAAGGAATCCGAATGTCGCGACGGCGACACTCAACATCGACCTTTCCAAAGCCACTGGAGTCGTCACCGGGAAAGAGAATGACGTACGCGTCGTGGCTTGGAACGTCGAGAACTATATTTCCAGTCGCGGCAGTGAATTAGTCTGGACACCCGATGGACCCGCGGACCGCGCGCCGCCTGAGGTCTACGCCATTGTCGGCGGGATTTCGAATTACTCCGGCTCGCAGCTTAACCTGAACTTTGCCGCCAAGGACGCCATTGATATTGCGAACGCCATCGAACTGGGCGCCAAGCGATTATTTGGCGCCGACAAAGTTCACCTCTCATTGCTGAGCACGGCTGATGACCCGAGAGCAATCGCTGCTACCAAAGAAAATTTCACCAAAGCATTCGAAGGCGCGCGCAAAGCCAAACCAACTGACATCTTGATCGTTTACCTCGCCGGTCACGGCATCACCTTACAGCGAGGGAGCGACACCTATTGTTATCTGACCGAGGAAGCGCGGACGACCGACACAGCGGCACTCTCAGATTCCGGAGTACGTAAACAGGAGACCATCACCAGTGAAGAGCTGGTTGACTGGATCAAACAAATACCGGCGCTCAAGCAAGTAGTGATGCTGGACACCTGTGCCGCTGGCGCAGCTCAGGCCCAGCTGAAGCTGGTCGACAAACGGGAAGCTTCAGGTGATGCGATTCGGGCCATCGATCGGGCGAAGGACCGCACCGGTTCATACATCCTGATGGGCAGCGCGGCGGACGCGGTTTCATATGAAGCCAGCCAATACGGCCAAGGGCTTTTGACCTATGCCTTATTAAAAGGACTGAAAGGCGCCGCGCTGCGGAATGACGAATTCATCGACGTAAGCAAACTCTTCTTGTACGCGCGGGAAGAAGTCGAGCAACTGGCAAAGAACATCGGCGGAATCCAGCGCCCAATCATCTTCTCGCCCAAAGACGACAGCTTCGAGGTGGGCCAACTCAACAAGGAAGACAAACTAAAGATCTTCCTGGCGACGCCGAAGCCGATGATCCTGAGGCCGCGATTTCTCGACGCGCAGGCCGACGACGACACTCTGGATCTGATGAAAGTGTTGCGCGCGCGTTTGCGCGACGA
>Ga0126383_10000645_pt1 | contig 19922 bp, 20 predicted proteins | sample PanSoiMetPlot_35_FD_96882 | JGI IMG/M metagenome (GOLD analysis project Ga0126383, IMG submission 96882) | Tropical forest soil microbial communities from Panama - MetaG Plot_35 | ecosystem: Environmental > Terrestrial > Soil > Tropical forest > Bulk soil | place: Panama | collected 2016-02-17
CGCTGAAGAACCAGGGCGTGCTTGCCGCGTACACCCCGCTGGGGATTTCAAACCTTCCCAAGCCATTTCAGGATATCGACCCGGACCGCACGTATCATGTGGGCGCGCTCGGGTTGGTGCTGATCAACTACCGCGCCAAGCTGGAGAATCCACCCCAGAAGTGGACCGATCTACTGGACTCCAATTGGCAGGGAAAGATCACGCTCGGCCATCCAGGTTTCTCGGGCTACGTAGGCAACTGGGTGGTAGCCATCTGGGACAAGTACGGCTGGGACTACTTCACCAAGCTGGCCAAGAACAAGCCGAAGATCGCCCGCTCGATCTTCGATACGGTCACGGACATCGTCAGCGGAGAGCGCCAGGTCGGCGCGGGACCGGACAGCAATTCACTGGAGAGCAAGGCCAAGGGCAACCCGATCGAAATCCAGTTCCCGACGGACGATTCGATCCTGATCGCTTCACCAGTCGGCATCCTGAAGGAAGCTCCCCATCCCAATGCCGCAAGGCTGTTCGAGAACTTCTTCTACACGCGCGAGTATTCAACGACCATGGCCAAGACTTTCAACTATCCGCTGCGCAGCGATGTCGCAGCGCCGAGCGGTGTGCCGCTGGAGAAGGTGAAATGGTACCGGAACAAAGCCCAGCGCCTCGAAAAGGCGATCCCTGACGCGATCGCCAAGTGGCGCGAGACGTTCGGAGTCTGATGGTGCCAGAGGCTCCAGTTGGGTCGTCGGCGGAACATCGGTTCCACGCGCGAAGGCGAGGGCTCGATCTGAGTATCGCCGTCTGGGTAGGCGTGGCGGCGATCCTACTCTTCATGGTGATCGTTCCGCTGGCCTTTATCTTCGTCGCCAGCGTGCACAGCGATGAGACTGATCGCCTGACACTGGCCAATTACGTCGAGGCCTTTTCTCGTGCGATCTACTTGCAGCCGATCCGCAATTCGCTGCTCCTGGCCGCTGCGGTAGCAGTTGTCTCATGCCTGTGCGGAACCCTGTTGAGCTGGGCAGTCAGCCACACCGACATGCCGGCCCGGAACCTCATCCGGAACTTGGTCTTCGCCGCCTTCGTCACGCCTTCCTTCCTTGGCGCGGCGGCTTGGATCTTCCTCGCCGCGCCGAACTCTGGCTGGCTGAATCGTGCTTGGGTAGCGCTGACCGGAGCTGCACACGGCCCGTTCAACATCTACTCGCTAGGTGGTGCGATCTTCGTCATCGCTATGTACAGCTATCCCTACACGTTCGCGTTCGCATCCAACGCGCTCGAGCTCATCCCTTCGGAGATGGAAAGGTCGGCAGCACTCCTCGGCGCGAGCTGGTGGCGCATCACGTGGCGCATCACCCTTCCGCTCGTCCGACCAGCCCTGATCGCCGGCGCGGTGCTGTCATTCCTCGAGGCGATTGCGGAATTCGGAACGCCGGCCTTCCTGCTCATTCCCGCCGGGCAGCAGGTGATCACCACGCAGCTGTATCTTTTTTTCCAGTTCCCGACCCGACCCAACCTGGCGGCTGCCTATGCCATTCCCCTACTGCTCGTCACGGCGGGGCTTTTCGTTCTTCAGCAGCGGCTGCTTAGACGCGGCCGGTTCACGACCGTCGCAGGCAAGGGCGCAGTGAGGGAGCCGTTCAGGCTCGGCCGGTGGCGTTGGGTGCTGTTTGCGATCTGCATCATCCCGCCCCTGTGCTCGCTGATTCTTCCCTACTCCGCACTCGTGGTTACGTCGCTGTCACGCGCGTGGGGCAGGGGCCCTCTCCCGGGAAACCTGACTACCCATTGGTATCGCTGGGCACTGTTCGAGAACGGTGCGGCACGGATGGCCATTCAGCACAGCCTGACGTACGCGTCGGCCGCCGCGACCATTGCTACCGTCTTGGCCATCTTCACCGCTTACGTGGCGCACCGGCGCCTTCTCCCGGGCGCTCGCATCCTGGCGTTTGTGGCAGTGGCACCGTTCGTGGTACCGGGTATCATCCTTGCCATCGGATTTTTTTCGGCCTACGCCCGGCCGCCCATAGTCCTCTACGGCACGGGCTGGATGCTAATCGCTGCCTTTGCTACGCGGTTCCTTCCGATCGCCTACTCCGGCAGCGAATCCGCAATCCGCAGCATTGACGTCGAATTGGAGAATGCGGCGCGCACCCTTGGCTCGACGGCGTTGCGTACATTCGGCAGGATCACGCTTCCCCTGCTCCGCCGGCATGTGCTGTCCACCTGGCTGACTGCCTTCATCCCCTCGCTCCGGGAACTCAGTTCGGCGGTATTTCTCTTCACGCCCGCCACCGCGGTGATGACCAACGTGATCTTCGACCTCTCCGACGGCGGAAACTTCGAGCCTGTCTCCGCCCTCGGAGTCCTAATGATGGCCATGGCCTTCGGGCTGATCGCCGTCGCTTACCCCGTAATAGGTCGCACTGTGCTCATCCATCGGCAGGGCTCCTAGAGAGCGGGGCAATGGCGCAGATCCGCCTGGTGAACCTTCGGAAGACGTTCGGCACTGCAGTCGCGCTGCAAGACATCACGTTGACGATCGAGGACGGTGAGCTGCTCGCGATCCTCGGGCCTTCCGGGTGTGGCAAGACTACGACGATGCAGCTCCTCGCGGGCTTCGTCGTTCCCGATGCGGGCGAAGTTTGGGCCCACGATCGGCTGATCTCGAGCTCCAGGGCCGTCGTGCCACCCGAACGGCGGCGCATGTCGCTCGTGTTCCAGAGCTATGCGCTCTGGCCGCACCTGACCGTTTTCCAGAACATCGCCTTCGGCCTGGAGATGCGCCGAGTCCCTTCGGACCAAATTAGACGAAGAGTGAATTCGATCCTGGAGATAGTGAATCTGGTCGGATACGAGAAGCGCTATTCGCACGAGCTCTCCGGCGGCCAGCAGCAGCGCGTCGCCCTCGCCCGCGCGCTGGTCGTCGAACCCGATACCTTGCTGCTCGACGAGCCGCTCTCCAACCTCGACGCGAACTTACGCGAGCAAATGCGCTTTGAGATCCGGCGCATTCACGACACGACCCGGATCACCACCGTCTATGTCACGCATGACCAAGCGGAGGCTTTAGTGATCGCCGATCGGATCGCAGTGATGAACAAGGGTCTTATTGAGCAAACCGGGACTCCGCAGGAGATCTACGAGCAGCCACAGTCGAGGTTCGTCGCCTCCTTCATCGGTGGAGCTAATTGCCTCGTTGGTCAGCTGCTCGAGCCAGGACTCGTGCGCTGCGGCCAGCTCCAGTTCAGGGCGAAGGATGGTAGGGGCCTCCGTGCCGGCGACGAGGTCGTTCTGTGCATTCGCCCCCACGCGGTGAAAGTCCATCGGGTGCGCCCTGATCCCGGGGCTGGCACGAACCTGGCGGGTGGTCACCTCGTCCAACACGCGTATCTCGGGGACCTCCAAGACATCCGTATACTTCTCCCTGGGGGCGCGCAGATCCGCGCTCTCACACCGGCTGGAAACTTCTTTCAAGCCGGTGAGGAAGTCTTCGTCGAGCTTCCCATAGAAAGGTGCTACCTTTTGCGTTCCTGAGGTCAGCTGTGTTGCAGGGCCTAACGACGCGACCTCTAGAAACGCAGCGCGGCGAGCTCCGTCAACGGCCGCGCCAGCGCGGCTTGCGTTTGGCGAGAAATGCGTCCACTCCCTCCTTGAAGTCCTCGCTCGTGTATGCCTGGACCACGTGCTCGTGAGTTGCCTTCGGAGCCCAGTGCCGCAGAACTGAGTTCAGAGCCTGCTTCGCGGTGCGAAGCGTGATCGGCGCGTGCTGCATCAACGTCTTCGCCATCTCTTCGGCTCGGGCGTAAAGGCCATCCTCGGTAGTCAGCTCGTTGAGCAGACCCACGTCGCGCATCTCTTTGGCGTCCATCAGGCGAGCGAGGAAGATGATGTCCTTGGTTCGGGCGAGGCCGATCAGCCCGGCGAGTCGGGCAAAGTTGCGGGTAGAGAGCGTATTGCCGAGGGTGCGTGCGATCGGAAACCCGAAGCGCGCCGATGGCGTGCCCAGTCGCAGGTCGCAGGCGGCGGCAATTCCGGCGCCGCCACCGGTGCAAGCGCCCTGGATGGCGGCGATCGTCGGCACCGGCACGTCTTCCAGCGCATCGAAGACGCGATCCATTTTCGCCTCGTAGGCCTGAGCGTCTTCCGCCGTCCGGAAATTTCGAAATTGCGAAATGTCCGTTCCCGCGACGAATGCTTTGTCTCCCGCTCCGCGCAGGATGAGCACTTGGACCGATGGCTTGCGGTTGATCTGCCGGCACAGCTCCTCGAGGCGATCGTACATCGTGAAGGTCATCGCGTTGCGAGCGTGCGGGCGATTGAAAACGACCCACCCGATTCCGTCCTTCACTTCGAAAAGGATCTCCGGCTCTCTGGTGGTCATTGGGAGATTCGAATCACGCCTGCGCTGCGCAGTTGCTCGATTTCTTGCGATGAGTAGCCAATCTCGCGGAGCACCTGCCCTGAGTGCTCTCCCAGAAGTGGACCGGCGCGCTTCATCTGAGCCGGCGTTTCCGAAAGCCGCATCGGCGATCCAATTTGCTCGACCGCCCCGAGCTTGGTGTGCGGCGCCTGCTGAAAGAAGCCCCGCGCCCGCAAATGCGGATCGCTGAAGACCTGGTCGTAGCTCTGCAACAACCCGCTGGGCACCCCGGCCTCGATGAAGGCGTCGACCCAATGCTTCGCCGGCTTCGTCTGGGTAATGGCTTCGATGAGCGGGATCAGCTCGCGTCGGTTTTGGTGGCGCAGGTGATTCTTGTTGAAGCGCGGATCGTCTTTGAGCTTAGCCAGGCCGAGCACGCCGCAGAAGGACTCCCAGGTTGGGCCAGTGGTCGCGCCAGCGGTGAAGAACCCATCGCTCGCTCGCAGTGCTTGGTAAGGCGCCCCGTTCTGGTGGGCCGAGCCGAGCGGACCTGGCACCTCACCGGTCGCGAAGTATCGGCCCGCTTCCCAAATCGCCAGCGATACGCCTGCTTCGAATAGGCAAACGTCGATGAACTGCCCTCGGCCGGTTCGGTCCCGCACGCGCAGCGCCGCTACCGCCGCCAGCGCTCCGTAGAGGGCACACGTCAGATCCGTCAATGGCACGCCTACCTTGACCGGGGCGCGGCCGCCCTCCTCGCCGGTGATGGACATCAAGCCGCACATCCCCTGCGCCATGATGTCCAGACCCGGGCGCTGCGAGTAGGGGCCATCCTGTCCCCAACCGGATGCGGCCACATAAACGAGACGCGGGTTTTCTTCGGCGAGCCGCGGCCAATCCAAACCCAGGTCGCGCATCGTTCCGGGGCGCAAATTCTCCGCCAGCACGTCCGCGCTGCGAATGAGCTTGCGAAAGACTTCTTTTCCTCCGGGTGCCTTGAGGTCGAGCGCCAAAGAGCGCTTGTTTCGATTGAGGCGAATGAAGCTCGAGGACTCACCCTCGAGAAACGGCGCACTGGTGCGAACCTGATCGCCGCCGTCGGGGTTTTCGATTTTGATTACATCCGCTCCGAGATCGGCGAGCTGGAGTGTACAGAATGGCGCGGCCATGAAGTTGCCGACTTCGATCACGCGGATGCCGGCCAGTGCTCCGTCGGACATGAGCCGGCCATAGTACGAATGGTGTCTGCTGTGAAGATGCGAGGTGAGAATCGCCGCTTTCGAGGATGGTCGCGCTGACCAAAGAGCAAAGTGCCGTCAGTACCGTTGCGCTTGGACCCGTACGAGGCGAGGAGCTACTCTGCTCGCGCGGAGGGACTGAGCAATGGCGCGGTTCGATGAATTTAAGCCGGAGACGGGCGGCGACATCGTTCGCCGGCGCGATATCGAGGAAACGCGCGTATCGGCAGCCGCTGTGCTGGCGGCGGGATTGCTGCTCGCAACGTCGTCGGCTGGCGCGGCGCCCGTCAAGTCGTCCAGCCGGGTTGATATCCAAGGGGCGAAAATCGTGGACCTCACCCACCCCTTTGATGACAAGACGATTTACTGGCCAACCGCGCCTTCAAATTTTGAGTTGAAGAAATTGGCTTACGGCCAGACCGAGGGCGGGTATTTCTACGCGGCAAACTCCTTCTGTGCTCCCGAGCACGGTGGAACGCACTTGGATGCCCCCGTCCATTTTGCCCAGGGAGGGAAGACCGCAGATCAGATTCCCCTCCGACAACTCATCGCCCCAGCCGTGGTGATCGACGTCAGCGCCAAGGCGGGCGCGGATCCGGATTATCGATTATCGGTGGAGGACCTGCGACTCTGGGAGAAAAAATACGGACCCATTCCTTCAGGATCGATCGTGCTGCTTCGCACCGGTTGGGGAAAGCGTTGGCCCGACAGAAAGCGCTATTTCGGGGACGATACGCCCGGCGACGCCTCGAAGCTTCACTTTCCTTCCTACGGCAAAGAATCGGCAGAGTACCTGGTTCGTCAGAGGCAGGTCGGCGCGCTCGGTCTGGACACCGCTTCCATCGACTACGGGCCCTCGAAGGATTTCATCGTTCACCGCGTAGCCAGCGCGGCTGGAGTTCCCGGCCTGGAGAATCTGGCAAATCTCGACCAGGTGCCCGAGACCGGCGCATGGGTCTTCGCTCTGCCAATGAAGATCGCGGGAGGTTCCGGCGGCCCCTTGCGGATCATCGCGCTCATTCCCGCATCTGCTGAACAGAAGCACTGACAGCCAAACACTCTTTCCGAAAAAAGACGTCCGTCGCGCACGGCCCTCGGGAGACGATATCGACCGTTCGCGCTAGCAACCGCTGCACTTGCTCAAAGACAGACGTCTCTTTCGATTCGAATTCCTCGAGGCGCGGGGCAACACGCGATAACAGCTGAGTGAGTCGAACCTGACGGTCGATGCTTTCCTCGACAGGCACCACCAGTCTCGTAACCAAACCATCGCCTCCCAGGTACGCAATCGGCTCGGCGTTTTGCGGCATCCCGGCACCGAGGTACCCGGTACAGACTGTCCATCTTGGCAGCCGCTTCAGCCCATCCACGTGCGTAAGCGCGAGCGCGTCGACGCCGCCCACGGCGTCCAGCGCATATCTGGCCAGTACGGCGTCGAACCAACCATAGCGAACGCGACCCTGCCATCGATTCTCGCGGTTGTGCTCACATCGAGGAGGCGGCATTGCTCCCGCTTCACTTGGCAGCGGACCCGCGCCGTGGCGAACAGCGTGAGTGCGGAGGACGCCGATTCTGAAGGCCTGGAGTTGGACCGGAAACTCGCTCAGCAGCTCGAGCGCGTTGTCGAACGTGCAGCAGGACCAGGTCGTGTACGGGTGAAATCCGCGCCACGCGTCGAGCAGCACTCCCTGAGCTCCCTCGAATACCACCGCGCCACAATTTCCCATCCACTCGCCCAACCGCGAGTCCGGCGCGACGACGCCGAGCGCACCCAATCGCGAGGCCTCTTCGATCCAGAGATCGACAAGATCCGTTCGCTCGAAAATGCCGAGCTCAAGGTCAAGCTCCGCCCCCGCAGTAGAGCTGCACAGCTCGCGCATCTCGATCCGCTTGCGCTCGTGCAGCCGTTGCACTTTCCGGCGCAAACGAGCCTGATCCCGAAGATCGCCTGCGACAATCGCGTCGTTTGGATAATCCCGCGAGTCCTGAACGGTCTCGCCGACGCCGATACCGCAGCTGCCGTGTCGAGACTCCCCGCGAATCATTTCGCGCAAGCGGTTCGCAGCTTGATGAAACGGCGTTATCAGTCGCGCGTTTTCACTGATTGCGATGCGAGAAAACACCTCGCGCACCCCGCTCTGCTCAAGCGCCGCACCCTCGCGCAGCAGCGCCGTTGGGTGAACGAGTACGTGCCGAGACAGGAAAGTTCGTCCTCCTGCCAGCGTTCCCGCACCGAATTGTGCGAACGTATGACTTCGCCCGTCGGGCGCGATTACGCGGTGGCCCGCCTGAGCACCTCCGTTGAAGCGGACCACCAATCCGGCCGAAGTCCGACGGACTAAGAAGTCGGTCAAAAGCCCTTTACCGGAATCGCCGAATCCGAGATCAACGACGATGAATGCGCGCAACCGATGCGATCCTCACTTCTTGTCGTGGCCACCGAAGAGCCGCTTCAGGCTTCCCGCAAGGGATTCCGAGGCATCCTTAACCGCGGACGCAGCCGAGTGTCCATTTCGTCCGAGCGATTCGGCCAGCGGAGTCAGCGCGCGAACTGCTGCGGATACCCGCTCGCGCGGCGCCGATGCGTCGCGCAACAGGCGAGTCAGCGCATCCAGATCGGCGACGAAACCCTCGGACAATGAAATCGCGCCGGAGGTGACGAAGCAGACATCCTGTGGGGACTCCATACAAAGCACGTGATCTCCGAGAAGCTCGCGCCACCTCGCCTCGCAACGCTTGCGCCGCTCGAAGTCGGGGATGACGAAGAAGGGGACGATTGTCTTCGCCAGCTCGGCGATGATCTCCTCGACCTTTAAATCGTCGTCGAGCTTGTCTCCGATGATTGCTTCGGCGACGTGCTTCGAAAGCATCGGGTAGGGCAGCTCATCGCCGGTCATGAACAGGTAACCGCGCTTCTTTCGCTTCACCCAGCAGTCCATCTCGGTGTGTTGCGCCAGGAAGTAGAGCGCGAGCTCATAGGATTCCTGGCCGCCGCCGCCGCCTCCCCCTTCGAGGTAACTCCAGGTCAACCATTGATCCATCAACTGCGCGGTCGACTCGAATTGTCCGACCTGCAGGGGCGCGCGATCGCAGGTCGCGTCGCCCACCGCCATAAACAGCAACTGCGGATCAATGACTTTGCAGTCGCCAAGGACCTTCATGAACTTGGGCAACTGCTCCGTGGCCAGCAGCCTGGGAATGACGCCCATCGATCCGGTCACGTCGAGTGCAAAAACAATCCCGATTGAACTCGGATGGTCGGCGCTGTCCCGACTCTCTCGAGCGCGAACGCCTTTGGGGTTCATCAGCGGATGGCACGCCTGCTGCCGAAATACCTGTTGAGCGGGCACGTTGGCTCGCCCGCGAAGAATCGCCTCATGCGCTTCGTGACTGTAGTTGCCGAAACCCATGGGAACACTCCTTGTTGATGAGGGCCTTCATCGAGGCATCCGGAGAGGAATGAAGCTCGGCGCGCCGTAGAGGTCCTGTGCGAGCACGCCGAGGCGCTCGCGAAGCGACCAGGCATCTTCGACCGACGCATCACCGGCATCATCGAAAGCCACGCCTTGAACGAACGCTGCGAGCGGGGCCGGCACAGCGCTGGGCATTTTCTCTGCGAGGGGGCCAGCGCCGAGCACGAAGGCAATGCAACGCGCGCTCATCCTCACATCCATCGCCGGCGAAAGGATCTGAGACTTGAGCACGGCGGCTGGATAGAAAGCTTCGAGGCGAGTGTTCACCGCCTGCAAGCGCTTCCCAGTCGAATCCGCGCAGCTGTACCCAACCAGTCGAATTCCATGCTCGTGCTCTTGAATCAGCAAATGCTGCGGAAGAACAGCACCGTGCACGATGCCCGAGCGATGTAGAAATGAGAGCACTTCGAGGATTCGACGCCACATCCAGACCGATGCTCGAGGCTCAATCCCCTCTGGATATGCGCGGCGCACCGCCTCGAAGGTATGAATGAAGCCGGGGGCCCATCGAAGCACCTGCGCACGAGCTCCGGCTTGTTGGCCGCTCTGGATCACGCCGTGCTGCACGGGTTGGGGCACGAGCGTGGTGAAGGTGGCCGCTCCTGTCGCAGTGCTTTGTTGGAGCGAAGAAAGCACGCGCCATTCGTGCTCCAACAGCGGCGCAAACTCTTCGCCGCGCAGCACCTTGAACAACACGCGTTCCGATGGCCAGCGGGCCCTATTCGCCATGTAAACGTCGGAGATTTCTCCGTGCGCGATCAGACCATCGACCGCCCAGTGGTGGTCGCCAATGGAACACCAGCTTGAGTATCCATGGTGGGCCGGCGAATTCCAGAGCTCGAGCGCCTCGCGGAACTTCGCCGCGGTGACGAGCGACGGATCGATCTGCACCGTCGCCCCGCAGAAAGAGCAGACGACCTGATGTGCGAAGCGACTTGGAGAGAGCGGGGCATTGCACTGCGGGCACTTGATGATTCGCTCGGCCATGGCTGCTGATTCGGGCAAGCGACTATAGTGAACGGAGACCTCGTTGCACGAGCCTTTTATGGGAACTTCGAAAACCCCCAGGGATGAGCAATGACGACGCTGGACTGGAAGAAAATCTGCTGTCCTATTGATTTTTCGGATTCATCCCGCGGCGCGGTCCACGTTGCAACCGAGTTGAGTCGCCGCTTCGGCGCCGACCTTCTTCTGCTGCACGTGTTTCAGCTGCCGGTGTACTCCTTCCTGGATGCAACCGTTTCTCCTTCTGTGCGAAGCACCGAAGAGCTCCTCAAGCGCATTGACTCACTTCTCGAGCACTGGAAGAACGAGGCTGAAAAGCTCGGCGCAGCGAGAGTGCTCACCACCACTGGCCAGGGCATTCCGCACGTTGAAATTGTTCGTTGCGCACGCGAAAACAACTGCGACCTGATTGTCATGGGAACGCACGGCCACACCGGCATCAGACACGCGTTGATCGGCTCAGTCGCCGAGAAAGTTATCCGCACCGCGGGTCGGGCGGTGCTGACGGTTCCACCTTAGGTGCTGAACGAGCGCGCTTCGAAAGATTGGATTCTCGCGCGCAGAGCTTCGCTGAGTGGGACTTTCTCGCCAGTCCGATAATCGACCATCACGATCACGCCCTCGCCTTCTCCGACGACGGCTGCTTGGGAAAGACTGTAGAGGTGATAACTCATGACGAATGACGTGTTGCCTAGCTTGGGGACGGTCGCCGACGCGCGGATAGTGTCCGGGTAGGTAACGGGCCGCCGAAAGTCGAGCGTTGCCCTCGCCAATATCGGCCCGATGCCATCCGTCTTCATTCGCTCCGTAATACCGGTGCGATCGAAATACGCGATGCGCGCGCTCTCACACCAGCGAAGGAACACCGTGTTGTTCACATGGCCAAACGAATCCATCTCACCCCACGCGACGGGGATCTCAACGGTAACGGGAAATTTAGCCGGTGCGGTATCGGCCACGGTTTTGATTCACCAACTTTCGCCGAATGGACGGACTTCAAGTTCAAAGGACCAGGCGGACCGCTTTTGTTGCGTCAATCGAAAAACGCTCTCTGCCACGTCATCCGGCTTTACGAAGAAGGCATCTGGTTTACCGGGCATCTTTGCCCGCGTGCTGGGTAAATCGATGACCCCGTCGATGATTACCAGAGCGACGTGAACTCCGGCGGGCCAGAGATGGCGCGCCATCGATTGCGCCAGGATTCGCTGTGCACCTTTCGCCGAGGCAAACGCGGCGGACTTGGGTCCACCTCGGCGGGAAGCGGTGGCGCCGATAAAAACGATCGTCCCCTTCCCCGCTTGCTTCATTGCAGAAATGACTTGCTTCGAGCAGTGGAAGGCCCCGAGCGCGTTGGCCCGCCAGGCATTTTCGAAATCGGTTGCGCTCACCTCTTCGATGGTGCCCCAGACGCCAGAGCCGGCGTTGTAGATGAGGACGTCGATCTCCCCCATGTCGCGGCGGATCAAGTTGAAGGTCCGGGCTACCGAGCTCACGTCGGCAACGTCGCATTCATAGGACCGCGCGTCGGGAAGCTCAGACGCGAGGTCGCGCGCGAACCCGGTTCTCCGCGCCAGCAACGCCAGGGCGAAGCCCTCCATAGCGAATCTGCGCGCAAAGGAAGCGCCATTGCCCGGGCCAACCCCCGCAACGACGCAAACGCGTTTGATTGTCATCACTCTCCTCCGGTTTCACTCTGCAGTGTTGGATGTCGCCTCACGCCGCCGACAGCTCGCGCGCGGGAAATTCGACCCTGCGGACTCCCTCGGGATCGACGCGCATTAGCTCCGCAAGCTCGCCCTCGGTGGGCGGTGGCGTCAACGGCGCACCATCCAAATTCTTGATTGCGAAACCGGTGCTCTCAACCAGGCGCTCGCGCGTGACATACGGATGAAGGCTGTCGAGGACCAGCTGGCCCTTCTCTTTGCGAAAGATGCAGAGCGGGGTCACGATTCGAGCGATGTTTCCGGCGGACGTCACGAAGGGTACCTCCTTCACGAAGATGCGGGGCGAGTGCGAGGCTCGCCAGAGAATGACGCGACGAGAAAGCGGGAGGATCGCCGCCGCGCCGCCGCCTCCAGGGAATCTCACCGCCGGCCGCTGACGTTCGCCGATGAAGCTCGAGTTGACCCGGGCGCGCTCGTCCACCTGCGCCAGCCCCAGGAACGTCGTATCGACGCCGCCCCGAGCGACGAGCCCGTAGAAGTCAACATTGTCGAAGACGGAGGCAGATCCGACGCTGAGCCTCGCATTGCTAGTCGCCGGACCCAGCTTGTTGGGAGTTGGATTGATGCCGCCGCCGATGCTCAACAAGGTACTGCTCGGAGCGTGGAGCCGCCGCGCCAGACTTACGGCCACCAGGGGAAGCGGGGAGTTGACGCCGACGAACACCAGCTCGCCGTCGCGAATCAGCCTCGCCATGGCGACCGCCATCATCTCCGGCGGGCCGTAGGAGGAGCTCATGCAGCGACCTCGATGCCGGATCGATCATGGCTCTTCGATTCCTCGAGGTAACGGGCCAGGCCCTCGGGCGCGCGCAAGCGCTCCAGGTAGTTCCACATCCCGTCGTCGTCGACGTCGTATTCAGGATAAGACGAGGTTGGCCACGCTCCCCCTCGCGCCAGCACGACGGCCTCGACGAACACCTCGGGAATGATCGTCAGCTCGGGCTGTGCAGCGAAGTGTTCCGTGGGCAAAATCTTCTCGGTGGTGAGAATGCACCGCTGCGCTGCTCGGCTCATCAAGCGATCCCACACCGGGCTTCCATAAATGCGAGCGTTGCCCCGAACATCCGCTTCGTTCACGTGGATGATCGCCCAATCCGGGCGGATCGCGGGAACGACGTAAACCTCTTTCCCGGTGAACGGATCGGCGACTTTGCCGAAGCCGCTGACCTTCGGAATGTCGCTGCCCTCGAGCCCCGCTACCGGCTGAAACGGCACGCCGAACGAAGCCGCCTGCAGGCTGGCCATGATCGTCGGACAGGCGTTCTCGATCACCTCGAGCCGCCCTTCCTCAACGGCGCGCCTGAAGTTCGGCGCCATGCCGTATGGTTGCTCGAGGGAGACGATGCCCGAGCGAATTCGGCGAACGCAGCCGGCGGCAGCGAGAAGATCGATGTCGTATCCGGGCGAGGGCTTCACCAGCTCGAGGTCGCGTACGCCTTGTCGCGCTATCTCGCGCACGAAGGCCGCCGGCACTCGCTGGCACAGCGTGCCGCCGATGGTAATCACCTGGCCGTCTCTGATGAGGCGCGCCGCGTCTTCCAAGGCGAGCTGCTTGTTCATCGATCGCTCTTCGCCACGGAATAATCCCGCCAATGCGAGGAGTCCAGCCGACTCACCCAGCTCGTCCACCGCAGCCGTGATCCAGCCGTCGCGAGATCCAGCGGCGCTCTGGTCGCTGCCCAGATATACAAGCCTTCACGATGGACGAGCTCACGCTGGAAGTCTTTGAGGACTACGTTTGACCATGGTGCTACCTCAGTACGGTTCGTACTGACCGACTCCAGCGGGAATTCCAGCTGCGGCTGCGGCACACCCAATTCCCGCTCCACCCCGACACGCCTGAGAAGGGCTTATCATTGGAAGAGCTTTTCCGCGGGCGCGGAATCGATCTCGAGGCGGCACAGCGGAGGATGAAAGGCCTGATGGACGCCGAAGGTCTTCCATACGGCAAACGAGAACGCACGTTCAATTCGCGGTTGGCGCAGGAGCTCGGAAAGTTTGGCGACGAGCGCGGGGTTCCCCAGATCCACAATGCGCTCTACCGAGCCTACTTCGTGGAGGGCTCGAACATCGCGAAGCTTCCCGTGCTGATCAAGGCGGCGACGAGCGTCGGAATCCCTGCCGACGAGGCCCGCGACGTTCTCACCGAACGACGGCTGCGAGCGGCGGTCGACGAGGACTGGGCGCGTTCACGCCAGCTCGGGGTTACCGGCGTGCCGACCTTCGTCATCGGGCGCAAGGGCCTGGTCGGCGCCCAGCCTTACGAGGATCTGGAGGAGCTCGTCCGCTCCGCTGGTGCGCAGGCGCGCCGGTGACCCGATGCTCGCATCCGCAGCAACACTGTCAGTCGCGATGGGGGTACAGCAGATCCCGAGTCTTCACTGCGCGTTGGCGCTTGCAATCGCGTTGGCAGTAATCGATTCGACGAAAGTCGCATCGGCAGCTTCGGCTGCGCAGTGATTGGTCCTGCGCACCCGTCGGCTGTGCAGACTCAAGCGAGGGTCAAAGATGAAGCGGATGAGCAAGCCCGTCCAGGACCGATGCGAGTGCAATGAGTCATAGAACTCCGGGGCTGCAGCGCGAACCTTGGGAAGTCGAGACCAAGCCACCGTCATCAGATCGTGATGCTCGTTGTGATAGCCGACGTTGAACGCCACCCGGTTCAGCGGACCGTAATAAGAAAACGTCTCCTGGTTCGGAAGCGTGAGGTAGTGCTCCTGGATCCACCGAGCTCCCACCGGATGCAGGCCGATCGCGAAGATGCTGGACAGCGTGAGGTAGAGCACGGCATGCCAGCCCGCGGTGGCCCAAAGCGCCGCGACAAAAACGACCTGGACGACGAGGTTCGCGACGTACCAGCGGTCCCACATCCGAATTCTCTTGAGGCGCAGCACCCGAGCTGACTGCCAGGCGAAGAAACTCAAAAACCACAACGCCTTCCGCCAGCTGGAGTTCCCGACGAAGCGAGCCTCCGCGGGGCTGGCGAGGTCAGCGTCCAACTCCAAATCGCCTTGAAACCGGTGGTGAAGCATATGGTATTTGCGAAAGGAGATCGCCGCCGGGAAAACGATCGGCAAGTTGGCGAGCATCTGCAGCAGGGCGTTGTTCCGCGAGCACCGAAACACGAGGTTATGAGTGCAATCGTGAATCAATGTCCAAAGCGCGTGGTCGGCAAACGCGCCGAAAAGGTATGCGGCCAACAGCACCGCCCACCAGGGCGCGCCTCTCAGCGCGACAGCCGCCGCGACTTGCACGGCGACGATCCCGACGACAAACCACGCCGTTGAGGCGACCGGCCCGAACAGGGAGCGAACTTCCGGATGGGCTCGAAGCAGCGCTTTGGTTCTATCGAGGTGCGGCTCGGGGAAGTTGACCAAGTCGAATGCCTCAGTGGGAGGTGCGCCCACGCTCACCATCCAGTTCCCCGGAAAGCTTCCCGGACGCTCACCCGAGGATCCAGTCGAGCGAGGCAGGGGGAATCCTTTCGGAAAGTCAGGTATCGGTCAAGTCTCAGGTATCGGTCAAGTATGACGTTTCAGTTGCTAGTGATTTACCTCTTTTAGAACCCCGACATGAACTCAACCACGTAAGGGGTCCTCGGCTGCGCCTTGATTTGAGCATAGGTACCTCGTTGGACCAGCTTGCCTTGCTCGAGGATGGCGGTCTGCGTGCCGAGGGCAATCGCATCCGCGGCATCGTGCGTCACCACGATGGCCGGCAGGTGAAGGCCGAGGAGGTAGGAAGCGAGAAAAGCGCGAACCTGCTTCCGTGCGCTGGCATCCAGCGCCGCGAGCGGCTCATCCAGCAGCAGCGCCCGTGGTTTCGGAGCCAAGGCGCGAGCCAGCGCCACCCGCTGCTTTTCACCGCCGGAGAGAAATCCGGGGAAGCGCCCGGCGATCGGGCCGATCTCCATCTCCTCCAGCAGGGCGCGCACGCGCTGCGCTCGTTCTCGCTTGCTCAGTCGCGCGCGCGAGGACTTGAGGCCGAAGGCGACGTTGTCAAAGACGCTGAGGTGCGGGAAGAGCGCGTAGTCCTGAGGCACGTAGCCCAAGCCGCGCTGCTCGGGCGGCAAATCGATTCCGCGCGAGGCGTCGAACAGGACATCCTCGCCAATAGCAATGTACCCGCGCTCTGGCGGCAGTAGGCCAAGGAGCATCAGCAGCAGGCTCGTCTTCCCGGATCCGTTGGGGCCGGCCAATATCAGCGGACCTTCGGTGACTGACAGCTCAATACCGATCTCGAGCTCCCCGACCCGTCCCTCGAGTTGAAACTGAAACATTCAGGCTCTCTCCACCGGTGGGGCGGCGCCTCGCTGCGGTTCCCCACCCCTGCGAATCATCAACTGCGAAGCTCCACCGCGCATCGCCCAGAGCAAGCCGAAGGCGACCGAGACGAGAACGATCGACAGCGACTGCGCGGCGCGAAGATCCGATTCCATCGCGGTGTAGATGGCCAAAGGCAGCGTCTGGGTGCGGCCGGTCAGGTTGCCGGCGAACATCAGCGTCGCGCCGAACTCTCCCAGTGCGCGCGCCCAGCTCAGCGCCGCACCGCTCAAGAGGCCAGGGGCCGAAAGCGGTAACGCGATCCGAAAGAAGACCCGAACCGGCGAAGCGCCCAGGCTGCGCGCAACTCGAATCAGGTTTCGGTCCAAACGCTCGAATGCTGCCACGGCTCCTTGCACGAAGAAGGGAGCGGCGACGAACACCTCGGCCATCACCACCGCGGCGGTGGTAAATGGAAGGTGGATCCCGAGCCGATCCAACCACTCGCCGATCAGCCCTCGCCGTCCAAAGGCGAAAAGAAGCGCAACGCCAGCGACCGCAGGAGGAAGTACGACCGGCAGTTGAATCGCCAGCTCTGCCCAGCGAAGCATTCGCCCTTTTGGGCTCGCCAGCAGCCAAGCGAGGGGCGTTCCCAAAAGAACGATCAGCGTGAGGCTGCTCGAGGTGGTGAGCAGGCTGAGTCGCAATGCGGGTCCGACCAACGGATGACGCAGGCCGGCGATGAAGCCGGAGGCGTTGGTTCCGACGATCAACGCCGCGATCGGGATCAAGATGAAAGCGAGGAGAATCGCGGCTGCGGCACGGGTGCCGGCGTGCCAAGCGAGATTCCGCCGCCTCAAAGAGGGCCTCACCGGCTCCGCCGAGCGGTGGTTGTCGGAGGAAGAAAACCAAACTCGGCGAGCGCCTTTTGACCGGCCGGCGAGGTCACAAGCTCGATCCACTCCTCGGCCAACTTGGGGTGCCGAGCGGCCTTCACCGCGGCGATCGGATACTCCGCAACGACATTCAGCTCGGCCGGAATGGCGATCGAGGTGGCACCACTGCCGGCGCTGCTGACGTCGGTTCGATAGACGATTCCCGCGTCCGCTTCTCCGAGGTTAACTTTCGCCAGAACCTGACGGACGTTCAGCTCTCTGGAGACGATGTTTGATTGGACTGCCTGCCGAAAGCCTTCGCCGTATCGATGATAGGCACGCTCGAAGATCTGCGCGGTGTACGCGCCGATCGGGACTTCCGGAGCGGCGACGACTATCCGCTTTGCTTTGGGGAGATCCTCAAATGACTTAACTGCGGAATTCTTGCTTGGCACCGCCAGCACAGGCTCATTGCGAGCAAAGACTTCGTCCTCGAGCACGAGCTTTTGTCCTTTGAGCGCATCCATCTGTCGGCGATCGGCGGACGCAAACACATCCGCCGCCGCCCCGTGCTCGATCTGAAGTCGAAGCTCCTGGCTTCCCGCCAGGTTGAAGGTCACCTCCACGCCAGGGTGTTTCCGCTTGAAGTCCTCAGCGAGCTTCGCGAATGCCTCGCGCAGCGAAGCGGCAGTAAAGACGATCAACTCCGACTTCTCGCGGCTAGCGTCCCCCGCGCCCGGTACTTCCGCGCGCACTTGCGCTCCCGCGCTTGCGACAATGAGTATCGAGGGAAGAGCCAAAGCAAACGTGTGGAAGCCCGTCATGCCGGCCGAACCTCCGCGACCACCTCGCCCGATTGGGAAGTCACGTAGCCTCCGAGGCTCGCGAGCTCCCGCCGAAACGCGCGACTGCCGACCGCGTCCACCAGGCGCGCCACCCGCGCCTCGCCGAGCAAGTGCCTCAGGAAGACGAGGTCAAATCGCTCTTCACTCAAGGGAACGAAGGAAAGACCAAGGGCCGCCGCGGCGTTGCGCGTGGCGATTCCTACGTCCGCCGCTCCGATCGCAACGACGTTGGCCACCGCTGCATGCCCGTGCGCGATTCGCTGGAACCCCTTCACTGCTTTTGCATTCAGCCCCGCCTTGCCCAGAAGCCTGTCCACCAGCTTTCGCGCTTCGGAGCCCACCTCGCGGTTCACAAAAGAAACGTCGCGCCGAACGAGGTCATGAGCCGTCCGGATGCCCAGCGGATTTCCAGCCCTGACGACGAAGCCCTCTTCCCAACGAGCCAGATTGACGATCACCGCCGACTGATCGGGAATCATCGAGCGGACGTAGGGTACGTTGAATTCGCAAGAGCCCTCGTCGAGCAGATGCATCCCGGCGACGTGAATTTCGCCGCGAGCCAGAGCCTTGAGCGCCGCCAGGCTGGGGGCGTACAGCCAGGTCAGCTTCGACTCGAGGTGGCGTTCGCCCAGCCAGGCCGAGAGAAGCCCCATCGCGGGATCGCAGCCCGCTGCAAGCACGTTCTCGCGCAGGGCCGACCGACTTCGCAGCGGATGCACTCGGACCGGCGCGCCGAAACCGACATGCCGCGCTCGGCGGCGGCTTGACATGGCGAGGCCGTCGGCGGTCATGCACAGCGATGCGGGCTGATCCAGGCTCAGCGGATGAGCGACCCATCTGTCTCCGATGAGCCCAAGCGCCACTCGACCGGAGCGCGGGGTTCGACGCGCCACAGGAATGGGCACCCAGTCGGCCTGAATTGGAAGCGCGTCTTCGGAGAGCGCGAATAAATCCTCGACCCGGCAATGCAGCGCCTTGGCGAGACCCAGTGCGACGGCGGTCGATGGGCAGGAGTTTCCCGCTTCCAGCTCGCTCAGCGCCTGGCGGCTGATGCCCGCTCGAGCGGCGAGCTCCTGTTGCTTAACGCCCTGCCGCTGACGCACGCTTCGGATCGCTGTGCGAATCTTGGCCATTCCGGGGACGCGGGTAGCCGGTTGAGGCGACGTTTGTCAAGCCGCCTTTACAGGCTTTCGCGCTTCGCCGCTTCCAGCGACGCGGATTCCGTCGGTCTCGAACGCCTGGCCAGCCAGGCGTCGACTCTTCGAAACATCCTGTTTTTGACCTTCCCGGATTCGAGCAATCCAGCGCGCGACTGCTGGGCTAAGACAACCGCTCGTTCGCGGTCCGAACGACTGTCCCAAAGCGCGCGCGCCAATAGAAAGCGCGTCCAAGCCACTTTGGAGGAATCGCCCTTGCTGGCTTCGAGCAGCCGCAGCGCCCGTTCCAATCGCGGCCTCGCCTCCAACGGCTCCCTCAGATCCAGGTAGGCCTCTCCTATCCGAGAAAGCGCACTCCCAATCAGCGGACTCTCCGGAGGAAGATTTTTCTCCCGAATCTCCAGAGCCCGTTGCAGGTGAGCCAACCCCTCTACTTGTCTTTTCTGGCTCTGCAACCCTCCAAGCTCGATCAGCACCTCTGCGGTTCGGGGACTCTCGGCGCCCATCGCCTTTTCCTCGATCGCCAAAGCCCGCTTCAAGTAACCGATGGCGGTCTCGAAGCTCGCTCTGGTGTTTTGATGATCAACAGTCAGCGCGAGGTTAACGAGCGTTGTTGCAACGTCGGGGTGTTCAGGCCCGAGCACCTTCTCTCGAATCGCGAGCGCGCGCTCAAGATACTCCGAGGCAGACTGAAATTTCTCTTCTTCCCGAAATGTCCTCCCCAAATTGTTTAAAATCATCGCGACTTTCGGGTGGTCGGGGCCAAAGACTCTCTCCGCGATGGCGAGCGCGCGTTGCTGGTAGCCAATGCTGGCGTCGAGCTCGCCCGTATCGTGATACAGGTTACCAAGATTGTTCAGCGTGTTAACCAGGTCGGCATGCTCTGCGCCCAGTGTTTCTTCCTGAATCGCAAGCGCCCGTTGATAAAACGTTAGCGCTTCCGCATATCGACCGAGACCTCGAAGGTCCGCACCGACGTGCATCAAAGAAAGAGC
>Ga0126383_10000646_pt1 | contig 19892 bp, 12 predicted proteins | sample PanSoiMetPlot_35_FD_96882 | JGI IMG/M metagenome (GOLD analysis project Ga0126383, IMG submission 96882) | Tropical forest soil microbial communities from Panama - MetaG Plot_35 | ecosystem: Environmental > Terrestrial > Soil > Tropical forest > Bulk soil | place: Panama | collected 2016-02-17
GATCAACACCGAGCTGCTCTCCCCTCACGGTGAGCGACCCACCGAGGCGATCGTCGGGGTGAGGCGAAATGGTGTGCTGGTTCTCGCCGCCGCCGCCGCGGTGGCGATTGCCGTTCTCTTGTATGGCGGCCTGCGGCTGAGCTTGGCCTCCAGCTTGTCGAGCATCACCGAAGAAATGGCGAACAGCAGCCAGCGAACCGCCAAGCCATGATCGGGATCATCTTCCTCGTCATTCTGCTCAGCACGCTCTGGACCGCGGTCATCGTGTTGAGCCTCCCCTGGGCGATCGCCATCGTGCCCACGCTTGCCGTGGCGTTCGCGGCGGGCGGAATCTTCGCCTACCGCCGCCTGCAGGCGCGCAAGGCCGCCCAGGAAATCGAGCGGTCGCTCAAGGCGCAGGGCGAGGAATACGCGAAGCAGGTCCGCCCGGATCAGCAGCCGGAAATCGAAGCGATGCAGGCGGAGTTTTCCAAGGCGGTCGCATCGCTCAAAGGCTCAAAGCTCGCGCGCGGCGGCATCGACGCACTGTCGGTTTTGCCCTGGTATCTGATCATCGGGCCGCCGGGCGTAGGGAAGAGCACCGCGCTTCGCAATTCCGGTTTGCAGTTTCCTTATCTGTCGGCGCGGGGCGGCGGCGTGCGCGGAGTGGGTGGAACGCGCAATTGCGAATGGTGGCTCACCAACGAGGCGGTGATTCTGGATACCGCCGGTCGCTACACGACCGAGGAAGAGGACCGGGAGGAGTGGTTCGCCTTTCTGGACATGCTTGCAAGAAACCGCCCCAAGAGGCCGGTCAACGGCCTGTTGGTGGCGGTCAGCGCTGCGGAATTGGTGGAGCTGGACGAGGAAGGCGCCGCGGCGCTCGGCCAGCGCATCCGCGAGCGGGTCGACGAGGTGATGGCCCGGCTGAAGGTCATCTTGCCGGTCTACGTGATGTTCAACAAGTGCGACCTTTTGGCTGGTTTCGTGGAGATGTTTGGCGATCTTCCGAAAGGAGAGCGGGGGCAAATCTGGGGCTCGACCGAGCCAGTCGCAGCCAAGGCTGGCTCTCCGGCCGAAGTTTTCTCGACTCGATTCGATGAGCTGGCGATTGTCATCGAGGAAAAAGCGCTCAAGCGCCTCGGGCAAACGCGGCGGTTGGAGGATCGAGAGACGGTCTTTCAATTCCCAGCGCAGTTCGAAGGGCTGCGAGCCAACCTGAGCGAGTTCATCCGCACTCTGTTTGCGGAGAACGTCTATCAGGACACGCCGGTGATGCGCGGCTTCTACTTCTCCAGCGCCACACAGGAGGGGCGGCCCATCGATCGGATGATGAATGCGATGGCCTCGGCCTTCGGCGTTCGCGGCGCGTTGCCCGCCCCTTCCGAGAGCGCGGTGGAGACGAAGAGCTACTTTCTGCAGGACTTCTTCCCCAAGGTTTTGTTCAGGGATCAGGCGCTGGCCGTGCTCAGCACCAAAGAGACGAAGCGGCGGGGAGTGCTTCGGTACGGCTACGCCGCCGCTGGTTTTGCGGTCGCGGCTTTGGTGCTGCTGTTTCCTACCCTTTCCTTTTTCAACAACCGGGAATTGTTGCAAAGCACTCGGGGGCTGGTGGACTCCGCGAAGAGCGGCACAGAGAGCGCGGAGAACGCGCTGGTCAAGTTGGACCCTCTGCGCGAGCGGCTGGAGTATCTACTCGAGGGACGCCACGGCCTGATGATGGGCTTCGGCATGTACCAGGGGGACGCGCTGCTCACCAGCCTGAGCGGATTTTACGGCGCCTCGGTGCGCCGCGCGCTCGTGGAGCCGGTGATCGACCGAAACATGCGCGACCTCCAGGACTACGTCGCCAAACGGGCGAGTACGCAAGGCGAGCTCGACTCCAAAGAAGCGCTGCCCTACTTCCACAAGCTCAAGCTCTACCTGTTGCTTTCCACGCCGCGAGGGAGGGGGGAGCCCTTGCTTGGAGAATCGGAGCAGGCGTGGGCGGCAAATCGCCTCGCTCAGGACTGGAAAGGGCGACCTGGAATCAGCCCCAAGGTGGCCAGGTCCGCGGATGCGCACGCTGCGCTCTATCTCAAGCTGCTGTCGCGCGATCCGTCCCTGGCGATCGCCCGCAGCGAAAGCACGGTCGCCGGCAGCCGCAAAGTATTGCAGAGGCTTCCGCTCATCGCGCCCGTGCTCGAGCAAATGATCGATGAGCTCTCCGGCGAGAGCTCGGACCTGACGCTCGTCAGCCTGTTGGACCGCCCCCTGGCCGCGCTGAAAGGAACTGGCCAGATCCGAGGCGCGTTCACGAAGAAGATCTACCGGGAGAAGATCTGCGACAGCTTCCCCGCCAGGTTAAAAAACTGGGATGCGTGGGTGGTGCAGAGCGACCGCGCCCCGGCCGATCCGGAGGCCGCGGCGCAGGAGCTTCGCTCGCGATACTTCACGCAATACGTCACCGAGTGGCGCCAGTTTCTCGACTTGTTGACGATGGACGGCCCCAGTGACGACACCCAGGCACTGGTGATGCTGGACGACCTCACCAAGGGCGATCCTCCGGCTCTGGGTCAGCTGTTCCGAAGCCTGGCCGCGAACGTGAGGCTCGCCGAGCGGGAGATCGACCTCAAGGATGCGAAGGGGACGCTCGAACGGATTGGCGAGAAAGTCAAAGGCGCGGTGACCGGCGGAGGCGCTTCCGCCTGTCACGAGGAGGGAGAGAAGCAGGTGGACGCCGCTTTCGAGCGATTCGTCAGCTTTGGTGCTGCGCCTGCCACAAGCGGAGGCAGCGCGACTGCCAAGAAGAAGGAGCTGCCGCTGGATTCGTATCAGGAGCAGCTGCAGGCGGTCCGCGATGCATTGCGCGCCCACCAGGATGTGGCAGCCCGGATCCAGACGGCAACCACTCATGTGCAGTCGCTGATCGACGAGCAGGACGCCATTTGGCGACAGCGTTTCAAGGTGTTGCTGTTGCCGCCTCTCACCGGCGCCAAGCGGGTGGACGTGCAGAAGAAATCGGGGGAGGTCAGCCAGAAGTGGTGCAGCGAGGTTTACCAGTTCTTCAAAAAGAATCTCTCCAACCGATATCCGTTCAACCGCAAAGGTCCTGATGCTGCGCTCGCTGATCTCACGGATTTCTTCAAATCAAGCGGCACCGTCTGGTCGTTTTACGACAAAGAGCTAAAGGCGGACGTTGTGCAGATTGGCGATCGATTCCAGTACGCCAAAGGCCTCGGGGTCGAGGCGTCGAGTGTCTACAAACACGATTTGTTGAATTTCCTAACTCATGCGCAACAAGCTCGGGCCGCACTCTTCCCGCCTAATGCGACAGAGGCACAGCTCGCTTTCACCGCTCACATCCGACCTCCCTCAGGCTCTGTGAACGTTGCATCGGTGACGCTCACCGTGGACGGGCAGCCGTATTCGTACTCCAACGGACCGGAGCAATTTTTCCCGATGAAATGGCCAGTGATCGGAAAAGGCCAGGGCGCTTCGATCCTCGTCCGAACCAGCAAAGACTCGGACCTGCTGGAGCGGCGAGGCGAATGGGGGTTTTTCCACCTTCTCGAAGAAGGAACCATTCGCCCGAGCGTGGCCGGCTATTTCACTGTCAGCTGGCATTTTCCAAAACTGAATGCGGAGGTGTTTATCGATTTCAAGCCAGCGCGCAATGAGACGCTGTTTGGCGTTCTCAAGGACGGGCAGCCGCCGCAGTTGCTCCAGGCCTTCCGCACCGCGGGGATCACTCCGCCGGTAGCCGCTGGATACAACGCAGGGGGGTGCACCAAATGAACGGGGTGAGCGGATGAGCTTGGGTTTGTCGCCAGTCGTTTTCGCGCCGGGGCTGGTCGGAAAAATCCCGGCGCAGCCCGACTTCGTGCGGATCAATGCCGGCGATCGCACCGCGCTCGAGCTCCGACGTTGGCTGGAGGACGGCCACGAATTGCTTCGCCGCGGGGGAAGCCCGCTGCCGTCCACGCCGATCTGCTTTGTTTTCTCGGCTTCTTTGGCACGTAACGTGCTCATCGGTGCTCTCGTGCCAAGCCGAGATCAAGTAGGGCGCTCGTTCCCTGTCGCAGCGTTCGCGCCGATGGAATCAACTGCGGTGGCGAGTCATTTTCCACTCGTGCCAGTGGCGTTCAGCCGATTCTTCGCCGCCCTTGCCGCGCTGCTCGAGGCCGTCCCAAGGCTGATGACCTCCAAGATCGTCGAGAAGCTCGATTCGCTGCCCCTTCCCGGGGCCGGCGAGTGGACCGTCGCCGACGAGCAACTTCGGTTACAACTCGGCAACAGCGCTGTAGCCTTGACGGCTCAATTTTGCGAGCAGGCGGACGCCGATGGCTCACACTACGCGTTGCGGACGTTTCTGATGGCCTGCGCCGCCGAAAGAAATCAGGAGCCGGCGAAGGCCAAGGTGGTGCTGGATTGCCCGCTGGGAGCGGACGGCGCTCTGCCCTGGCTGGAGCTGTCGCGGCGGATCCTCCAGTGGAAGGCACAACCGCCTTCCTTCCTCTGGGCGCAGGCGCCGGTGAGCCGCCTTCTTCTGTCGCTTGGGCCGATGCCCCCGAGCGCCTTGAGCTATCTGGCCCGACCGGATCAGTCGGTGGCGGTTTTCTGGCCGCTGAAGACATCGCAGAAGGCGGCGATGACCGCCGCAAAGCAAGCCCTGTCTCTCGAGCAGCGCCGCGCGGTCGAGGACGGCAGCATCTCGATCGACGCTCTCTTCTCCCAATTGGCCCCCTGAAATCATGCCGCTTACGCCGCAAGACATAAAAGAGCGCGCGCAGCCCTGGGTTCAGCCGATCTCGTCGGAGGCGCCGGCGGGAAAGCCCGCCAAGTTGGATCCCGCGTACGAGTCCATCGTCAGCGAGGTCGCCAAGCTGGAGTCCCCCGTCGGCGGCTCGGTCAACTGGACGAAGATCGTTGAGGCGGGAGGAGAGCTGCTGAAGAAGAATTCGAAGGACCTGCTGATTGCGAGCTACTTGGCGTATGGGCTCTACGCCACGCGCGGACTGAGCGGCCTCGTCGAAGGGACATCAACCCTCGCTGAGCTGCTCGAGGGGTACTGGGACACTCTGTTTCCAGAGGTGACCCGACTACGGGCTCGCTCGAACGCGATGGGCTGGTTCCTCCAGCGAACGGCCACTGCGCTGGCGCAACCCGACCTTCGCGTCGAGGACCGAGACCTCGTGAGCGGCCTGGAGCTCGCCGCCCGCCGGCTGGCGGATGTGAGCCGGGACAAGTTTGGAGCCAACGGCCCAGCCTTTGGCCCCCTGATGCAAAGCCTGGAACGGCTGAAAGTGTCCCTGCCCCAAGAGTCGCCGTCCGCCGAGACGGGCGCCGGAGCTCCCCAGGCAAAGGCAACTTCTGACCGGCTCTCCCCTGCGCCCGCCGCGCCGACCGATCCAGCGAACGCGATCGATTACCTGCGCGAGGTGGGCAGCTCGCTGGTGAGCGCGGCAGAGGCGATCAGGCGGGCGAACGCGGCCGATCCGCTCTCCTATCGGCTGCTGCGAACGGCGCTGTGGCTGCACATCCAGCAACTGCCGGCGGGGGGTAACGGCCGGTCCCCGGTGCCGCCGATTGCGGCGTCCCTGCGCGGGCAGCTGGAGAAGATGGCGGCCAGCGCGAGGTGGGAAGCGCTGGTCGAGGAGTCCGAATCCGCCCTGGTGCAGAATCGATTCAACCTCGACCTGCATCGGTTCAGCGCCCAGGCGTTGGCGGCGCTGGGAGCGAGCTACCAGAGTGCGCGCCAGGCCCTGTTGTCCGAGGTTTCCGCGTGGTTGCGCCGCATGCCCTCCGCTGCAGATTTGCTCTGCAGCGATGGGTCGCCGGTGGCCGACGGCCAGACCCGGGAGTGGCTCCAGCTGGAGGTCCAGGCTTCGCCGCAGGGAGCCTCTTCGCGCACCGGGGCGAACTCGGATGAGCGCGCCGCGCTCCTCGAGGACGCGCGAACGCTGATTTCACAGGGCAAGCTGCCGGATGGCATCGGGGCGCTGGACCAGCGCATCCAGGGGCTGGGTGCTGGCAGACCTCGGTTTGAGACGCGGCTTGCCTTGGCCAAGCTCTGCAGCGCCGCCGGCCAGACGGCCCTTGCAAAGGCGCTCTACGTCATCCTGGATCGGGATTGCGTAGAGCACGAATTGGACACTTGGGAGCCTGCATTGGCTGCTCAATGCCTGGAAGGTCTTCTAATCTGCGTTCGCGCTCAAAAGCCTTCCGCGCCGCTGCCCCCGGAATTCGCCGAGCATTACCTACGGCTCTGCAAGTTGTCGCTCGCTGCTGCCTTGCGGATTCAATCATGATCGGGCTAGAAACTTTCACCTTCGGGGAATAGGCGTCCAATCGAGAGAATGGCAATAGGAGACGTACATGGCTAAAGAGAGCTCAGTCGCGCCCAAGGAGCGCGTCAACATTGTCTACAAATCTCAGGTCGGCGACGCTCAAGAGGAAGTCGAGCTGCCCCTGAAGATCTTGATGATGGGCGATTACACCGGGCGGGCCGACAGCACTCCACTCGAAGATCGCAAGCCGATCAACGTGGACAAATCGAACTTCACCGAGGTGATGGCCAACCAGAAGCTCGAAGCTTCGATCGAAGTAACGGATAAGCTGTCCAATGAAAAGGATGCAACCCTTCCGGTCGCGCTGAAGTTTCAAAGCCTGGCCGACTTCGGGCCGGAAGGCGTGGTCAATCAGGTCCCCCAACTCAAACAACTGCTCGAATTGCGAGGCGCGCTCAATGCGCTCAAAGGCCCGCTGAGCAACATCCCGGCATTCCGAAAGAAAATACAGGCCCTGCTCGGCGACATGAATGGACGTCAGAAACTGATGGCGGAGCTGGGATTGTCCGGCGAGGAAAAAAAGTAATCGCTCGATTCGAGGCGAGGAGCTCCTATGGAACCAAAGACTGAGACTCAGAAGGCGACCGAAGCTGCCAAGACCGACGCTTCATTGCTGGACCAGATTCTCTCTGAAAGCAAGCTCAAGCCGACCGACTCGGGATACGACGTCGCCCGCCGCGGCGTGCAGGCCTTTGTCACCGAGATGTTGGCGCCGGGCAGAGCTCAGGAGAAGGTCGACAAGGCGATGGTGGACATGATGATCGCCGAGGTCGACGCGCGATTGAGCGCGCAAGTGAACGAGATTCTACACCACCCCGCTTTTCAGAAGTTGGAGTCCGCCTGGCGGAGCCTGAAGTTTCTGGTGGATCGCACCGACTTTCGCGAGAACATCCGCATCGAGCTGCTCAACGTCTCCAAAGACGATCTGCTCACCGATTTCGAGGACGCACCGGAGATCACCAAGTCGGGCTTGTATCGACTTGTCTATTCCAACGAGTACGGCGTATTCGGCGGAAAGCCATACGGCCTGCTCTGCGGAAATTATGAGTTCAACTCCGGACCGCAAGACATCGCGCTGCTCACCAAGTGCGCCGCGGTGGCGTCGATGTCACATACGCCGTTCATTTCCAATACCAGTCCAAAGATGTTTGGAGAGGAGTCGTTCCTTCCGGTCCCCAATCTCAAAGACCTGAAGAGCCTCTTCGAAGGTCCGCAATACGCCCGGTGGCACAGCTTCCGCGAGAGCGAGGACGCGCGCTACGTCGGACTGTGCATGCCGCGCTTTTTGCTGCGGCTGCCTTACGGGGAGAACCAGATCCCGGTCAAGGCGTTCAACTTCACTGAAATCACCAACTCGCACGACAAATACCTCTGGGGCAACGCTTCCACCGCGCTTGCCAGCCGGGTGGCCGACTCATTTGCCAAGTTCCGCTGGTGCCCCAACATCATCGGGCCTCAATCCGGCGGAGCGGTGGAAAATCTGCCGCTGCATCAATTCGAAGCGATGGGCGAAGTCCAGACAAAGATCCCCACCGAAGTCATGTTGACCGAGCGGCGAGAGTACGAGCTGTCCGAGGAAGGCTTCATAGGCCTGGTATTCCGCAAGGGTTCGGACAACGCCGCGTTCTTCTCCGCCAACTCGGCGCAGAAGCCAAAGATGTTTGGACAAAGCGCGGAGGGAAAAACCGCCGAGACCAATTACCGGCTCGGAACGCAGCTGCCTTACATGTTCATCATGAGCCGCCTGGCGCACTACATCAAAGTGCTGCAGCGCGAGCAGATCGGCAGCTGGAAGGAGCGCTCGGATTTGGAGCGCGAGCTCAACACGTGGATCAATCAATACGTGGCGGACATGGATGATCCCGCGCCGAGCGTCCGCTCGCGCCGGCCGCTGCGCGCCGCTCGGGTCGCGGTGGAGGACGTCGAGGGGCAACCCGGATGGTATCGCTGCACGCTGCAGGTGCGGCCGCACTTCAAGTACATGGGCGCTTCCTTCACTCTCTCGCTGGTGGGCCGGCTCGACAAGGAATAGCTCCTCCCATGCGGCGCGCTTTTTGCTTTACGGAAATCATCACTAACCCACCCCGGAGGTAACAATGGCAGAGACCGTACATTTGTCTTTGAAAGCAAATGGGCAGGACATCAAGGGCGAAAGCTCTCAGACCAGCCTAGGCCGAGCAAACACGATCGAGTGCACCTTTTATCAGCAGAGTGTTCTCACCGCGCGCGAGGCAGGCAGCGGAATGGCAACCGGCCGGCGCCAATACGAGCCGCTTTTGATCCGCAAGCGAATCGACAAGAGCTCGCCGCTGATCGCCAAAGCACTGGTGGAAAACCAGAAGATCGATGCGACCTTCAAATTCTTTAGACCCAATCCCACCGGCGACGGTACCACCGAGCAGTTCTACTCGGTCGAAATCAAAGACGGTCGGATTGCCAGCATGAAACAATACCTTCCCGATACCATCGTCCCCGCCAGCTCTACCGAGCCGCCGCTGGAGGAAGTCACGTTTGTGTTTTCCACCATCACCTGGACGTACACCAATGGCGGGGTGACTCATCAGGACACCTGGAGCGGGAACCGCTAACCCCGGCGCCTAGATCAAGGAGCGCGCAATGGGTCGCGGGTTGCTCTCGCGCATCGAGACGAGCTCGCGCCCCGGCGCGCGGGAGGGTGAGGACCTTCCGGAAGCAATCGCGGCTCACCTGAGGTTTCTGCTCAATACCCGCCAAGGAGATGCGGCGACGGTGCCCTCCTTCGGGTTGGTCGATTTCACCGATCTGGTTCATTCCTTACCCGGATCGATCCCCTCGCTTCAGGCAGCGATTCGCACCTCGATCTTGGAGTTCGAGCCGCGTTTGAAGAATGTAACCGTTCGTTACCTTCCGGAAACCGACCCGCTGATCTTGAGATTTGAAATCACCGCGCAGCCGGTCGAGCAGGGTGCGCGAGGCTTGCTGCGCTTTCGAACCCAGGTCGCGCCCGGCGGAAGGGTGGAGGTGTGGTAACCGCGGCAACCGAATACGACGGAGCAGCAGCGCGTGTTTAGCAAGTATTACCAGAGTGAGCTGAGCTACCTGCGGGAGATGGGACGCGCTTTCGCGGTGGCCAATCCCTCGCTGGCGGGGCTGCTGTCGGAACGGGGCGGCGATCCCGACGTGGAGCGGCTCCTGGAGGGGTTCGCGTTTTTAAGCGCTCAGATTCGCGAGCGGACCGAGAACGCCGTTCCGGAAGTTATCCATGGACTGGCCGAGCTCTTGATGCCGCACTATCTGCGGCCGCTGCCGGCGTGTTCCGTCGTCGAGTTCACGCCGCAACCGCGCGCATTGCGCGGGCGACTGCGCGTGCCGCGCGGCACGGAGATCGCCGCGGTACCGGTGGAACAGACCTCCTGTACATTCCGCACCACCGCGGACTTGGATCTGTTGCCGCTGACGCTGCTCGACGCCGCGGTCGAGTACCCCTCCGCCACCGCGCCGACGCTGCGGCTGCTGCTCCAGCTGGGGGAACAAGCGCGGGCCGAGCTGATTCAAGCGGGGCGCTTGCGCTTCTTCCTTCACGGAGAGCTGCCGCTGAGCAGCACTCTATTTCTTTGGCTCTTTCGCCATTGCCGCGGCATTTCGCTTCGGGACGCGGGCTCGGCCGGTCCGGCGGTGCGCATCGGCCCGAACTCGCTCCGCGCGGTGGGATTCGATCCCGGAGAAGCGCTGTTCCCCTGGCCGCCTTTGGCGCCGCAGGGATTCCGGCTGGTCCAGGAACTTTTCACTCTTCCCCAGAAGTACCTTTTCTTTGAGCTCGGAGGACTTCAAGCGACGCCTCCGGCAAAGGAGCAATTGGAGGTTCGGTTGGAATTCGACCGGCCCCCGCCGCTGCCCGCCCGCCTGGGCCGCGAGGCGATTCGGCTGCATTGCGTCCCGGTGATCAACCTCTTCCGCTGCGAGGGCGAGCCGCTGCAATTGCAGGTTCCCGGGCAAGAGCACCTCGTCCGGGCGGCCGGCCTCAATCCGCTGCACATGGAGGTTTACTCAGTGGACTCGGTGACCGGCGTGCGCGCGGGGGGCGAGCGCCAGACGTATCCGCCCTTCGTCGATTTTCGCCACGCCGAAGATCAGCGAGCTTGTTATCGTCTCCGCCGCGCCCCATCGCCGATCAACGATGGAATTGATACCTATCTCGCCCTGGCGACGCCGCGCGACGTCTCACCGTACCTCGGGGCGGAAACCCTCTCGCTCGAGCTCACCTGCACCAATCGCTCCTTGCCCTCGCAGCTGAGGCTCGGCGATCTCAAGGTTCCTACCGCGAGCTCTCCCACCATCGCCCGCTTTTCGAATCTCGGACCGGTGACCAAGCCAGCCCGGCCGCCGCTCGGGTCCGAGCTGCACTGGCGCCTCCTGTCGCATCTTTCGCTGGGACATGGCTCGTTGGCTTCGCCCGACGCCCTCCGGTCGCTCTTGAGCTTGTACAACTTCCAAGCTCAAAGCGACTATCCGCTGGCGCGGGCGAACGCCCTTCGCTTGGATTCGATCCGCGCAGTCAACAGCGCTGCCGCCAGGCGCTTTCTCCAGGGCGCGCCGGTGCGAGGGCAGCGGACGGTGGTCGAGTTGGACGAGAGCGGCTTCGCCGGGCCGGGGGATTTGTTTCTCTTTGGCTGGGTCCTCGATGAGCTCTTCGCCGATAACCTGACCCTCAATGCGTTCAACGAGCTTTCAGTCCGTTTCTTTCCCTCGCGAATGGAGTACTCGTGGCCAGCCCGGAGCGGGAGCCAACCACTGCTCTAGACAGAGATCCAACGGCGGATCTCCCGCTGGACCGGCTCAGCTTCGTGAGCTTGGTGGCGCTCTTGGAGCGGCTCACTCCCGAGGCAGCCCGGGTTGGCGCGGATGGACCGCTGAACGCCGAAGGCATTCGCTTTCGCCACGACCGTTCGCTCATCTTCAGCGCGCGCGACGTGGCCGAGGTCTCCTCTGCCCAGCTCCCGAAAGATCCCAGCGATCCGCTTTCGCCGCTCCGCCGCGTCTACGAGGTCACCACCGCTTTCTTGGGATTGACCGGCTCGGCGTCGCCCCTTCCTTCTTACCTGCCCGAAGAGGTGGCGCAGGAGGACCCGGATCATTCGGTGCGGCGCGATTTTCTCGATCTGTTTCACCACCGCTTGTTGTCACTGCTTTATCGCGAGCTGATGCGGTTCCAGTTGTGGGCAGAACAGACGAAGAGCCTGCGCGATGCGTGGTCCTCCCGATTGCTCGCGCTGCTCGGCTTGGATACCTACGAGCAACCGCTGGCGGTCGCCATCGCGCCGCGGGACATATTGCGCCTGGCGCCCGTGCTCGCGAGGCAAAGCAGAACGGCGGTGGGACTGCAACTGGCGCTGGAGACTATTTTGGGCGACCGCGTTGAGGGCGGCCGAATCCGGGTGCGCGAATTCGCCGGAGGATGGGTTACCATCGATCCGCCGGAGCGAACGCGATTGGGCGTCGCGAAACACGAGCTCGGCCGCGAGGTGGTGCTCGGTCGGCGCGCTTACGACCGCGCGGGCAGCTTCGAAATCCGGGTGGGACCTGTTTCACGCCGCGCCTATGAACGTTTTCTTCCCGGGGGCGACTTGGTCGCCATTTTGCATCAAATTGTCTCGCTCTTCGCCCGCGACCCGCTCGGGTATCGGGTGATGGTGGAGCTCGCCGAGGGCGAAGCTCCGAATCTGCGTCTGGCGAGCAGCGGAGGGAATCGCCTAGGCCGGGACAGTTGGTTGGGATTGAGAAGACAAAGAACATGGGTCAGGACGTATCCAGTGACGACTGAGAACAAACCGGAAGCAATTGCAGACCCGCTGGGCCGAGCATAGAGTGCACGGCCCGTTTCATTTAGGAGATCTCCCATTCTCGTTCAGCCCAAATCTTTAGTTCGCCGACTCACCCCAAACGCCACCCGCCTGCTCGAGGCGGCAGTGGCGCGCGCCGCGGCAAGCCGCTGTTACGAAATCATCACCGAGCATTTGCTATTGCAGATGGCGGAGGAAGAAGCCGGTGACACCGCGTATTTGTTGCAGCATTTCGGCGTCGAGCGACTGCGGTTGGCGTCGCGAATCGAGCGCGCACTGTCCGCGCTGCGCACTGGCAACTCCGGCCGCCCGGTGCTTGCGGAGAGCCTCTTTCAGTGGATGGAGGATGCTTGGGTAGTGGCTTCGGTTGAGTTCGGCGCAATCCGGTTGCGCTCCGGAGCGCTGCTGGCCCAGTTCATCGCGCGCCCCGGCCGGTACACCTCGGAGGTCTTCCCCGAGCTGGAGGGAATCTCCAAGGAGCAGCTGAAGTCTGAGTTGGAAACCATCCTGGCGCCCTCGCCGGAGACGGTGGAAGCTGCCCCCTCGACGCAGGAGAGCGCATCGGCTCCATCGAGCGGCAAGGCTCCAACCACGGAAGCGCTGTCGCGTTTCGCGATCTGTTTCACCGAAAGAGCTCGGGCTGGGCAAATCGATCCGATCTTTGGACGCGATCGAGAAATTCGACAAGTTGTCGACGTCCTGGCGCGCCGCCGAAAGAACAATCCCATCATCGTAGGAGAACCGGGGGTTGGAAAGACGGCGTTGGTGGAAGGCCTCGCGCGGGCGATTGCCGCGGGCGACGTGCCGGACTCATTGCGCAACGTCGAGCTCTACGGCCTCGACCTGGGACTTCTCCAAGCCGGGGCGGGCGTCCGCGGAGAGTTCGAGAACCGACTCAAGGCCGTAATCACCGAGGTAAAGTCCTCCCCCAGGCCGATCATTTTGTTCATCGATGAAGCGCACACCCTGATTGGCGCCGGCGCGACGGCCGGAGGGAGCGACGCGGCGAACCTCCTCAAGCCCGAGCTGGCGCGCGGTGAATTGCGGACGATTGCCGCGACAACCTGGTCCGAATACAAAAAATACTTTGAAAAGGACGCTGCGCTCGAGCGTCGATTCCAGCCGATCAAGGTCGATGAGCCATCCGAGGAGAACGCGGTGGTGATGCTGCGCGGCCTCGCCTCGACCTACGAGAAAGCGCACGGGGTGACGATCCGCGACGACGCGATCGTCGCTGCCGTCAAATTGGCCCATCGATACATCTCAGGCCGGCAATTGCCGGACAAGGCGGTGGACCTGCTGGATACGGCGACGGCTCGGGTGAAGATGGAGCTCGCTTCCCGCCCCGATGAGTTGATTTCACTCGAAAACAACATTGCCGCGCTCGAGCGAGAAAAGACGGCGCTTCAGCGCGATGTCTCGGAGGGACACGCGGAGGACGAAGGCCGGACCAAAGTGCTGGAGGAGAAACTGAGGGCAGCGGCAGATAAGGGCGTCGCGCTGCAGGCGCGCTGGGAAAAGGAGCGGAGCGCCGTTCAAGCGATGAAGGAAGCCCAGCGAACGCTGACGGCTGCGCCTGCCTGCTCGGATCTCACCTCATTCAAGAGCGGTCTGGAACGGGCGCGGGCGGCTCTCAAGGAGTGCAGAAGCGACGAGCCGCTGGTGCATTCCGATGTGGATCCAGACGTCGTCGCCCGAGTCGTCGCCGAGTGGACCGGCATTCCAGTAGGCAAGATGCGCAGCGAAACGCTGGCGACGATGTTGTCGCTCGAGGACAAGCTTTCCGAGCGCGTGCGGGGGCAACCTGTCGCCGTCAAGACTGTCGCCGAAGTCGTCCGCATGGCGCAGGCCGGCATCCGCCATCCCGATTCGCCGGTTGGCGTGTTGCTCTTCGTCGGGCCCAGCGGAGTTGGAAAGACGGAAACGGCGATCGCGCTCGCCGATGCTCTGTACGGCGGCGAGCGATTCATGACCAGCATCAACATGTCTGAGTTTCAGGAGAAGCACACCGTTTCGCGGCTGGTTGGCTCTCCGCCCGGCTACGTCGGCTATGGCGAAGGCGGCGTCTTGACGGAAGCGGTCCGCCAGCGACCGTACTCCGTGGTCCTCCTCGATGAATGTGAGAAGGCCGACCTGGAAGTGATGAACCTTTTTTATCAGGTGTTTGACAAGGGAGTGCTCAACGACGGCGAAGGCCGCACGATTGATTTTCGAAACACGGTAGTCATCCTCACCAGCAATCTCGGCTCCGAGCTTTTGATGCAGCTCTACGCCGCAGATGCCGCGCCGAGCACCGAAGACGTGATTAGCGTGATACGTCCGACCTTGAGCAAGCATTTCAAGCCCGCGCTGCTCGCCCGCATGACCATCGTGCCCTTCGCGCCGATTGGGCAAGAGGTGATGAAGCAGATTGCGGAAATGAAGCTGCGCACGCTCGCGAATCGACTGCGCTCCGCGCACGGCATCGAGACCAGCTTCGACCCTGGGCTGGTCGAGGAGCTGGCGCGCCGGTGCACCGAGTCGGAAACCGGCGCTCGCAACGTGGACCAGACGCTCCGAAGCTCGCTGATGCCTCTTCTCGCCGCGGAGCTGCTGCAGCATTTGGCGAGTGGCGCGGTGCGGCAGAGCCTCAAGGTGAATCTCTCGGAAGAGGGCGCCTGGGTATTTCAGTTCGGCGCCAACCCCAGTTCCGCGGCTGCTGCAGGCTAGCTTCTCCGGCTACAATCTCGGCTCGGCCTTTGTCGATGGAACGATCTGCCGTCGCCGCGGTCCGGACCTGCGAAGGAATATGACTGCTCCTGAGCCGTTATTCGCGTTGGTCACTGCTGACCTGACTTCCTGGCATAGATGCTGCACAGCCTGTCGGAATCGCGCTCGACCCGAGGGACGACGGCAGGGGCCGCTTGTGCGCTCGGAGACGAACTGTGCTAGCACAAAGCCCTTCGGACCGCGGCATGCCAAACGACCTGTTTCAGTTAGTGGGCACGTGCCTCGACGACAAATTCCGAGTCGAGAAATTCGTAGCTGAGGGTGGCTTCGCGGTCGTCTACTCCGGGCAGCATTTGAGCCTCGACCGGGCGATTGCGATCAAGGTCCTCAAGACGCCCGCCGAGCTGAATGAGCGGGCGCGAGACGACTTCATCGCCAAGTTCCGCTTGGAAGCGCAGACGATCGCTCGGCTGAGTCATGCGAACATTGTCCAAGTAATCGATTTCGGCGTCTCCTCCATGCCATCCGGAGAGAGGGCGCCTTGGATGGTTCTCGAATGGTTGACCGGCCGCTCGCTGGAAAAAGAGCTCGCCGGACGCCGCGGCGCGGGCGGTCGAGCTCCGCAACAGGTGTTGGAGCTGCTGGAGCCCATTTTCGATGCGTTGGCGTACGCCCACGAAGAAGGAATTGCCCATCGAGATGTAAAGCCCGCCAACATCATGATCGTGCCGACAAAGCGAGGCGAGATCCTCAAGCTGCTTGACTTCGGCATCGTCAAAATCATGGACAAGGGGGAGACCGCCGAAACCAACCTCGCGCCGACGCGCGGAACGCTGAGCGCCCATTCGCCGGCGTACGCCGCCCCTGAGCAAATCACCGGCCTGAGGACTGGTCCGTGGACGGATGTGCACGCGCTGGGTTTGCTCGTCACCGAGGTGATGACCGACCTTTCGCCCTACGAGGGGAAGAACATCACCACCCTGCTTCGAGAGATCCTATCGCCTCAGCGGCCAACGCCCGCTCGGCATCGGATCGATGCGGGACCCTGGGAAGCGGTGCTCGGAAAGGCGCTCGCGCTGGAGCCCGCGGAGCGCTTCAAAGATGCCGGCGAATTCCGGGTGGCGCTCAGAAGCGCAATACCGGCGACGGTCAAGCTTGTCGCGTCCGCGGACCCATTCGCCGACACTCTGGAGGAGGAGCTCGATGAAGGATACGCTCGCACGGAGATTTTCCGCCCTGCGAAGCCAACTGGAGTGACTGACCCGACTCCGGATGCCGAACCCGCGCCAGCAAGCGTTGCGCCAATTCTCGCGGCAGCGCCCTCGCCGTCGCCTCCGGGTGAGACTTCTGCGGCTGCGGTAGCGGCGAAGCTACAGCCACTTCCTCCACCGGCTCCTCGCGTGGAAGTGACTGCTGCATCCGCAGCGCCAAGGTTGGAGGCAGTGCCATCTTCGACCCAGGAGAAGGCGACTTCTGCTGCGCTCGCAGCCAAGCTGGAGCCAATTGAGTCCCCGCCCGAGGTTGACCTCGCCCCCGCTCGTCCCGTTCCAAGATTGGAGCTGGTGTCTGCACTTCCGGAAGTCGAGCACTCCGCTCAGCCTCCGCCGCCACTCTCTGCCGCGGCAACTGAGGAGGTGGCCGTCACCGCCTCGAGCGCGCCGAAGTTGGAGTTGGTGGCTCCATCAGCGCCCCGCTTGGAACTTCCTCCCGCGCCCGGGTCCTTCGCAAAGGTCGATGATTCGACGAGAACCGATTCGCGATCGAAGTTGGCCGAAATGCCACAGCGGTGGCGTGGCGCCGCAAGCGCAGCCGTGGCATCGATTTCGCGAGAGCTGCGGGCGACTGCCGGCGCGCTCCTGGGAAAAATCTCGAGCGAGCGGCGGACAGCAGCCAGGTACTTGGAAAGCATGTCGCGCTTTCGGTGGCCAATGGCGGCCGGGCTGGTGACGCTTTTGGTCGCGATTGGCTATTTGGCACTCCGAAGGAGCGGCGGCGATCTGCCGGTTAAGCCGGAGGTGCGGACTCCTCAGGCAACCCCGCGCGCGACGCTCAACCCGGCAGAGACTCCAAGGCCGAACACAGCGAGCAATGCCACGCCCAGTCCGACGCCTTCACCCGGAGATGCCCCGCCCAAGCCGACGAGGGCCGAACCGCCCGACTCGCGAGATTCGGCGGCCGACCGCAAGCCGGCTCCGCCTCCGGAGATCAGGGCGCCGGCCTCGGAGGGTCCTGCCGCAGCGCCACCGTCCCTTGGCACGCAAGGTCCTAAAGCTGCGAGCAGCGGCCAACCCGCGGCGATCAAGAATACCCGGGGCGTGGGGAAGCGCCTGCAGCTCACGGACATTTCGCTCGAGCTGCTGGCGTCCTTTGGAACGGGTCCGCCGAGCAGCGATGACACAAAACGCAAACAGCTCCTCAAGGACGCTCTGGTCGCTCGAAAATCCGGCGAACCCGACAAAGCGATCAAGCTGGCTGCCGGAGCCAACCGGATCCGCAGCAACGCGCCTACCCTGCTTTTACTCGCTGAGGAGCAGACCGGGGTGCGTCAATACGCAAACGCCTGGGTCAACGCGGACAGGTGCGCCAGTGAATCAAAGAACGACACAGCCCTCAAACGGATATTCGACGCGTGCAACTCTCTGAAGAGCACGCTGAAGCAGAAGGTCGGCAGGGTGATCGTCTCGTTGGCGAACCCTCCGCCAAGCGGAGTCCAGGTGAGAGTCGCGGGGCACAACTTTCCGGAACCGCTCTACGGGCAGCCTTACTTCATCGAGCCGGGCAAAATTCACGTGGAGGCGAGCGCTCCAGGTTTTGCCGATTTTTATAAGGATCTCTTGATCAAGGCGGGCGAAGAGCAAACGGTGACGATAGCACTTTCGCGTTTGTCCCAGCCCTGAGCCACGGTTTCGCCGGCGCTCTGCTCTCTACCGCGCCAGCGGTTCTTAGAGGTAGAGTCGCCGGCGCTCTGAGCGGCCCAGTTGGATTCGCTCGTCCCCGCCAAGGGGTGAAACATGTTGCCCGTCGTCGTCCGCGTCGAAAATCTGGAAAACAAGGCAGTGGTGCAGCACGTCTTTCGGCGATCGCCCATTCACATCGGACGAAACAAGCTCAACGAGCTGGCGCTGTCCGAAGGCTTTGTATCGCTCTGGCACGGGATCGTTCGCTTCGGCGAGAACACGCTCGAGTACCTGGACTTGGACTCGACGAACGGCACTGAGGTCGACGGCAACCGACTGAGGCGCAACGTCTTCGTCCCGGTTGGTGAGCAAACCGATCTGAGAATTGGATGCTTGCGCCTTCATTTCTTACGCCGCGAGGTCGCAACTTCGGAGCCGAGGGGCGATCAAACTCTCTTTCGAAGGTCGATCTCGTCCCAGGGAATAGCCGCTCGGAGCACTGCACTGCAGACGGCTGGGACAGTTGCTTTCGAACCAACTGCGGGTCGAACGGCAGTGTCTACTGCGATCGGGCGGGCTCTTGAGGAGGAGCAGTCGCCCGGGGCGCTCGCCAGCTCGCTGTTTCTTTTCTACGAAAAGTACCGCGAAGCCTGGCGCACGCTGCACGCGCAGTTAACCAGCAAGTTGGCACCGATGCTCGATGACAGGCGCGCGGCGACGCTAAAACTTTTGCAACAGCGATTCCCAGCGCTGGAGCAAGAAGAGCAGTTCCGGGCACTCCGACAGGCCGCCGCGGTCCCGGCTCAGAACGCCGACGGAACGTCGGACGGCCAAGACACCAGAGCGTCCGACTTGCTGCAGGAGTCGCCCGTTTCAGCAGGCGGCGCGGAACCAATCCCTGCCGGCGCAAGCCCCGCGCGCGTCGCAGCGGTGGTTTCTCAAGGCGCCACCCGCTCGGCAGCGGAAGCGAGCCCGGCACGACCTCTACAACGGGTGGACTCATCCACCTCGCTGCTGCGCATTTTTGCCCAGACTTACGCGTCGGAGTCTGCAGAGCTGCGGTCGGACGAGGAGATTGAGCAGTTCCTGCACCAGCTGGCGGCGGTTTTGGAGGCGTTCGGAAAGGCGTTCCTCGAATTGCGCCGTGGTCACGACCAGTTTGGAAAAGAGGTTGCCGTTCCGGTAATCGGCGATCAGACGCCACTGCGACACGCAAAGACGCCCCGAGACTTGTTCCGCTACCTACTGGAGTGCAACGAGCAAGCTGCTGACCGCATTCGCTCCCTCACCGAGGGGTTCGCCGACGTGATGATTCACCAGGTTGCGCTGCTCAACGGGATTCGACAGGGAATCAGCGCCCTGCTCGCCCACCTGAGCCCGCAGGAGTTGCTGCGCTCCTCTTCGCTCTCGCGAAGCGGCGCGGGCTCGATGCTCCTCAAGCTGCGGCCTGTTCGCGCTATGGCTCTATGGCCCCCGTACGTCAATCGCCACCAGGAGCTCCAGGAGGAGAAGGCGGTTCACTCGATCGTCTTCGGTTCGGAGTTTGCGTTTGCCTATGCGCAAATCGTCGGGGGCAACGTGAAATCCCCTGCGCGCAAAGGCGGGCCGAGCAACGGTCGTCGGTCCGAAGGCTAGCCTCGGGCCGGCTTTGGCTCGCTGGCAAACTGTGATAGCAAACCAGTCTCTACTTCGGGAACGGTTGGATGGGAAACGACCTGTTTCAGTTGGTCGGCACGTGCCTCGACGGCAAGTTTCAAGTCGAGAAATTCGTCGCTCAAGGCGGCTTCGCGGTCGTTTACTCCGGCCAGCACCTAAGTCTCGACCGCACCATCGCGATCAAAGTGCTCAAAACGCCGCCCGAGTTGAACGAGCGCGCGCGCCAGGACTTCATCTCCAAGTTCCGGTTGGAGGCGAAGACAATTGCCCGCCTCAGCCACTTGAACATCGTTCAGGTGATCGACTTCGGCGTCTCTCGCATGCCTTCGGGCGAGACCGCGCCCTGGATGGTGCTGGAATGGCTGACCGGCCGCTCCTTGGAGAAGGAGCTGGCAGAACGCCGCGGGCAGGGCGGTCGTTCGCCGGACGAAGCGTTGAAGCTGCTGGAGCCGATCTTCGATGCATTGGCTTACGCGCATGAAGAAAGGATCGCGCACCGAGAC
>Ga0126383_10000647_pt1 | contig 19891 bp, 17 predicted proteins | sample PanSoiMetPlot_35_FD_96882 | JGI IMG/M metagenome (GOLD analysis project Ga0126383, IMG submission 96882) | Tropical forest soil microbial communities from Panama - MetaG Plot_35 | ecosystem: Environmental > Terrestrial > Soil > Tropical forest > Bulk soil | place: Panama | collected 2016-02-17
CCTGACCCGGTTGGCGAGTGGCTCGTCCACCGCCAACCTCCCATGATCTATATCGGACCAATAGACCAGGAAAGCAAGCAGCGGAGCAACAGCTCTGCTACCTTTCCTCCGAAAGAATCGTGCGGAATCGGCCCAATGAATTCAAGCGTTGCAAAGGATTGGTCCCTCCACACGCAGCTCGCGCACGATACAGTTACGGTCGGCGACTTCCCGCTCGCTCGTGTGCTTCTAGTGAACGATGCGAACTATCCATGGCTGATCCTGGTGCCGAGGCTGCCTGGGCTCGTTGAACTCATCGATCTTGAGGAGAACGCACAAGTGCAGTTGCTTGGCGAGATCACGGCGGCTGCGCATGCGCTTAAAAGTGCTACACAATGCGACAAGCTCAACATCGCTACGCTCGGCAACCAGGTGCCGCAGTTGCACGTGCATGTGATTGCGCGTCGGCAGACCGACGCGGCTTGGCCCAGGCCGGTGTGGGGCATGAAGCCACCGCTCCGATATAAAGAAGGCCAGCAGGCCATTCTACTCAACTCTTTGCGCGAACTGCTCAAACCGTGCCGACTGGTCGGGATGGACCGTTAACACCGGTTCTGCGAAAAATCATCATGGCCGCTCTGCCGTCACGGATCCTTGTTATTTCTCTGCGTCGTTTTGGCGATCTGCTGTTAACGACGCCATTGATCCGGAGCCTGCGCCGTGCATGGCCCGATTCGGAAATCGACGTGCTCGTGTTTGCCAACACGGCGGGAATTGTCGCCGGCAATCCAGACATCAACCACGTAATCAGCATGCCGGAGAGGCCGGCAATGAAGGAGAGTGCGCGGCTCTTCGGACGCCTCTGGCGTCATTATGACATCGCTGTGTCGACTCAGAGTGGCGACCGCCCCACCATCTTTGCTTTTGCCGCCGCCCGGCTGCGTGCCGGCGTGACAACAAACGACGACCCGTGGCTTGCGCGCATGCTAAAGAGCATCGCGTTGCAACGAAGCATCCCGGCCACGGACAAACTGCATCGCGTCGAGCAGATGTTGCGTCTTGCTGACGTCCTCGAAATCGCGCGCGTTACGGAATTGGTCTGTCCCGCCGCCGCGCCAACCTCGCCCCTCGTCGACTGCGGCAATTACGCCTTGATCCACGCAGCGCCAATGTTCACCTACAAGGAGTGGACGCCGGAGGGTTGGCGCACGGTCGCGGCCGGTCTTAGGAAGCGCGGCCTTTCTGTGGTTGCGATTGGCGGCCCCGGCGAAGCCGAGCGCCGCTATCTTGAAGAAGTCTGGCGCGGCGTTGCTGCAGTTTACCAGGTGGAATGGCCCGGCCTGATGAATTTACTTGCGAAAGCGCGCGTCTATATCGGACCCGACACATCGGTCACGCATCTGGCCGCCGCTGCCGGATGCAAAACTGTTGCCCTGTTTGGCCCCACGGATCCGCGTGTCTGGGGACCTTGGCCGCTTGGCGGACTTGAAAGACCATGGCAGGCTAGCGGCATGATCCAGAACCGAGGGAATGTCTGGATCGTGCAGAACCCTTTGCCGTGTATGCCCTGCACCTTCGAAGGTTGCGAGCGCCATATCCGCAGCCGCAGCACGTGCCTCGACGAACTCATGCCCGCGCAGGTACTGGCCGCGGCCGACCAGGCGCTCGCTTGACCGCAGTGCCTGCCCAATTCAAGCTCGTATAATTGAGGTCCGAACCTTCTTCGGAGTAACGCATGACATTCCGCATTGCTGTCGTGCAGCCGATCGCCAACCCGATCCAGCAGGCCGAAAAGAACGTCGCCGACGCTGTAGATTACATTACTCGGGCCAAGGCGGAAGGTGCCGACTTCGTCTGCTTCCCTGAAACCTACCCCGGTCCTTGGCGCATGCCCGCGACTTTTGATCCGACACCGCGCATTGCGGAAGCAGCTGCCAAGGAAGGCATCAATGCGGTCTACGGCACCATCGAGCCGTTAAGCCACAACGAAGGCAGCGCGCACAACTTAATATGCATGGCCTACGGCGATGGTAGCGCCCCTGTTAGTTATCGCCGCACCCATCCAAATGGGCCATGGATTTATACCGGCGGTCAGTGGTGGGAATTTCAATACGTTCCTGGAAATGAGTTCCCGGTGTTCGATACTCAACAAGGCAAAGTGGGGCTTGCGATGTGCAGCGAGGCCTATATGCCGGAGGTGACACGCGCGTTGGCGCTGCGCGGCGCCGAACTAATCTTTATGCCGGCGGGCACGGATAAGCGGCGCTTATGGGCAACCTGGCGCAATCTGATTTGGTCGCGTGCAATCGAAAACCTCGCGGTTGTCATCACTACGCAGAACCTGTTCAGTCATGCCGAGCGTGGTCTCGCCATGGTAGCCACGCCCGAGGAAGTCCTGTTCGAAAGCACTGCCGCCGGCCTGTTTGTGGTTGACGTAAGCCTTGAGCGCTCGCGCGAAATGCGGGCAACGACGGACACCGTGACTTCGGCGTTAAGCTACGGCGCAAAGCAAGGCGTGCTTGGCCCGCAGTGGCAGCGGCCCGAACTGCGCGAGGCGATGTATCCGCGTCCGCGCGGCGAAGCGGCGGAGTAAGCATTGCATAGAGAAAATGGCCGTGCAAATTTGCGCGGCACATGTCTTCCCGTCCGGATCTTGGTCCCAAACCCCGTCTCGGATACTCCGATAGCCGCATAGAGCGCACGGCGGAGCTTCGTTCCAACGCTGTTGCTATTGACGCATTCACCCACGATCCGGGCGCGGGAGCCTATGTGATAGGTGGCGACTGGATAGTCATGAAGAAAGGCTCGCCTCTTAATGAGCCTTTGTTCACATTGAGCGAGGCACAGGTTTTTTCTCCTGCGACGGAAACAATCTTTCTCGGCCTGCTCGATGGCGCGCCGCGGTTCGGTCATGGGCTCGCACCGCAAGCAGCGGAGGGACTAAAGTCGCGCGGGTTGCACGTAACCGACCTCCGCTCGATTGCTGTACAAGGCCTTGTCGCCCCCGACCATCTCCCGCCGATTGCCGAAGCCAAGGCCGTGCTGCACTGGCACGCGCGCCATCGCTTTTGCTCGAACTGCGGCGGCGCAACAGAGCTTGTCTGTGGCGGCTGGCGGCGCGACTGCCCGCGATGCAAGGCCGAGCATTTTCCTCGCACCGATCCTGTTGTGATAATGCTGGCAAGTGACCACGAACGTTGCCTGCTCGGACGTTCGCCTCGGTTTGTACCGACCATGTGGTCTTGTCTTGCCGGCTACGTTGAGCCGGGGGAATCGATCGAGGATGCCGTCCATCGGGAAACTCGCGAGGAAGCGGGCATCACCTGCGGGCGGGTGGCCTATTTTGCCTCACAGCCTTGGCCGTTTCCGACATCACTCATGATCGGCTGCCATGCCGAGGCGTTAACGTATGAGATTGTGGTTGATCGCGAGGAATTGGAGGATGCCCGCTGGTTTAGCCGGAGCGAAATCGAAGTAATGCTCGTGCGCAAACATCCGCAAGGGCTGACCACTCCGCCTCCCGTTGCAATCGCGCACCATATCATCCGCGCTTGGGTCGAAGACGAGATAAGCTTTGACTGAACGCGCGCTAAAAAAGCCGAAGATCCTTTGCGCAGGCATCGCCGTGCAGGACATCGTCATGCGTGTCCAGAGTTTCCCCGTCCCTGGCACCAAGGTGGCGGCCAGCGACTTCATCATCACCGGCGGCGGATGTGCGGCCAATGCGGCGGTGACGATCGCCCGGCTGAATGGCCGGGTAGCCTTCGCTGGTCCGCTTGGTGGTGCCAATGACGCTGTGAGTAACCAGATTCTTTTCGACCTCGAGAAGGAGGGCGTTGATTGTACCGGGGTTACGCGAGTCGATGACGGCACAGCATCGGTATCGCTAATTTTGCTCGATGCGACGGGCGAAAAGACGATCGCTACTCGACGCGGGGTCAAACTCGGCGACGTATTACCGAATGACCCAGTCAATTTGACTGCGGATGCGGACGCCATTCTCGTGGACAACCGCTTTCCGCATTTCGCTACCGAAGTTTGCCGGGCCGCGCAGGCGCGCAAAATTTTAATCGTGATCGATCTCGATCAGGCGACGAAAATGGAAGATCCCTTGCTCGCATTCGGCACCCATGTGGTGGCATCGGCGGAAGCTTTATTCGCAATGACTGGATCAAAGGATTACAAGGGAGCGCTTAAGGGGCTCGCGGAGCATCTTGCCGGGTTTGTTGCCATCACCGACGGCCCGAAGGGAGTTTATTGGCTCGAAGGCGCCGAGTTGCGCCACCTGCCGGCTTTCAAGGTCAAGGCTATCGACTCGCTTGGGGCCGGCGACGCCTTCCACGGGGGGTTTACCCTCGCGTTAGCAGAAGGTCGGCCGCTGCCGGAGATTTTGCGCTTTGCCAGCGCTACTGCGGCACTCAAATGCACAAAATTCGGCGGTGCCTCCGGCACGCCCACGCGGGCGGAAGTCGAGGCTTTTCTCAAGCACAAAAGTTGAAAAGCTTATTTCTTTGACGGACAAGGCGCGCCGCACGGCGCGCAAGCCCCGACGAAATCCTCAGGCGACACTGCTCGCCCGCTTGAAGGGCTTGAGAGGTGATACGCGGCGCTGAATAAAATCACGACGCTACGGTGACGCACGACGTCAGAGGGGCGAAAAACGGAATGATGTTTTAAGGCGCGGTTTTCGTTGTCGCAATCAGCTCACCGGCGGCGGTGAATTATTTTCGAGATAGAATATTTTTCTATATAATGACAGATGACGGTAACTAAATAACAAGATTCTTCCAAACGGTTTACCTGGTTCAGGATGTGATTCCCAACCGGAGGCTAAACGGAGAATGGACGCTATCGACAGAAAGATTCTCGCTGTTGTCCAGCATGATGCGTCGCTCTCAGTGGCTGAGATTGGCCAGCGTGTCGGCTTGTCGTCGACACCTTGCTGGAAACGACTGCAGCGGCTGGAGGCCGATGGCGTCATCACACGTCGCGTTGCAATCATCGACCCTGAAAAGATCGGCCTTGGCGTCACCGTTTTCGTTTCGATTGAGACCGGCGATCACTCGCAAGAGTGGCTCAGGAAATTTGCCGAGGTGGTCGGCGCGATGCCGGAGGTGATGGAGTTTTACCGCATGGCGGGCGATGTAGATTACATGTTGCGCGTCGTCGTGACCGATATTGCAGGCTACGACGCGTTCTACAAGAAGCTGATTACGGCGGTGCCGCTGAAAAATGTCACCTCACGATTCGCGATGGAGCGGATCAAATCGACGACGGCGCTACCGATCGCGGAGGCCCGATAACGAAAGATCGTTAGCTAACCGGCGGCGTGATTTGCGGCCATGTACATCTGGCCCGGCAGAGTGAATCCCGGCGATTTGACTGAAGCTATGACTGAACACGGTCGTCGGAATATACTTGGTAGTACACAAAAGATGAGTTCGGACTGGTTAACTTGTAAACTGATCTCGTTCGCGCATGATTTTTTTCGATAACTGTTGTGTCTACCGGACCAAGCCTTCGCTCGACGCTGCGGAGTAATGATGCATCCCGTCTTTTCAAGCGCCGGCAAAACGCAGGCGACGCCGATCTGGTTTGTCCATCGCAGAAATTTCGATTCAGTGCGCAAGCAGCTTGGCGAACGCGAGCGCGCGTTCATCGACTCTACTGGCTTCGAGGCCAAGCCTGGTCGCCTAATGCTGCTACCCGCCGACAATGGGAAGCTCGCCGGCGTGCTGTTCGGTATCGAAGATCCGGGCGAGGTTGACATAGACCGTTTTAGGCCGGGACAATTGTCCAGCCTGCTGCCGGCGGAAACCTATCGCTTCGCAAATGGCCCGCATGACGCGCGGTTGGCCGCACTTGCATTCGCACTCGGCGCCTATCAGTTTGCCCGTTACCGCCATGCAGAAACGCGCAAGGTGCGGCTTGTGGTTCCAGAAGACGTTGATGGCGAGGATCTCAGCCGTATCGTCGAGGGCGTGACCCTTTGTCGGGATCTCACGAATACGCCATCTAATGATATGGGTCCGAGTGATCTTGAAGCGGCGAGCCGCGCACTCGCAAAACAACACGGGGCCAAAACGCAAGTCACGAGCGGCGACGCGCTCGCGAAGAATTTCCCCTTGGTGCACGCGGTCGGCGCTGGCTCGGAGCGCAAGCCGCGACTGATCGATATCAATTGGGGCAGCCGAACCGATCCGAAAATAACGCTGGTCGGCAAAGGCGTCTGCTTTGATACCGGCGGGCTCGATATCAAACCCGATACTGGCATGCTGAACATGAAGAAGGATATGGGCGGAGCAGCAACCGCACTGGCTCTCGCTCACATGATCATGGCTCGAGGTTTGAAGGTTCGCCTCCGTGTCGTCATTCCGGCCGTGGAGAACTCGATCTCCGGCACCAGCTTCCGGCCACGCGACGTCTATATTTCGCGCAAGGGCATTTCTGTCGAAATCGGCAACACAGACGCGGAGGGGCGGCTGATCCTGGCCGATGCGCTCGCGCTGGCCGACGAAGATAAACCCGCATTGATCGCCGATTTAGCTACGCTCACAGGCGCCGCCCGCGTAGCGCTTGGACCCGAGGTGGCGCCATTCTTCACAAACGACGATGCGCTGGCCAACGAAATTTCTCGCGCCAGCGCAGCCGAGAACGATCCGCTGTGGCGCATGCCGTTATGGCGACCTTACGATACAATGCTCGATTCAAAGGTTGCCGATCTGAACAACGCGGCGACGGGCGGTCATGGCGGCGCCATCACCGCTGCGCTTTTTCTGCGCCGTTTCGTCAGCACTAAAGCGTGGGTGCACCTCGACATTTTCGCCTGGACTCCAGCAGAAAAGCCCGGCCGTCCGGAAGGCGCTGAATGCCAAGCCGCACGCGCTCTGTATTCGCTGCTTTGCGCGCGCTATTCCTGAACCATGGTTGCTCTCGACCCTCGCATAAATCCGTTTCGGCCCGAGATTGCGGCAAAGTATCTGCAGGGTCAGGTCGAAGCGAAGCGCTTCGTCGAAGGCACTCGCCATCAGGTGATCGAGCCCATGACTGCCCTGCGCCGTGCGCCGTCGCATGACGCCCGGCTAGACAGCGAAGCGCTGCTGGGTGAACGGATAATGGTTTATGAAACGACCGAGGACGGCTGGGCTTGGGGCCAGCTCGAAACAGACGGCTATGTCGGTTGGCTGTCGGCGAACGCGTTGGGACCAAGCGGTCCGGCGCCCACTCACAAGGTCGCAAGTCTCCGCGCAATCGCCTTCCCGGGTCCGGACATCAGAATGCCGCCGATCGCCGCGCTTCCGATGGGCGCACAGCTGGCCATCGTACGGCAGGATGAGCGCTTCGCGGTGACTGCATTGGGATGGCATGTGCCGGAAGCATACGTCACGCCAATCAAGGCACGGCAGTCCGACTTCGTAGCCGTCGCCGAACATTTTCTTGGTGCACCTTATCTGTGGGGCGGCAAGACCTCGCTGGGGTTGGATTGCTCGGGCCTGGTGCAGATTTCGCTCCAGGCTGCCGGGATCGCTTGCCCACGCGACAGCGACATGCAGGAATTGTCGGTGGGGAAATTGTCCTCCCTCGCGAGCTTGCGCCGCGGTGACCTCGTGTTCTGGAAAGGCCATGTCGCAATCGCTCGCGATCCCGAAACGCTGATCCACGCAAACGCTCATCACATGATGGTGGCGGTCGAATCAGCTTCGGAAGCGATAGCGCGCATCAAGGCCGCCGGAGCCGAAATCACTGCGGTGAAACGGGTAGTCTAGCCCGGCAAGAAGGCAGTTACTGAGACACCACGCCCTCAGGCGCCGTCTCCAATTTAAAAGCGGCTGCGAATAGTGCACGGGTGTAGTCAGTCTTGGGGGCTTTGAACAGCTCGGTGGCTGCACCTTCCTCCACCATCCTACCGTTACGCAGTACCAGGAGCCGGCTGGCCAGAGCCGCCACAACGCGCAGATCATGTGAGATAAACATGTAAGTGAGGTTATGCCGCTTCTGCAGGTCGCGCAGCAAATCGACCATTTGAGACTGTATAAGCATATCCAGCGCGCTGGTCGGTTCATCAAGAACGATGAAGGTCGGTTCCAGCACCAATGCGCGAGCGAGCGCGATACGCTGGCGTTGACCCCCCGAGAACTCGTGCGGATAGCGATACCGGGTCTGGGGGTCGAGACCGACATCGATCAGTGCATCCACCACGCGTTGCTCGCGCTCCGCCCGCGATAGCCGCGGATGATGCACCCACAGGCCCTCTTCGATGATATCTGATACCGACATGCGAGGAGACAAGGAGCCGTACGGATCCTGAAATACGATCTGCATGTTGTGCCGGAAAGGACGCATCTGCTTGAACTTGAGACCCTCAATCGCATTGCCCATGAACACAATCGGACCTGTAGAGGAGATCAGCCGCAGGATGGCCAGACCAAGGGTGGTTTTGCCTGAGCCGGATTCGCCAACGATCCCGAGTGTCTCGCCTTTTCGCAATTCAATGCTAACACCGTCGACTGCCTTGATGTGCCCGACGACCTTGCGCAGCACGCCGCGCTTGACCGGAAACCACACCTTCAATTGCTTCGTCTCGACAACAACGGGAGCCTCGGGACAGGGCGGGGCCGGATCAGGTTTCGGCTCAGCGGCCAGCAACGCGCGTGTGTAAGGATGTTCGGGCGCCGTGAAAACACGCTCAACCGCGCCTTGCTCGACAATCTTTCCGCGCTGCATAACGCAGACCTTGTCAGCAAGCTTACGCACGATGCCAAGGTCATGGGTGATGAATAGCACCGACATGCCGAGTTGTGTTTGTGTGTCCTTCAACAGCTTCAGGATTTGAGCTTGCACCGTCACGTCGAGAGCGGTGGTGGGTTCGTCCGCTATCAGAAGGTCCGGCTCGTTGGCGAGCGCCATAGCGATCATCACACGCTGACGCTGGCCGCCCGACAGCTGATGTGGATAGCTGCCGAGTCGTCCGACCGGGTCAGGTATTCCCACCTGCCCGAGCAATTCGACAATTCGTGTGCGCGCGTCGGCGCCGTTAAGCCCTTGATGTAGTGACAGAATTTCACAAATCTGTTTTTCGATTGTGTGCAGGGGATTAAGCGAGGTCATCGGCTCCTGAAAGATGATCGCGATTTCATTGCCGCGTACATTGCGAATTTGTTGTTCGGCCATGGTCAATAACTCGCGGCCCTCAAATCTGATAGAGCCCGATGGATGATGTGCCGCGGGATAGGGCAATAACTTCATGACGGAGAGTGCGGTGACCGACTTGCCCGAGCCGGACTCGCCGACGAGGGCCACTGTCTCGCCTTTGCTGACATCAAACGAAATACGGTCGACCGCCAGCATCTCTCGGCTTCCGTGCCCAAAGGCAATCGACAAATCGCGGATCGAAAGAATAGGTTCAGAGGCTTTCATCGGAAGGTCTTCCTTGGATCGAAAGCATCACGCACTGCCTCACCGATGAAGATCAATAACGACAGCATGAACGCGATACTGAAAAAGCCCGTTAGGCCAAGCCAGGGCGCCTGCACGTTTGCTTTCCCTTGCGACAGCAGTTCGCCGAGGGACGGCGACCCAGGCGGCAAGCCGAAGCCTAAAAAATCGAGCGCGGTCAAAGTCATCACCGACGATGAGAGGATGAACGGCAGAAAGGTCATGGTCGCCACCATCGCGTTCGGCAACAGATGGCGGAAAATGATGACGGTGTTCGACACGCCGAGAGCACGCGCTGCCTGGATGTACTCGAAATTTCGCCCACGCAGGAATTCCGCGCGCACTAGGCCGACCAGCGAGACCCAGGAGAACAGCAGCAATATGCCGAGCAACACAAAGAATCCTGGTACTAGTACTGAGGAAATAATCAGCAGCAGATAAAGCGATGGAATTGAGGTCCAGATCTCGATGAAGCGCTGGAAAAGGAGATCGGTCCAGCCGCCGAAATAACCCTGTACCGCGCCGGCCGCAACACCGATGATCGAGGAGATGATGGTCAGCGCCAATCCGAACAATACCGAGATCCGGAAACCGTAGATCAGACGCGCCACAACGTCACGACCGCCATCATCGGTGCCCAACCAGTTGGTTTCCACTTCGTCGCATTTGGCAAACCCGTGGCTGGCAGCGAATTCGCAATCTTTTTGCGTGAGCAGCCAAGTCGGTTTGGAAGGGAACGGGGAGGGTGGCTTGCTTACCTGCGTGTTGTACGAGAAACGCACCGGTGGCCAGATCACGATGCCACCCTCCTTTTGGATTAAACCCATCAGGTAATCGTCACGATAGTCGGCTGCGGTTCCGAACAAATTCGGATCCTGTTCTTTGGCGAATGCCGTGTCGGGATACGTGATGATGGCCGGAAAGAATGACCGTCCGTTTACGTGGATGAAAATGGGCTTATCGTTGCAGATAAATTCGGCGAACAACGACACGACGAACATCGTCAGAAAAATCCAAAGCGACCAATAACCACGGCGATTAGCCTTGAAATTTTCCCAGCGACGCTTGTTGAGCGGTGAAAGCGCTATAGCTTTTCCCGTTGGCGGCGCCGCCAGCCCGATAGGGGACACGGCTGCGGTATCGGGCGGCTTGATACCGGCGCGTGCGTCCACTTCAGACCTCCCGCGTTTCGAAGTCGATACGCGGATCGATCCACGTGTATGTAAGATCGGAGATCAAGTTCACGACCACACCGATAAGCGAGAAAACATAAAGGGTGGCGAACACAACCGGATAATCGCGGTTGAGAACGCTCTCGAACCCAAGCAGTCCGAGACCATCGAGCGAGAAAATGGTCTCGATCAACAACGAACCCGTGAAGAAGGCGTGCACGAAAGCGGAGGGAAAGCCCGCAATAACAATCAGCATGGCATTGCGGAACACATGGCCATAGAGCACTTGATTGTTGGTGCACCCCTTGGCGCGCGCGGTGAGCACATATTGCTTGCGAATTTCTTCAAGGAATGAGTTCTTGGTCAATAGCGTCATCGTAGCGAAGGCCGACAGCGCCATAGAGATGATCGGCAGTGTCAGATGCCAGAAATAGTCGAGAATTTTGTGCCACCAAGGCATCTGCGACCAGTTCTCGGACACAAGGCCGCGTAAAGGAAACCAATCGAAGAACGAGCCGCCGGCAAACAGGATGATCAATAGGATTGCGAACAGGAAGCCCGGGATGGCATAGCCGACGACGATCACGGTCGAAGTCCACACGTCAAAGCGTGAACCGTCGTGCATAGCCTTGCGAATACCGAGAGGAATCGAGATCAGATAAGTCAGCAGTGTCATCCAGATGCCGAGCGACATCGACACTGGCAGCTTTTCCTTAATCAGTTGCATGACGCTGATGTCGCGAAAATAACTTTTCCCGAAATCAAACCGTATGTAGTTCCAGAGCATAAGCGCAAAGCGCTGGGGTGCCGGCTTGTCGAAGCCGAACTGCGTTTCAAGCTTCTTGATGAATTCCGGATCCAGCCCTTGCGCGCCGCGATATTTCGACGTGACTGCGTCAACCTGTGAAGCGCCCTGCGCCAGACCGCGATTGCCAAAATCGCCGCCAGCCGAGCCAGAAATGCGCGAGGTCGCGCCCGTGTCCGAGCCCGTGAGCTTGGCGATCACCTGCTCAACCGGCCCCCCGGGAGCGAACTGCACCACCACGAAGGCCACCAGCATAACGCCGAACATCGTAGGCACCATGAACAGCAGGCGGCGAATGATATAGGCGGTCATGCATCCCTCAGTATGTCATTCCCAACCGGCGCAAAAGGCGGCGCAGCGTACCGCTCATCCTTTTTTCTCTATTCTTGCAGCCCTGTCGCGATCGTACCACCAGGTCTCGGGAATACCTCGGAAATACCGTGGCTTGGCGGCCGGGCGGTCGAATACGTCCCAATAGGCGATCCAGTGCGACGCCTTGTACCAATGGGGAATCCAGTATCGTCCGGCCCGGATGACACGATCAAGCGCCTTGCAGGCGGCGGTAAGTTCTGCGCGGGTCTTGGCGGCAATAATGTCGTCCACGAGTGCGTCCACAACCGGGTCGGCGATGCCAGCACGATTCTGCGAGCCCTTTGTGGTGGCAGCTTGCGATGAAAAAAAAGTGCGGAGCGAATCGCCCGGTGTCGAGGAAAAGCTGAAGCGCTCAACTGTGATGTCGAAATCAAAACCATCGACACGCGCGCGATACTGCACCGGATCCACGACACGCAAAGTTGCATCGATGCCTAATACGCCGAGATTCTTGATATACGGCAGATGATGCGGCTGGAATGTGGGCTCATCAATTAGAAATTCAATGGTAATCGGCTGGCCGCCCGGCTGGACTCGCTTGCCGTTCTTGAGCGCACAACCGGCATCGTTGAGCAGTTGCGCGGCGCGTCTTAACCACTGACGGTCTTGTCCCGAGCCATCGGTGACAGGTGGCACATAGGGCTCACCGAAAACTTCGTCCGGGACTTTTCCACGAAATGGTTCGAGGAGCGCAAGCTCGGCAGCGTCTGGCTTCCCCTCAGCCATCATCGGGGAATTCTGGAACACTGAATGAGTGCGATCGTAGGAACCATACATGATATTCTTGTTGGTCCATTCGAAATCGAAAGCGTCGATCAGGGCTTCGCGTACGCGTCGGTCTTTGAACTTGTCGCGCCGCGTATTGATAAACCAGCCTTGAGCACCCGAAGGCGTATCATCGGGCAGCACGCTGCGCTTGACGCGTCCGTCCTTGAATGCCGGGAAATCGTAGCGTGTCGCCCAGAAGCGTGACGTGAATTCCTCGCGAAACAGATAATTTTTGGCTGTAAAACCTTCAAACGCGACGTCGCGATCGCGATAATATTCGAACCGAATCACGTCGAAATTATTCTGCCCGCGCGAAACCGGAAGGTCGGCGCCCCACCAGTCCTTTAGGCGCTCAAATTCGATGAAATGGCCAATCTGGAATCTGCCGACCTTATAGGCGCCGCTGCCGAGCGGTGTGTCCAGCGTCGATTCATCGAAAGATTTTTTCGAATAGTACGCGCGCGAGAAAATCGGCAATGCAGCCACGAATAACGGCACATCGCGTCCTCGCTTGTCGGCAAAGCGCGCCACGACGGTACGATCGTCCATCGCCTCTACGCCGGTGAAGTCGCGCAGTTGTTGCATGATGATCGGATGACCTTTTTCCTTCAGTGTCGTCAGCGACCAGACAACGTCATGCGCGGTCAGCGGAGTGTCGTCGTGAAACCTTGCTTGCGGGCGCAGGGCGAACACATAGGTCAGCCCATCGTCGGAAATTCGAACGCTGCGCGCGGCAAGGCCGTACATCGCATCGGGTTCGTCGCCTGAGCGCACCATGAGCGTCGCGAACGTAAGCTCCATGCCCTGGGCGGCATCGCCTTTCAGAATAAAGCTGTTGAGCGAATTGAAGGTCTGGAACGACTGGTTGAACTGGCGGTTTGGGCCAATCTGCGAGAAAACACCGCCTTTTGGCGCATTCGGATTGACGTAATTAAAGTGTGAAAAGTCGGATGGATATTTCAGATCGCCGAAAGCCGAAATGCCATGCCGTTCGGCGTCCTGCGTGGACGCTGAAATAATCCGGGTGCCGGCGCCGGTTGCAGCGGCGCCGGCGAACAGCGTCAACGCGCGCCGGCGACTGAGATTCATCGATTTACGACCGTTGCTGCACTTTGGCCGCCCTCGCCGCGTCCCACCACCAGATTGAGGGAAACCCCGAACGGCCGTATTTCGGCATCGTTTCGGGACGCCCAAATCGATCCCAGCGTGCGCTGCGCACAAACGGGTAAGTCCATTGCGGCACTACGTAAAAATTCCAAAGCAGCACACGATCGAGGGCCTTCGTTGCGGCGACCAGATCCTCACGATCCTTAGTAAAGATCACTCGTTCGATCAGCGCATCGACCGCCGGATTTTTGATGCCGATCAGATTGCGCGAACCGGGCTGGTCGGCGGCCTGTGAGCTCCAGAAACCGCGCTGCTCATTGCCGGGCGAGAGCGATTGCGTCCAGGAGGCGACAATGATGTCGAAATCCCACTGGCGGAGTCGGTTCTCGTATTGCGCTGCATCGACCACGCGCACGTCCACTTTCATGCCCGTGCGCTCCAGCGAGGGCTTGTAGAACAGCACGAACCGCTGGGCCGCCGGCTCGTCTACCAGGAACTCGACGGCTAAAGGCTCGCCGCTCTTCGCATCGACCAACTTGGTGTCGCGAATTTCGTAGCCAGCGTCGTGCAGCAGTGCGAGCGCCTCGCGCAAATTATTGCGCACCGCCTGCGGATTGCCGCCAACCGGGTTAGTGTACGGCTTGGTGAACAGATCAGGCGGCACCTTGTCGCGCATGGCTTCGAGGATTTCCAGTTCCTTGCCGGAGGGCACCCCGGTGGCGGCAAGTTCTGTTCCGTCAAAATAGCTGGCGATCCGTTTGTATTGGCTGGAAAAAAGCTGACGATTCATTTCCTCGAAATCGAACGTAAAATTGAACGCGCGGCGGACGCGTGGATCCTTGAACTTTTCACGACGCACATTGAAGGCGAAGGCCTGCATTATGCCAACGTTACGGATGGGAAACTCCTCCCGGATCACGCGGTGGTCGCGAACGGCGGGAAAATCGTATGAGTTCGCCCAGTCCTTGGCGCTGTTCTCGAAGCGCCAATCGACCTGATCGGCCTTAAAGGCCTCAAGTGCGACTGTGGAATCGCGGAAATATTCGTATCGTATTGTCTGGAAGTTGCGGGTGCCGATGATCACGTTTAGATCCTTGCCCCAGTAGTTGTCGACCTTTTCGTAAACCAGCGTACGACCGGGCGCGAAATCTTTAAGGCGGTAAGGCCCGGAGCCTAGCGGCGGCTCAAGCGTGGTCTGTGTGACGTCGCGCTTGTGTCCGGACTTATCATTTCCTTCCCACCAGTGTTTCGGCAGCACGGGCAGCTGCCCGACAATCTGCGGTAGTTCCCGGTTACCCGGACCATCGAAGGTGAACCTGATTTCCCGCTCGCCGGTTTTCTCCGCCTTCACAACATGTCGATAATAAGCACCATAAAATGGGCTGTTCTTTTTGAGGACTTCATATGAGTAAAGTACATCGTCCGGCGTGATTGGTTTGCCATCATGCCAGCGCGCATTGGTGCGCAGGCGATAGGTGACCATCGAATGATCATCTGGGTAGCTGACGGCTTCCGCCAGTAGCCCGTATTCGGTCGATATCTCATCGAGCGCCGGAGTTGTGAGAGTCTCCATGAAAAGCTCGGTGCCACTCGCGATGCTGCCTTTCACTCCTGCCACGACAGTATTGAAATTGTCGAAAGTGCCGAAAGCAATCTGACGCACCGTACCGCCTTGCGGTGCATTTGAATTGACGTAATCGAAATGTTCGAACCCTTCCGGATATTTAGTATCGCCGAACAGCGACAGCGCATGCTTCCAGGTCTGCGCCTGTGTCTCTGGCTGCGCCAATACCGGCCCGCATGGCAACATTGCACCAATTCCGGCCAAGGCGGGCGCGACGACCGACGATGCGGTGGCGCGCAAGACAGAGCGACGGCTGAACTTCATGCAACTACTCCGGCGTAACTGCTCTCATAATGCGGTCGCGGAAGATTATGTCGCTTTTTCGGTGCCCCGCCAGCGCTCAATTACTAGCCTCAAATTTCCGCGGGCAAGAGCCGCAATGGCCTTCAGAAACAATCGACGAAAAGACGCTCAGCTTCGATTATTTTTTCCATTATTTCTTGGCCGGTTCGGCACCCGAGGGCGGTGGCTCACCTTCGGCTGCCTTGGGCAGCGGCACCGGGTTGTCGGCCAAGGTGTGCAGATAATCAATGAGGTCTGCGCGCTGCTCCGCCCGTGAAAGGCCGGCGAATGTCATCGCAGTCCCAGGGATATAGCCGCGCGGATTGGTGAGGAACTTGTTGAGCTCGTCAAAGCTCCAATTTCCGCTCTTGCTTTTCATTGCTGCCGAATAATTGAACCCTGACTCCGAGGCGGGCGCCCGGTTTACAATGTTCCACAGATTGGGGCCGACGCGGTTCGGGCCACCCTTCTCAAACGTATGACAGGCCTGGCACTGCTTCGCAGCGGCCTGGCCCTTTTCCACCGAAGCCTTGGCCAGCAGCGTTTCGATCGGCTGCTCCGGTTCTTTGGCGCCCCCCTTCTCCCCTTCGCCCTGCTCTTTAACCGCGATGTTGAAACCAGGCTTGCTTGGCTTTTCGGGCGCGAAAATAGCACCGGCCCCGATGTTGAGTGCGAGCATGATCAGGCAGGTGCCAAGGATGGCGCCGAGGATCTTGTTGAGTTCGAAGGAATTCATTGAAAGACGGCTCCCGAGGGCGGGGCGTGAAACAGTGCAGGCGATTGCCGCCAAGTTCAACGGCGGCGATGAGATATCGGTTTGCCCAGCCTGTGGCAACCCGTATAAGCGCCTGCGGCATTATCGACACTCGTCATGCGGCCGGGCCTGCCGGCAACCCCGATGCCAGATGCAATCATCCTTATCCCAGCGCGCCTCGCTTCCACTCGCCTGCCAGGCAAGCCGTTGGCCGATTTGCACGGCGACCCAATGATCGTGCACGTGCTTCGACGCGCGAAAGCCGCCGAAATTGGTGAAGTCGTTGTGGCAACCGATTCCGAGGCGGTTGCCGCCGCGGCAGAAAAAGCGGGCGGCCGCGCAGTCATGACGCGCAGTGACCACGCCTCAGGGTCGGACCGCGTCTACGAAGCGTTGGAAGCGCTAGACCCGGAACACAATGTAGGCGTTGTTGTCAATGTGCAGGGCGATCTGCCGACGATCAATCCCTCCGACATCCGTGCTGTGATCAAGCCTCTTGCCGACGCGGAAGTTGACATTGCTACGCTTGCGGCCGTTATCACCGATGCCACCGAACTCACGAATTCGAACATCGTCAAAGTCCTCGGCCCGCAGGTCGCGCCCGGCCGTCTACGGGCAAAAAACTTCACCCGCAAAAACGCGACCGGGGCCGGTCCGCACTATCATCATATCGGGCTCTATGCTTATCGCCGCGCGGTACTGAGACGTTTTGTGGGGTTGCCGCCATCGGTTAACGAGCAGCGCGAAAAATTGGAGCAACTACGCGCACTCGACGCGGGAATGCGTATTGATGCGATGGTGGTGAAAAGTGTGCCACTAGGCGTCGACACGCCCGAGGACTTGGAAAAGGCGCGTAGGTTGCTCGGCGGTTGACTCAAAGCCGAAGGTCTGCGTACGGAACCCATCAGGGCAATGGATATGGCCAAAAAGAAGATCATTTTTCAGGGAGAGCCAGGGGCAAACTCGCATCTTGCCTGTCGCGAGGCCTATCCGGATCACGAGCCGGTGCCTTGTCCAACCTTCGAGGACTGTTTTAGCGCGCTGATCGCCGGTGACGTCGACCTCGGTATGATTCCGATTGAGAATTCGGTTGCCGGCCGTGTTGCCGACATCCATCATCTCATGCCAACCGCGGGCCTGCACATCATTGCCGAATGGTTTCTTCCCGTACGCAATCAGCTCATGGCTCCAAAAGGCGCGACTCTCAAAACCATCAGAACGGTGCAGAGCCATGTGATGGCGCTCGGCCAGTGCCGCAATATCATCCGAGAATTGAAACTCAGGCCCATAGTTGCGGCCGATACTGCCGGCTCGGCACGTGAGGTCGCGGAAGCCAGGGACAATACGCGGGCAGTGATCGCATCTCGGCTGGCGGCGGAAATCTATGGGCTCGACATCTTGAAAGAAAATGTCGAAGACGAATCGCATTCGACGACGCGCTTCATCGTGTTGTCCCGCGAGAAAAAATGGGCGCAGCCGGGTAACGGCAAGATTGTTACGACCTTTGTGTTCAGGGTACGCAACGTTCCGGCGGCCCTGTACAAGGCACTCGGCGGCTTCGCCACGAACGGCGTGAACATGACAAAGCTCGAGAGTTACATGATTGGCGGCAATTTCTTCGCTACGCAGTTTTATGCAGACGTCGAGGGGCATCCAGACGACCGGGCGCTGGTATTCGCGCTTGAAGAGCTGGCCTTCTTTTCCAAAGAGCTGACGGTGCTCGGAGTGTATCCTGCGCATCCGTTCCGCGAAACGTTCAAGGAAGAGAAGGATTAGAGCCAGGTTTCACAACATCGGGCGATCGCGCTCGTGAGCGTCGAATAATACTCTTGAGTCATATTGACTAGAGCCAACGCTCGTTCCCACACGCGGCTAACGCCTGCAGTGTAAAGAAATATCATCGCGGCAAAGCCGGCAATGACAGTTGAGGCATATATTTGCTAGCTCTGCTCAGAGTGTTGTTCAAGCGATCCACCCGCCTGATGGCGGGAAGTTATAGCGCTGTGAAGCTTTTATAAAACCTGCCAGCTGGCGTGCGATGGGGGTTTTAGAGCGATCTCCGCTCAAACTGTTCGACGAAACGAGGAGAAAGTTTGCGCAGCTGGTCGATTTCGATCCGTCCGGAACGCGTGACATAACTCATGGCAAAATCGAACGGCGCGAGTTGCATATGATCAGGAAACTGCTCGTACCAGATCGCGCTCCGATTGGCGCCTGATACCAGCTTCTCGAGCACTGGCCGTCGCGCTGTTTCATAGGCGTCGAGCGCTATAGCGACGTTGTCTGGGCGTGCAGCTAATGCCCTGTCGAGCGCTATTGCATCCTCCATGGCGAGACGCGTGCCTGAGCCAATAGAGAAATGCGCAGTGTGAAGCGCGTCGCCAATGAGCACGCATTTGCCGACCCACCAATGCCTATTATGCACGATGGGAAATTGGCGCCAGATCGAATTGTTCGAGATGAGCGGGCGACCATCCAACACTCCTGCAAACACGCGTTCACACAGCGTTCGTATTTCTGCCTCATCCAACTGCGCGAAACCAGCGCGCACGAAAGTCGCTTGATCGACCTCGACGATGAACGTGCTTAGATCACGCGTATATCGGTAATGATGCGCGTTAAAAAATCCAAGTTCAGTCTCGGCAAAAGTTTGGGTAAGTGTATCAAAGCGCTTGGTGGTACCGAACCAGGCGAAACGATTGGTGAGAAGGTGCACGTCGGCACCGAATTGCTTCTCATAGCTGCGCCGTACAATGGAATTGACGCCGTCGGCACCAACGACGAGATCAGCGTCGCCCAGTTCATCGAGATTTTTCACGACACGTCCGTAAATCAGTTCGACGCCAACCGAACGGGCACGGGCCTGCAATAGTTGTAGAAGCTTAAGCCGGCCGATAGCGGCAAAACCGACACCATCGATGACCACGCGCTCGCCGCGATGGACGATAGCAATGTCATGCCATGACTCAACGTGCGGCGTGATTGCTGAATGGGTCGCCTCGTCATCTTCGCGCAGAAATTCCAATGCGCGCTCGGAGAACACGACGCCAAAGCCGAATGTGGCGTCGGCCTGATTCTGCTCGATGATAGTCACATTGGTGTCCAGACGACGCCGCTTGATCAAATATGCGAGATACAGTCCCGCTGGCCCGGCGCCAAGAATTGCGATGCGCATGGTGCACCAATACTACAGACTGCCACCTGCCGCACCCGTTATGGAAATTTTAGTGAGCAGCGGTGCTTTGCGTTCGGCCGCCAAAGGCGAGCGCATTGATTTCGCATCGGCACACACCAATATCTTTGAGCTCAAAGTCATTGAGTGAGCGCAGCTCGGCAGCTGCCATGTACTGAGCGTAGCGCGCGCGACAGGTTTTGGACCACTGCATAGTCATGACCACCAACTTCCACAAGATGGCCGCAAACCCGGCGAGCATCTCGCGCAATGCCCGGCTACGCTCGGCATGAGCGCGCGCGATCGCCCAACACTTTACCTCGGCGCGCTCCTCGGCCGTCAGGCGCCGATAGCCCAACACTGTGAAATTGATCATTTCGTGCCTCATGACGGACCTCCTTTGTCAACAGCAAGGTCTTTA
>Ga0126383_10000652_pt1 | contig 19856 bp, 15 predicted proteins | sample PanSoiMetPlot_35_FD_96882 | JGI IMG/M metagenome (GOLD analysis project Ga0126383, IMG submission 96882) | Tropical forest soil microbial communities from Panama - MetaG Plot_35 | ecosystem: Environmental > Terrestrial > Soil > Tropical forest > Bulk soil | place: Panama | collected 2016-02-17
GCGCATGACCCGGCGCCGGCTCATTCTCCGCGGTGCGGCAACCCTGGGCGTCGCCGCCCTCCTCGTCATCGGCTGGCTCGCGCTCCCCCTGCCTGCGTCGCTCGCGAACCCCGGTCCCGTCCCGCGTGTCGTGCTGCTCGACCGCCACGGCCTGCCGCTGCGGGCCACACGCACCGACCTCGGACGCGGCGGCTGGACCAGCCTCGGCGATCTCGACCCCAAGCTGCTGCAGGCGTTCCTCGCCGTGGAAGATCGCCGCTTCTACGACCATCACGGTGTCGACGTGCGCGCATTGGGCCGTGCACTCGTTCAGGACATACGTGCCCGCGGACTCGTCGCCGGCGGCTCGACGATCACGATGCAGCTGGCGCGGCTGCTCGTCGGCACGCCGCGTACGATCCCCGGGAAGGTCAGCCAGATCTTCTGGAGCTGGCGGCTCGATCTCCACCTCGACAAGCAGACGATCCTCGAGCAGTACCTGAACCGCGTGCCGCTCGGCCAGGGAACGGCGGGCGTCACCGCCGCCGCGGATCTCTACTTCGGCGCCGATCCGCGCACGCTCAGCCTCGGTCAGGCCGCCCTGCTCGCCGCGCTCGCGCACGCCCCCGCGCGCGACAACCCTCTCGTTTCGATCGAGCGCGCCCGTGCGCGCCGCCGCATCGCGCTCGCCCGCATGGCGACGCTCGGCTTCGCGCGCCCCGAGGACGTGCAGCGCGCCAACGCAGAGCCGGTGCTGGTGCACGACGCAGCGGCCCAGTTCCTGGCCCCCCACTTCACCACCCACGTGCTCGCGGAAGCAGGATCGGACAGCGCGACCGGCGAGTGGCGGACGACGCTCGACCTCGGCCTGCAGACGGCGCTCGAAGCGGAGGTGCGCCACACCGTCGCGACGTTACGGGACAAAGGCGTCGCCGAGGCGGCGCTCGTCGTGCTCGACAATGCCGACGGCGACGTGCTCGCCTGGGTCGGCTCACCCGATTTCTTCGCCGATACCGCGGGCCAGGTGGACATGGTGATCTCGCCGCGCCAGCCGGGCTCGGCATTGAAGCCGTTTCTCTACGGGCTCGCGTTCGATCGCGGCTACACGCCGGCATCGGTGCTGCCCGACATCCCGCACACCTACGAGACGACGTTCGGGCCTTACCGCCCGCGCAACTACGACCGCGCCTTTCACGGACCGGTGCGGGCGCGCGATGCGCTGGGCAGCTCGTACAACGTCCCCGCGGTGGAGCTGGCCCAGCGCATCGGCGTCGCCAGCCTGCTCGCCACTCTACACAGTGCCGGCTTCGCGACGCTCGACCATTCGGCGGAGTACTACGGACTGGGACTCGCCCTGGGCAACGGCGACGTCACGCTGCTCGACCTGGCCAATGGCTATCGCGCACTCGCCGGCGGAGGCGTATGGCGGCCGGTGCGCTGGAACATGAGTGCCGCGGCGCCGCTCACCGAGCGGCGCATCATGTCCCCGCAGGCGGCGGCGCTGGTGCTCGACGTGTTGAGCGATCCGGTGGCCCGCATGCCGAGCTTCGGCAACGAGACGCCGCTCGATTTTCCCTTCAAGGCGGCGGCGAAGACCGGCACCAGTCGCCACTTCACCGACAACTGGGCCGTCGCCACGACCGGCCGGTTCACCGTAGCGGTGTGGGTCGGCAACTTCAACGGCATGCCGATGCAGGGCGTCGGTGGCATCACGGGCGCGGGCCCGCTGCTGCACCGCGCGGCGCTGCTCGTGGCGCAGCACGTTCCTCCGGGCGTCTTTGCGACGCCCGCCGAGGTCGGCGCGGTGCGGGTCAAGATCTGTCGGTTGTCGGGGATGCGCGCGGGACCGGAATGTCCGCCTGCCGACGAATGGTTCGTTCCGGGGACGGAGCCGACCGCCAGCTGTGACTGGCATCGCGGCGGGCAGGTCGTGTTGCCGGTGGAGTACGCCGACTGGGCGGCATCTCAGGGTGCCGGAACAGGCGGCACTCTCGGAGCGGCTGACGCCGAAGCGGTGCCCCGGGGTAACGCTGCGCTGGTTGCTCCGGGCCAACGGTCCGGGGTTCGCCCACCCGAACCAGCCATCGTGGCCTTCCACATCACCAGCCCAGAGGACGGGGACCGCTACTCCGTGCCCGTGGGGACGGACCCGCGCTACGCCACTGTCGCGCTGCGCGCGGTCGGAGGCGCGGGCGTGCGCTGGTACGTCGACGGACACATCTGGCGCAGCGACCGCTGGCCCATCGCGCACGGGCGCCACACCATCCGCGCCGTCGATGCCCGCGGAAACGCCGACCAGGTGTCGGTCCTCGTCGAGTAGCCGAACACAACCCTTTCGCTCGAGGTGTCGTTCGCATGAGTGTCGTGCCGCTGCTGCTCGCCGTCGTCCTGCAACAACCCACGCAACCCGCTCAAGCCCCCGCGGCTCGCATCCCAGTCGGAGTGGGCGACACATCGCCGTTCCGGCGGCTCCCCCTGCCGGCGCCGAACGAGATCCGCACCGGCTCGGGAACACCCGGCCCGCGCTACTGGCAACAGCGCGTCGACTACACGATCCGGGCGACGCTCGATACGGGCACGCACAGCGTGTCGGGAAGCGAAACGATCCGCTACACGAATCATTCACCCGACTCGCTGCGCTATCTCTGGCTCCAGGTCGATCAGAACATCTACGCGGAAGGGAGTCGCGGCAGCTTCGTCTTCCCCGAGGATACACGCTGGGGGGCGCGCGGCTTTCCGGGCGGCTATCGCATTCGCGGGTTGGCGGCGCTGCGTGGGGCCGCGGGAGCGGCGCGCCCCGTCGCCCTGTCGTCCAGCGTCAACGGCACCATGCTGCGCGTCGATCTCGATCAACCGCTCGCGCCAGGCGGCGTCGTGTCGCTGTCGCTCGAGTTCTCGTTCCAGGTCCCCAAGCACGGCTCCGACCGGATGGGACGCGAGCGCTTCAACGAGGGATGGCTGTACGAGATCGCCGAGTGGTACCCGCGGCTCGCCGTATACGACGACGTGCGCGGCTGGAACACCGAGCAATACATCGGGCAGGGTGAGTTCTATCTCGAGTACGGCGACATCGATTTCTCGGTGACGGTGCCGCGCAGGTTCATCGTCGCGGGGAGCGGCACGCTCCTCAATCCGCTGGAGGTGCTCACCGCGACCCAACGTGCGCGGCTCGCCCGCGCCCGTACCGCGGACTCGACCGTCGCGATCGTGGCGCGCGACGAAGCAGGCAAGCCGGAAACGCGGCCCGCTGGAACGGCGCCCACTCTCACCTGGCACTTCAGCGCCAAGAACGTGCGCGACGTCGCCTGGGCCGCGGCGCCCAACTTCGTGTGGGACGCGAGCGGCTGGGACGGAATCGTGATGCAGTCGTTCTATCCGCCGGAGGCGAATGCCGACTGGGCGAATTCCACCGTCTACGTGCGCCACACGATCGAGCACTACTCGGAAAAGTGGTTCCACTACCCCTACCCGACGGCGATCAACGTCGCGGGACCGGTCGGCGGGATGGAGTACCCGATGATCGTGTTCTGCGGCGACCGCTCCGGCGGGCGCGGCCTGTACGGCGTCACCACCCACGAGCTCGGCCACCAGTGGTTCCCGATGATGGTGGGATCGAACGAGCGGCTGTACGCGTGGCAGGACGAGGGGTTCAATACGTTCATCAATATCTTTTCGGTGCGGTCGTTCTATCGCGACACGACCGGGGAAGGCAGCGGCGGGATCGAGAATTACGGCCGGTTCATGGCGACGGGACGTGATGTCCCGCCGATGCTCCCCGCCGACCGCATTGCCGCGCAGCTGCTCGGAGCCGCCGGGTATGACAAGCCGGCGGTAGGGCTCTACATCCTGCGCCAGCAGCTGGTGGGCGATACGACACGCTTCGATGCCGCGTTCCGGGAATACATCCGGCGCTGGGCGTTCAAGCATCCCACGCCGGCCGACTTCTTCCGCACGATGGAAGACGGATTGGGTGAGGACCTGTCGTGGTTCTGGCGCGGCTGGTTCTACCGCAACGACGTCGTGGATCAGGCGGTAGACTCGGTCACCAGCGCCACCGACTCGTCGGGCGCGCGCTTCGCCCGTATCTGGCTCTCGAGCCCGGGCCAGCTGCCGATGCCGGTGGATATGACGCTCACGTACGGCGACAGCTCGACAGAAACGGTGCGACTCCCGGTCGAGGTCTGGTACCTCGGCAACCACTACGTCTACGACCGGGCGACGACGCGGGAGCTGGTGAGAGTCGAGATCGATGCGGCGAAGAACTTTCCGGACGTGCGGCGAAGCAACAACGTATGGACGAGACCCTAAACCAAAAGCGTGAGAAGTAAGAGGTGAGAGGCGAGAGGCACCCGCTTCACGACCTCTCACCTCTCACTTCTCACTTCTCACACCTTTACCGGCTCCCGACCACCGGCGCCTTCAGGTATTGATCCAGCCAGTCGAGCACGACGCCCCACCAGATCCGTCGGTTGCGCGGTTTCAGCACCCAGTGCCCTTCGTCGGGGAAGTAGAGGAACTTCGCCGGCACACCCAGCTGCCGCGCGGCGGTGAACGCCTGATAACCCTCGGAGAGATCGACGCGGTAGTCGAGCTGTGAGTGCACGACGAGGATCGGCGTCTTCCAGTCTTTCACGAAGTTGATGGGCGACCACTTCTCGAACCCGTCCCGCGCCTGGTAGGGCGTGCCGCCGAACTCCCACTCGGGGAACCACAGCTCTTCAGTCGAGCCGCCCATGCTCACGGTATTGAAGACGCCGTCGTGAGCGATGAGGCACTTGAAGCGGTTGGTATGGCCCTCGATCCAATAGATCATGAAGCCGCCGTAACTCGCCCCCGCGGCGCACATGCGCGTCGAATCGACGAACGGCATCTTCGTCACGGCGTCGAGACCCTTCACGAGGTCTTCGTAGGGATAGTCGGCCCAGTGCTGGGACACGGCGTCGGTGAACGCCTGGCCGTATCCCGTCGACCCGTGCCGGTTGACCACGGCGACGACGTAGCCGCGGCTCGCGAACAGCTGGTAGTTCCAGCGCGCGTGCCACAGATCCATCCACTGCGTCTGCGGGCCGCCGTGCAGCAGATAGACGAGCGGGTACTTCTTCGACGGGTCGAACGCCGGTGGCTTCTGCAGCCAGCCGAATACCGAGTCGCCCTGCGCGCCGACGAAGCCGAACCCCTCGAGCGGCGGGAGGTCGAGTCCCGCGATCCCCGCATCGCTGTGATGGGTCAGCGCCGCGTTATTCACCCACACCTCGGCGGGGTGCGTGTCGGTCTGGTGCAAATAGACGACCGTCTTGCCGTCGGCCGAGGCATTGGGGTTGGAGTTCACGCCCCCCGACGCGGCGAGCGAGCGGCGGTACGACGGAATCTCGATCTTGTAGACGTTCTGGCGCCCGTGGTCCTCCACCACTGCGTACACGCACTTCGAGTCGGCGCACCAGGTGAACGAGCCGACGGACAGCGTCCACCCCGCGGTCGCGTCGACCGCGCCGCCGCCGCCCGCCCGGGCCTGAAGCATGAGGCGCTGCCGGTCGGCTTCGAATCCGGCGCGCGGCATCGAGAGATAGGAAAGCCACTTGCCGTCGGGGGAGTAGCGCGGCGTGTTCTCCGCCCCGGGCAGCGCGGCGGTGGCGTTGCGCATGCCGGAGCCGTCGGGGCCCATGACGTAGATGTCGACGTTGGTGTTGGTGGCGACGACCGTGTCGCCGTGCATCGCGACCGCGATCTCTTTGCCGTCGGGGGAAATCGCCACGTCGCCGTCGCCCGACGTCGCGATCGTCGGCGCGTCGTGGTCCAGCGGCGTCAGGTCCGTCGCTTTGCCGCTGGCCAGATCGACGCTGAACACATGCTGGCGATGTCCGGCGCGGAAATCGTCCCAATGACGCCAGAACAGCTCCGTCCAGATGCGGGCATCGGTCGCGTAGTCGCCGTTGCGCTTGTCGATCTCCTGCTCGGCCGGCCACTTCACGTCGACGACGGCGAGCAGGCCTTTTCCGTCGGGCTTCCAGTAGATCTCCCCCACCCCGTCGTCGATGCTGGTGATCTTGCGTGCCTCGCCGCCGGTGGTGGAGAGCGCCCAGATCTGCGGACCGCCCTGGCGGCTCGAGATGAAGGCAATCGTCTTGCCGTCGGGCGACCAGCGGGGACTCCGGTCCGAGCCCGGCCCCTGCGTGATCTGGCGCGTCTGCCCGGTCGCGAGGTCGGCGAGCCAGAGCCGCGCCACGCCCCGGTTCTCCTTGAGCGACGGGGTCGTCACCGTGTAGACGACCCACTTCCCGTCGGGAGAGAGCCCCGGGTCCGAAACGACGGGAAGCGAGATGTAGTCGTCGAAGGTGATGGCGCGCTTTTGCGCGGCGAGGGGGCGAGCGGCGACGATCGAAAGCAGCGTCAGTGCGGCGAAACGAGACACGCGCATGGGTCAGTAGTCCGGGTGAGTGATGATGGCTTTGACGAGGTCATCGAAGACGCGGGACTCCGGAGTCACGGCGCCCGCGTCGTCGCTATGCACATTCCAGGCGGCCAGCTCCTGCAACGCGGTGGCCTCCTCATAGGTGAGTCGCAGCACGAACCCGTCACCCGCCGGCCTGGCGGCGTCGAGTACGCGCTTCAGCACATCGGGAAGATGCTTGGCGGCGCGCACCGCGTCGCATTGCGCGCGCGTAACGGTCAGCTCCATGGGCTCCCTTGCGGGGGGATAGGTGGAGCCAAATCTTCAGTGATCACGCGGGAAAATCCAGATGACAAGAACCGCTGACGCCAGACGCACCGGGGAGAATAGGTGACACATGTCACGGACTGAGTTCATCGCTACAGGGTTCTACGTCCCCCCGCGCGTCGTCACGAATGACGACCTGTCCAAACTCATGGACACGTCGGACGAATGGATCACGCAGCGCACCGGCATCAAGCAGCGGCGCTGGGTGGAGCCCGGCACCACCTGCTCCTCACTCGCCGCCGAGGCGACCCAGCGGGCGCTCGCCCAGGCGGGCATGCAGGCGAGCGACCTCGATTGCATCATCTTCGCGACGGCGAGCCCCGACCACTTCTTCCCCGGCAACGGTGTCTTCCTGCAGCGCATGCTCGGCGTCACCGACATCCCGGCGCTCGACGTGCGCGACCAGTGCACCGGCTTCCTCTACGGGCTGTCGGTAGCAGATGCCTGGGTGCGCTGCGGCCAGTACAAGCGCGTGCTGCTCGTGGGCGCCGAGATCCAGTCGCCGGGGCTCGACCCGACGACGGAGGGTCGCGATACGGCGGTGATCTTCGGCGACGGCGCCGGCGTGGCGATCCTCGGCCCCACCAACGACCCGAAGCGTGGTGTGCTTTCGACCCATCTCTTCAGCGACGGCCGTCAGGCGGAGAAACTGTGGATGGACGGTCCCGGGCTGTCGCACGTACCGTGGATCAGCGCCGCGATGCTCGCCGACGGCAAGGCCCGCATCAAGATGGAAGGGCGCGAGGTGTTCAAGCATGCGACGACGAAGATGCCGGAGTCGGTGAAGGTCGCCCTGCAGACAAACGGCTGCACCACGAGCGATGTAAAGCTGTTGATCGCGCATCAAGCCAATCTGCGCATCTCCGAGATGGTGCAGCGCCAGCTCGAGCTACGCGACGACCAGATCTTCAACAACATCCAGAAGTACGGGAACACGACGGCGGCCTCGATTCCCATCGCGCTGCACGAGGCGGTGTGCGATGGACGCCTCGGGCGCGGCGAGCTGTTGATCCTGACGGCGTTCGGGTCGGGATTTACGTGGGGGAGTGCGGCGGTGCGGTGGTAACCAAGATGGCCGTCGGCTATCAGCTATCGGCCGTAAGCCTAGAGGCTCTCGGTCTTCATCCGGGTGATCAAGCGCGCCGCGGCAGCGGCGCCGGGAGTCCCGGGATACCGATCGCGAAAGCGCGCCAGCTCCACCAGCAGTCGTTCGCGATTTCCCTGCCTGCGATAGAGATCGATCAGCCCGTTGGCCGCTCGCATCTCCTCCCCACGGTTCGGCTGCCTCCCGCGCACCTCCACATACAACCGCTCGGCGCCCGCTGGGTCGTCGAGATGCTGCTCGAGCAGATCGGCGAGCCGCAGCCGCGCTTCGTTGTCGTCGGGCTCGACGGTGAGATGATCGCGGAAGTACTCCGCCGCTTCGCGGTACTGGCCGCGCACGATCATCACATCCTGTCGCGGGTAACTGCGCGGCGGCGGGATGTCGCCCACCGCGTACAAGCCATGCACCAGGCTTCTGGAGGCACGGTTCGTGATTGCGTTAATGCCGAAAATGCCAAGGACAACCAGTGGAATGTTGACGATGATCAAGAACACACAGACGAGACCGGAAATCGAGCCCTGATCGAAGAGCCGATACCACGCACCCGACAGCATGACGAACATCGCCGGCCCGAACCAGGCGGCGATCTTGAGGAGCTGCGTGCGCTCGACGAGGTCGATGTCTCTGATAGCTGTCAGCTTTCAGCTATCAGCTATCAGGTTTTTGTCAGCCGTTTCAGCTTGTGGTAGCTCACGGCTGACGGCGGATAGCTGACAGCGTCTCTTGGAGACATTGCGCCAGAAACCGGGGCGAAGCAAGTTCCGTAGGAGATCGTATGATCGGATTTCTCGTAGGTGCCGCCGTCTACGCCGCCTCGTTCGCCGGCGGTTTCATTCCCACGAAGCGCTTCGTGAAGAACCGGCTGCGCTACGTCGACGCGGCGCAGAAGCCGGGCACCGCAGTAGCGGCCGGCATCGTCGGCACCGCGGCGGGGATCGCGATCGCCGCGCTTCCCATCATCACCGTACCGATGGGAGTCCTGTTCGGAATCGGGGTCGGGACGGGTTGGGCCGGCGGACAGAATTCGAGCTCCCCTCCCGACGCATAAACTGCGGCGTTCTTGCACCCTGCAGCGATCCGCCGGGTCAGGTAAGCCCCGAGCACCCCTCTAAGCGGCCTCTCTTTACTACTTTAGTGCGGCGCCACAGGTGGCACGCTTTTCGCCCATGTGCTGCCGGTCCCATCCCGAACATCTCTTTGAGGGGGTCTTCATGCATCGAGTCGCCGTCGCCGTCACCGTCGCCCTGGCGTTCGTCGCCAGACCTGCCTCGGCACAATCCGAAAACCGCTGGCGCACCCAGGTCGAGAATCAGCTCAAGAACGCCGCCAAGACCCTCAGCGACAAAGGCTACGACCAGACCCACGAGACCCAGGTCGGCAGTCTGCACGACGACGAGAACGACTCGTTCACCTTGACGCTGCACTCGGGGACGACGTACGCGCTCGTCGGTGTATGCGACAACGACTGCAAGGACCTCGACCTGGTCCTGTATGACGCCGATGGCGACCAGGTGGACTCGGATATCCAGAACGACGACGTGCCGATCGTGCAGGTGACGCCGCGCGAGACGCAGCGCTATCGCGTGAAGGTGATCATGGCGAACTGCCAGACGAGCCCGTGCTGGTACGGGATCGGGGTGTACGGGAAGTAAGAAAACGGGGAGTGGGGAGCGGGGAGTGGGTCTCAACGGTGCGGAAAGACAGTACGGCGTGCACCGTCACGTACCACTCCCCACTCCTCACTCCCCTCGCAGTTTCACCCTCACATTTTTCTCGTTGAACTCCACGATCTCCGGCTTCGCCACGCCCGCCTTTACGTAGGGGTCTTCCGCGAGGACCCGCTCCAATGACTGCCGGTCGGCGGCGGCCGCGATGAGGACGCCGCCTGTCGGCGGGTCGCGTCGCGCCCAGGCCAGCATCGTCCCGGCTGCGGCGGCGCGCTCGAGATGGACGTAATGTTCGGCGCGGACTGCATCCACGTCGGGGAGCGGCTTCGTGTAGTGCATCAGAATCACGAACAACATCGCGTCCTCGTATCCGGGACAGGTGAGCACCGGCAGCGGCGGGTAGCGGACGAAGCGCGCGTCGCTGTCGGACCGCGCGCAACGGAAAAAGATGGAGCCGCGGGCGTTCGTGACCGCGCGCTTCCAGCGGCACCTCAGGCAAAGCCCGACATCCTGGCGTTCCACGACGCAAAATATCGCGCCTGCTATGGCCCCTCGCGGGGGGCCTTCCTATCTTCAGAGTCGTGACGGGCGATTTCGACCCGGGGCTCCTCCCTCCCGGCCTGCTCGAAGGGTACCTCAAGAGCGTCCAGGGGCAGATCGAGCACCTCGCCGGTCTCGCCGACCGCCTCGCCGTAGACGGCGCGGACCCCCAGGCGCTCGATGATTTCCGCCGCGAATCGCACAAGATCCGCGGCTCCGCCGGCTCCTACGGATTCGCCGAGGCCACACGCGTCGCGGCGGAGATGGAGGAAGCCGCCAAGTCCTGGATCGCGGGCGGCGGGGTCGCGGCCACCGACCGCGGGGTCACCGCCCACGCGTACGTCGGCCGGCTGCGCGGCTCGTTCACCCGTCCCGGTCCCGTCTCCCAGCTGCCCGACGTCTTCATCATCGAGGATGACACCGCCCTCATCGAGCTGCTCGAGTACGGGCTGTCATCGCGCGGCTACACGAGCCGGGTGCTGCGCAACGGGAAGGACGCCCTCGAGACGCTGCGCACTCTCTCCGTGGGGGACGTGCACCCGCTGCTGTTGCTCGACGTCGACCTGCCGGGGCTCGACGGCCATTCCCTCTTCTATATGCTGCAGCGCGAGCGGCCCGGGGTATTCCGGGTCGTGTTCATGACGGTCCACGGGGGTGAGGACGAGCAGCTGCGCGCCCTCGAGGGAGGCGCGACCGACTACCTCGTGAAACCGGTGAGCCTGCGCGTGGCACTGGAAAAGATCCGCCGCTGGGTCGGCCGGTGACGGCGCAGAACCTCCTCCTCGTGGTGGCGGTGCTGCAGGGCGGATCGATCCTCGTCCTGATCGCGGTGCTGCTGGTCAACCGCTGGGTGCGCCGCCGCCGCCGCGACCGCGTCGTCCCGCGCCGCATGGTGCTGGACGAAGCGATCAAGGGCTGGGCGATGGGCGACATCGGACCCGAGCTCGTGGTGCGCGCGCTCGAGGGGCTGCCGCGCAGCGACGCCGTCGAGGCCCTGCTCGCGTGGTCGGTGCGGCTCACGGGCGAGCGCTGGCGCGCGCTCGCCGAGGCGCTGGAGCGGCGGCCTTGGACGACGCGCCTGCGGGCGGCGGTGCGGTCGCGCACCTGGTGGCGGCGCCTCGAGGCGGCCCGGTTCCTGTCCATCGCCGGCACCGACGCCGACCTTGGCGTCATCGAGCGGCTGCTCAAGGATCCCCACCCGGCGGTGCGCATCGCCATCGCGGCGGTGCTGGGGCGAATCGCCACCCCGCGGCTCGTGAACGCCGTGCTCGATCGTCTCCCCGACATGGTGGGACCGGTGCAGGCGCACTACGCGGCGGTGCTGCGAGGGCAGAACGCCATCACGGTGCCGCTCCTCACCGAGCGCCTCGGTCTCGTCTACGATCCCGGCCTCCCCCGCATCGTGGAGTTCGCGGGCCGCATCGGGGACGCGCGGTTGCGCGAGCCGATCGCGGCCCTCGCCGCGCACCGCGACGCGGAAGTGCGCGTCCAGGTGGCACGTGCGCTCGGCGATTACCCCCACGCCAGCACCGTCGCGTCGCTGCGGACGCTGGCGACCGATGCGGCGTGGGAGGTGCGCGCGCAGGCGGTCCGCTCCCTGGGCCGCATCGCCGACGCGGACACGTTGGAGGACCTGCGCTCACGCCTTGCCGACGCCGTATGGTGGGTGCGGCTCCGTGCCGCGCTCGCCCTGACCCGCCTCGGTGTGACCGGCCAGGGAGCGCTGCTGCACGCCGAAGTCGGCGCCCATCCCGAGGCGCGCTTCGTCGCCCGCCTGATCCTCGGTTTGTCGCCGCAGGCCCTCGCGGAGTTCGCCGCGTGAGCGCGTTCATCCACGGTTTCGATGCGGTCATCGTGGTGTATTTCGTCGTGCTCAACTCGTTTTACGCGGTGCTGCTGCTCTGCGCCCTGCCCGAGATCTGGGAGCAGAGCCTGCTCGCCGAGGACGAAGATCTCGTGCGGCTGCAGCAGGTGGGGGCCCCACCGCCGATCTCGATCCTCGTGCCGGCCTACAACGAGAGCGCCACGATCACGGCGAGCGTCACGGCGATCCTCACCCTCGACTACCGCCAGTACGAGGTGATCGTCGTCAACGACGGCTCTTCGGACGAGACCATGAGCCGCCTGGAGGACGCGTTCAATCTCTACGAGATTCCGCGCACCTACCCCGAAACGCTCGAGACCAGGCCGATTCGCGCGCTGTACCGCTCGCGCACCCGGCCGCGGCTCCTGGTGATCGACAAAGAGAACGGCGGCAAGGCCGACTCGCTCAACGCGGCGATCAACGCGAGCCGCTGGCCTCTCGTCATCGCGGTGGATGCCGATACGCTGATCGAGCCCGATGCGATGCTGCGCCTCACTCGTCCCTTCTCGCTGGGGCTGCGGATCGCGGCGGTGGGTGGGACGGTGCGTGTAGCCAACGGATCGGTGATCAGGGACGGGCGCGTCCTCGAGCCGCGCGTCGCGCCCCGCTTCCTCCCGGGGATCCAGGTGGTCGAGTATCTGCGATCGTTCCTGTACGGCCGGCTCGGGTGGAACCGCCTCGGCGGCAACATGATCATCTCGGGAGCGTTCGGGCTGTTCCGCAAAGACCACCTGCTCGAGATCGGCGGCTACCGCACCGACAGCATCGTCGAGGACTTCGATGTCGTGGTGCGGTTGCATCGCTACCTGCTCGAAAAGCGGCTGCCGTACGCGATCACCTTCGTCCCCGACCCCGTCGCCTGGACCGAGGTTCCCGAAACGCTCGCCGTTCTGAGCCGGCAGCGCGAGCGCTGGCATCGCGGTCTCATCCTGACGATGTGGAAGTATCGCGCGATGCTGTTCCGGCCGCGCTACAGGCGCATCGGCATGCTCGGGTTCCCGTTCTTTACGTTCGGCGAAATGCTGGCGCCGCTCGTCGAGGTGCTCGGCTATCTCGTCACCGTGGTGGGCCTGCTGCTCGGGTTCATCAACGTGCCCTTCGCGCTGCTCTTTCTGCTGGTGGCGCTCGGGTACGGCATGATTCTCTCGATCTGGGGCATCCTGCTCGAGGAGGTGGGTTTCCGCCGCTACGGCCGGGCGAGCGACCTCGTCCGGCTGCTCTGGTACGCGGCTCTGGAGAACTTCGGGTACCGCCAGTGCACTGTGTGGTTTCGCCTCAAGGCGTTCTGGTCTGCGCTGCGCGCTCGCAAGACGTGGGGACGGATGACGCGCACCGGATTCGCGGCCGCGGGACCGAGGGCGGCGGCGTGATCCTGGTGCTCGGCGCGCTCGCGCTGCTGCAGGTGCCGGCTCCTGCCCCCTGCCCGGCGCGCATCGGCGCGCTCGCCGACAGCGCCTGGCGCGCCTATCGCACTGAGCGGATTGCCGTCGCCGCGGCCCGGTTCGCCGCCGCCGACTCCCTCTGCCCCGGTCTCCCCGAGATACAGATCGGGCTCGGCTTCGTGGCGCTGCGGCAGAGCGACGTCGCGGCGGCAGAGCGGCGTTTCGGCGCCGCGCTGAAGGCGGATTCGCTGAATGCCGACGGGTGGTACGGCGTCGGTCTGGTGCGCCAGCGCCAGGGGAAGCGCGACCCGGCGATCGCCGCCTTTCGCCGCGCGCTGCGCATCGCACCCGGGTACGCCGACGCCAAGCACCAGCTCGATGCGTTGGGAGACCTGGGCGATTCGCTGCCCCCGATCCGGCGCCCGGCTGGCGCGCAGGTCCCGGCGCGCACATATGGCGAACGCTTCGAGATCCTCCAGGCCGGAAACTGGGTGCCGTTTTATGTGAAGGGGATCAACCTCGGGGCGGCGCGTCCCGGGAAATTTCCGTCGGAGTTCCCGACCGATGATTCGACGTACCTGTCGTGGCTCGGGCTCATGGCCGCGACGCACGCGAACGTGGTGCGGTTGTACACGATCCTTCCGCCGGCGTTCTATCGAGCCCTGAAGCAGTGGAACGAGGGTCATCCGGCGCAGGCGTTGTGGCTCGTGCACGGCGTCTGGGCGGAAGCGCCTCCGGATGACGACTACGACGATCGCGCCTGGAAGCTGGAGTTCCACGACGAGATGCACCGGGTCGTCGACCTGCTGCACGGACATGCGATCATCCCGGCCCGCCCGGGGCACGCGGGCGGCCGTTACACGGTCGACGTGTCGGACCACGTGCTGGCGTTCATCATCGGCCGCGAATGGGAGCCGTTCACGATCCACCATTACAATGAGCGTCGCGCCGGGCGCACGGCGTACGCGGGACGGTTCCTGGCCGTCGACTCCGGCACACCCGCCGACGTCTGGATGGCGGAGCAGTGCGATTACCTGCTGCAGTACGAGTGGGAGGCCTACCACGCACAGCGCCCCATCGCCTATACCAACTGGCCGACACTCGATCCGCTGCATCACCCCACCGAGCCGACGCTCGACGAAGAGTCGGCGATCCGCGCGCGATTAGGACTGCTCCCGCTGCGGGGCGTGCGGGAATACAACAACGACGATCAATCGCTCGACGCGATGCTGGTGCGCACCACGGCGGCCGACGTCGGCGGGTATTTCGCATCGTTCCACGCCTATCCGTACTATCCGGATTTCATGGATTACGACTCGACCTACGGAACGGCGGTCGGCGCCGACGGCGTGTCCCATTATCTGGGCTACCTGCGCGACTTGAAGCGGCACCATGCGGGACGGCCGTTGCTCATCGCCGAGTACGGCGTGCCGTCGTCCCGCGGGCTGGCTCATCTGCAGCCCGAGGGAATGCATCACGGCGGTCACGACGAGCGCGCCATGGCCGCGATCGACGTCCGCCTGACCCGGGAGATCCGCGAAGCCGGTCTGGCCGGCGGCATCATCTTCGCCTGGATCGACGAGTGGTTCAAGCACAACTGGATCGTGATCGATCTCGAGGTACCGACCGAGGACACCAGACTCTGGCACAACATGATGGACGCCGAGCAGAACTACGGCCTCCTGGGACAATACTCCGGCACGGCGGACCGCCCGGAGCCGGGCGGCGACGCGGCGCACTGGCGCGCCCTCCCGTCTCTCGAAGGAAACGATTCGCTCCGGCTGCGCGTCGGGTCGGATGAGTCCTACCTCTATCTGGCGATCGAGGCCCGCACCCCGCTCGACCCCGACGCCGTGCGCTATCTCGTGGGACTCGATACCTACCGCGACGACCGTGGCGAATTCCGCCTGCCGGGCGTCCCGGGAATCGGCGTGGGCGTGGAGTTCTATCTCGATCTGGGCGACTCGACGAACGGCCAGCTGTTCGTCGCACGGAGCTACAACCCGTACGTGCAGCCGCGCGCCGGGATGCCGGTGACGGGACTCGACCCGTTCTACAATTTCCTCTGCACCGCGGATGCCCGCAGCGATGCGGGCAAGTTCGACTCCATGTTCGTCACCACCAACCGGTTCCGCGTGACCCGTGCGGGGCAACGGATTCCGGCGCGCGGCATCAACCGCGGCCGGCTGCGCTATGGACGTGCGACGGAATCATCGCTGGTAGACTGGTTCATCGACCGCGCGGCGGGGCTGGTCGAGGTCCGGCTGCCCTGGGGACTGCTCAACGTCACGGACCCCTCGAGTCAAACGGTGCTCACGGGGATTCACGAGGGGGGCGTGATGCTCACGGGGAGTAGCGACGGATTCCGCTTCGTCCTGGCCGCCCTGTCGCGGCAGAACGATCACGTCGCGGCATTCGTCCCCGCAACATCGACCTACCGCTGGCCCACCTGGGAGGAGCCCCAGTGGCACGAGCAGCTGAAGCCCGCGTACTACGCCATGCGCGATCTGTGGGAATCGTGGTGAGCCGGGTGCGGCGAGGGGCGTGGATCCTCGGCATCGCGCTGCTGCTGCCGCGAACCGCCGCCGCGCAACTCCCGGAAGCGGAGGATGCATTCACCCGCGGGGACTTGAAGACGGCCCGCGCCCTGTACGATTCGGCGCTGGCGCTCGACTCCCTGAACCCGCGCGCGCTGTTTCGCCTCGCCACGCTGGACAGCTGGGAGGGCAAGCTGAAGCGCTCCCTGGCGCGGTTCGCCGTGCTGCGGCGCATCGAGCTGAATCAGCCCGACGAGATGATCGCCCATGCTCGCGTGTTGTCCTGGGCCGGCCGCCTGAAGTGGGCGGCCGCTCTGTATGATTCCGTGCGGGCGATCGACTCGACCCGCACCGACGCGATCGCGGGCCAGGCGCGCATGGTCGCCTGGGCCGGCGACTTGAACCGCGCCGAGCGCATGTGGCGCGACGCGCTCGCGCGCTATCCCGACGATCCCGAGATTCTCGTGGGCCTCGGCCAGACGCTCGAATGGCAGGGCGAGCCCGATCTCGCGGAGCTGTACGTGGCGCGCGCCCGTCAGCTCGTGCCGAGCGACCGGGAAGCGAACGATCTGCTGTCGCAGGTGCGGGCGGAGCGGCGCCCGCTGCTGCGCGTCACGAGCGACGCCGCGAACGACATCGAGCACAACAGCTTCGTCGCATTCGCCGGCAGCGTCACCGCCCTGTTGCGGCCGTCGCTGCAGGGAGCGCTGCGGACCACGTGGCGGGCCAACAGCGACCAGATCGCCACGTCGCACAGCCGTGGTGCCGATGCCTGGCTGGTCCGGTCCTTCCTGCCCCGAGTGACGGTGCGGGCGGGCGCGGGCGTGCGAGTCCTGAGTCCCGACACGGGTGCGTCCAGATCCTTCGCCACCGTACAGCTTGGCGTGGGATTGCACCCTCGAAATTTTCTCTCGATCGTGGTCAGCTATGCCCATTATCCCTTCGACGAAACCCAGGTGTTGGTGGACAAGGGATATGTGTGGAACGAAGCCGACCTCAACATCGATGCCTCGCCGACGGCGAATCTGGATTTCTCCGGTGGTTGGAACGAGGCGTGGCTCTCGGACGGGAACCACCGCAGGACCGTCAATGCCGCAGCCATGTTCGGTGTGGTTCACGGCCTGCGGGTCGGGGTCTACGGGCGGACGCTGGGATACCATATTCCAAACCCCGGGCGTGGCTACTTCTCTCCCGACCAGTTTCTCCTCGGCGAAGCACGCCTGGTGTACCTGCTGCGGACGCCGGGGTGGTGGATGCGGATGATCGTAGGCCTGGGCGCCCAACAGGTGGGGACGGGCAACCCAACGCAGGCGGAGTGGCACGGGGATGCGGCGGTAGGCCACAACTGGAGAAGCGTCGACGAGATTTCGCTGGTGGCGAGTTACACCAACAGCGCACAGGCTGCGACCGCGACGGCCGTCAGTGTGAAGTACCGATACTGGTCGGCGGGGCTGCGCTATCAGATCGGGTTCTAGCCTGACCGCGGCTTGGCGTCTCCCGGGGCGTCCGTTCCCTAGTGTTTCATCTGCCGGGATACCCGTTCAGCATCCCGCAGCACGCGAAGGGCATTGAGTCCAACGACCTTCTTCACATCTTCGACCTTCCACCCCCGCTTCAGTAACTCGGCGATCAAGTCCGGAAACTTGGTGACGTTCTCGAGGCCGGTGGGCACACTCGTTATCCCGTCGAAGTCCGATCCCAGTCCCACATGATCGATTCCCGCGACGTCCCGGATGTGCTCGATGTGATCGGCCACTTGCGACAGGGTGGCCTGGGGCGCCTGCTTCGCCCAGCGCTTCGCCGAATCGGCGCGCGCCGCGGAGTCGACGCCCGCCGCCTGCAGCGCCTTGTCGCGTGCGGCCATGCTGTCTTCGTAGAGACGGACCGTTTCCGACACGAAACCCGGATTGAAATTGACCATCACGATGCCGCCGTTGGCGGGGACCAGCTTGAGAATCGAGTCGGGAACGTTGCGCACGTGGTGCGAGATCGACCGCGCCGACGAATGTGAAAACATTACCGGCGCCTTGGAGACGCGCAGCGCGTCCATCATCGTCCCGTCGGAGACGTGCGACAGATCGACGAGCATCCCCAGCCGGTTCATCTCCAGCACGACCTGCTCGCCGAACGGCGTCAGGCCGCCGTGCCTGGCCGAATCGGTGGCCGCATCGGCCCAGTCGGTGGTCTCCCAGTGCGTCAACGTCATGTAGCGGGTGCCGAGGGCGGAGAACATCCGCAGCGCCCCGAGCGAGCTCTCGATCGCGTGACCGCCTTCGATCCCGATGAGACACGAGATCTTGCCGGTCTTGAAGTTGCGCTCCACGTCCGCGGCGGTGGTCGCCATCGCGAGATCGCGGGGGTAACGGGCGCACAGCCGGTGCACCAGGTCGATCTGCTCGAGGGCATAGACCGCCGGGTGCTCGCCCTCGTGCATCGTCGTCACCGGGACGTAGGCCGCCCAGAACTGCGCGCCGACATATCCGGCACGCAGCTTCGGGATATCGGTCATCAAGCCCAGCTGCGTCGCCGAGAAGTCCACCGAATCCACGCCGCCGCGGCCGCGGATCGCGTCGGGGATGTCGTTGTGCCCGTCGATCAGCGGCACGGTCCGGAGAATCTGGATCGCCTGAGCGCGATAATCGGGCGCGGCGCCCGCCTGCGCAAACCCTTGGAGCACGACGGCCGTGGAGCAAACGAGAAGCACGAGGGTCGATCGAACCAACACTGCGCGGTTCCTGTGAGCGGTCGCACGGAAGCTCGCGCTGCGTCTCGTGAATGGCAAGGTTAGTTTACTTCACATGCCCGATGCGAAGGTCTCGATCGGCTTCACGCTGAACGCGGAGCCGTGCGACGTGTCGTTCGCTCCGCACAAGACGCTGCTCGAGGTGCTGCGCGAAGATCTGGGGCTCACCGGCACCAAGCACGGCTGCGAGCTGGGCGAGTGCGGCACCTGCACCGTGCTGCTCGACGATCAACCGGTGCTCTCCTGCCTCGTGCTGGGACAGGCGTGCGCCGGGCGAGCGGTGCGCACCGTCGAGGGCATGGCGGGCGCCGCGCTGCATCCATTGCAGACCGCCTTCGCCGATCTCGGGGCCGCGCAATGCGGCTACTGCACTCCCGCATTCCTGCTCACCGCCCAGGCGCTGCTCGAGCACAATCCGAAGCCGTCGCGCGACGAGATCAAGCACGCTCTCGCCGGCAACCTCTGCCGCTGCACCGGCTATATCAAGATCTACGAAGCGGTCGAGCTGGCGGCGGCGTGGATGCGGGGGGAGAAGGCGGAGCCGAGCCGCGAGGCGTTGTATGGCCGCCGGTAAGAAAGGGCGCATCCCATCCGCCCTCCGCGTCGTCGGCAAGGCGCTCCGCAAGGTCGACGCCGTCGCGAAGGTCACCGGCGCCACCCGGTTCGCCGACGATCTGACGCTTCCCCGGATGCTGTACGCCAAACTGCTGCGCAGCCCGCACCCCCACGCCCGCATCGTTTCCATCGACACGTCGCAAGCAACCGCGCTCGACGGGGTGAAAGCGGTCCTGGTGGGAAAGGATCTGCCGATTCCGTTCGGCATCCTCCCCGTGAGCCAGGACGAGCATACGCTGTGCGTCGACAACGTGCGCTTCATCGGCGACCCCGTCGTGGCCGTGGCCGCCACGACCGAAGAAGCGGCGACGGCCGCGCTCGACCTGATCGCCGTGACCTATGAGCCGTTGCGCGCCATCGGATCTCCCGAAGACGCGCTCGCCTACCCTGAGCCGCGCATCCACGACTACGGCGACTCGGGCAACCTGCACAAGCTCATCAACCTCGAGTTCGGGGACGTCGCGGAGGGGTTCGCCGAGGCGGCGGTGATCCGGGAAGACCTCTTCTTCTTCGAGGGCAACACCCACCTCCCGATGGAGCAGCACGCCGCCCTCGCCGAATGGTCGGCGGACGGGAAGCTGACGCTGTGGAGCTCGACGCAAACGCCGCATTACGTGCACCGCGCGCTCGCCAAGGTGCTCGAGCTGCCGGCGGCGCGTATCCGCGTGATCGCCACTCCCAACGGCGGCGGCTTCGGGGGCAAGAGCGA
>Ga0126383_10000653_pt1 | contig 19815 bp, 21 predicted proteins | sample PanSoiMetPlot_35_FD_96882 | JGI IMG/M metagenome (GOLD analysis project Ga0126383, IMG submission 96882) | Tropical forest soil microbial communities from Panama - MetaG Plot_35 | ecosystem: Environmental > Terrestrial > Soil > Tropical forest > Bulk soil | place: Panama | collected 2016-02-17
GCAGGGCAAGGTCGGCGCGCAGTTCTGGTCGGTGTTCGTGCCGGTCACGCTGGCCGGGGACAATGCCGTCGCGACCACCCTGGAGCAGATCGACCTCGTCCGGAACATGATCCGCCGCTATCCCGGCTCGCTGGAACTCGCGCTGACCGCGGCCGACGTGGAGCGGATCGCCGCCAGCGGCAAGGTGGCCTCGCTCATGGGCGCCGAGGGGGGCCACTCGATCGCCTCCTCGCTCGGCGTGCTGCGCATGTTCTACGAACTCGGGGTACGGTACCTGACGCTCACCCACAACCGGAACACCGGCTGGGCCGACTCGGCCACCGACAAGCCGGACGCGGGCGGGCTCAGCGACTTCGGCCGCGAGGTGGTTACCGAGATGCAGCGGATCGGAATGCTGGTGGACCTGTCCCACGTGGCCCCCGCCACGATGGCCGACGCGCTGGACACCGCCCGGGGGCCGGTGATCTTCTCGCACTCCAGCGCGCTGGCGCTGTGCGACCACCCGCGTAACGTGCCGGACGAAATCCTGGCCAGGCTGCCCGGCAACAACGGCGTGTGCATGGTCACCTTCGTCCCCGCGTTCGTCTCGCAGGAGTGCCGGGACTGGGAGCGCGGCGTGGAGGAGGAGATGAAGCGGCGCGGGATGGACCGCGAGGACTACCCGGGGCAGAAGGCGGTCTACGAGGAACTGGCCCAGGCCAGCCCGCCGCCCCGGGCGACGCTCGCCCAGGTGGCCGACCATATCGACCATGTGCGGAGCGTCGCGGGCGTAGACCACGTCGGGATCGGCAGCGACTTCGACGGCACCCGCAACCTGCCCGACGGCCTCAGTGACGTCTCCTGCTACCCGGCGCTGTTTGCGGAGTTGCTGGGTCGCGGCTGGAGCGAGGGCGAGTGCGCGCGGCTGGCCGGCGGCAACGTGCTGCGGGTGATGCGCGACGCCGAGGCGTTCTCCCGCGCCGCTAGCTGAACGGCGTTCTGGGCCGTTCTTCGCGCTCGCCGTCCAGGTAGATGTCCACTTTCTCGTTGTAGAAGCAGGCCAGCCCGGCGATCTTCTGGCTTTCCGGCAGCGGCGTTCGGTAGATCCACACGACGTCGGTGTGCACGGCCTGCCCAGTGTCCACCGACCAATAGCTGGCCGCGCCCTTGTACGGGCAGTGGGTCTGCGTGTCCGAGGGGCGCAACAGGTCCATCCGCACGTCGGTGAGCGGCAGGTAGTACCGGGGCGGCAGGCGGGTCTCGAACAGGATGCGCGGCTGGCGGGAGTCGGCGACGGTCACGCCGTCGATCTCGACCCTGACGTGCCGGGAGCTGGCCAGGATGTCCACCCGGCTGTAGGGGTCGCGCGGGTGCGTATAGACCGGCTCGTCCTCCTCGAACCATTCGGTCATCGAGTTCCAGTCCAGCCGCACCAGGTCGCGCAGCGCCTCGATCGGCGAGTCGGGGTAGCACAGGGCCGCGCCGTCGGCGTCCGCCCCGGCCACCTTCACGTGGTGGACCTGCCCTTCCCCGCGGCTGGGTGAATGCTCGGTGCGGCCGGCCGGCACCAGTTCGGCGCGCACGTCGGCCGCCGGGAAGTAGTACGTCGGGTAGTAGGGCCACTCCCACACCAGGAACGGCGTCCTGGTGTCGGCGACCAGCTCCCCGGCCAGGTAGGCGCGCACGCGCTTGGGGCCGCGCTCGATCTTGATCCCGCGTGTCTTCTCGGCCATGGGACCCCCTCTCCGTCCTTGCCAGGTGCCGGGCAAGACCCAGTAGCGTCGACTTGACCTCAACCCCGTCCTGACGGCCGGGATTCCCGCATGTCACGCCGGCTGTGCCGGGCCCGAGGTCGGGTGCGTTCCTGCTTCGCCGCGCGGTGCCCGGGCGTGCCCTGGTCCTAACTGCGCCAGCGGCCAAGACCTGGAAAGGTGTCAGGATGGGGATCGCAACACGGCGGCAGGCATCTTGACCTTACCTATTTCTACGCCTCACCAGCCCCACACGGCCAGCAGGAAAAGCAGCGGCCTGAGCCGGTCAAAGTAAGTGATCAGCGTGTGAAGGACTGCCATCGGTAAACCGCCGCTCGCTACGTAAGCTCCGGTTGTGGTAGCGCTTCCCCACCCATCACGACCGGCGGCTGATCACGTGGTCGATGGCCTGCCGGGGTCAGGCAGACGCGGGCGGCGCGCGCCGCGCCCTGCCGATAGGCACGACATTGTCAGGACTGCCCCGGCGTTGCCGATGCGGTTGGATGGCCGCGTCCATGCGGCGTGTTGCCTCCAGCGTTTCGGCGCGGAGCTTGGCGTTACGGCACGAAGCCGACTGCCGATACGCCTTTTCCATCTCTTCGGCGTCGCCTGGGCGTGGCCTCGTGCACGGGCAGTCAAGGTTCACGTCGAAAGCCCAGCAATATCCGCAGATGGGACAGACACCTGGCGTTGGCTCGTTGAGGATGTATTGCATGAGGGTTAACCCCTTCATGGGCGGCGCTATTAGTGTCCGGCTGCGCTTATGACTGCCAGTCCTCGGGAATATGGTCTGGAGGGCCGGCCACATTGATTTGCTCGTAGACATGTATGCCGAAGGCTGCGCTGAGCGGGTGCTCCGTCCCGGTGCATGTTCCATACAGCGCGGCTCCGCTAGATGCGTCTCTTTCCGTTCCGCAGCCCTGACAGCGCATCACGGCGGTTGCCATGGCAGCATCACCCGGCTTCCCCGAGCGCGGCTTCCCCGCGGGCATCGTGCAGCAGGCAGGGGACAGCTTCACAGAGCGCCGCCATCACCTGTGCAAGCCCAAGGAACGCTGACGGCGGGCCGGACACCTCGACCGGCGCTTGCGTCGCGTCGTCTCGCACCCTCAGCACGATGCACGGGCAGATGATGTCCGTATGGCAGAAACCGAGGTCGAAATAGGCGGCAAGCTCGGCCGGTAGCTTGAGCCACAACGGCTCGAGATCTTCGTCTGGGTATTGCTCGCTGGCGAGCGCCTGCTCAGGAACGGACGTGGAGTCACCCATGACGGGCGCTGGGGGCGTTCCGGGTGCAGTGGGTGGTGCAGGGCCTGGCCTCCTGCGCTGTACTGGATGCGGCACGGTAACGCTCCTTCTCACGCCTGAACGTTCGGAATACTTTACGCTGACATGCCGTGAGAGGACTTGTCAAGAGAACGTTCCGAATGTTCTACTGGATCCTGTTCGGTTCGGTAGGCGTCCCGGCCGTATATCTAGACGGCGGGGGTGCTACCTGGGACAATTCAGAACGTCCAGAACCCGAACCGGCACGGAAGGATCTTGAACGGTGGATCTTCAGTTCCAGTGGAAGACGAAGGACTCGATGGTGGAGAATTGCCCCGCCCGGTACAAGGTCATCAGCAGCGAAGGCGGCTACGTGATCCAGGGCAAGCGACTGCCACCCGATGTGCTCGCCCAGCTGCGCAGCCTTGGCGGCGACGAAACCGGAGTGTGGGTGCCAGCCGACGTGATCGATGGCCCCGGGAAGATCGAGTGACCGCATGGCATCTCTTATCACCGAAGCGGAGTTTGCGGCCTTGTTCCGCACGTTCCGCGTGAGTGCATGGCGGCTGGAGGCAAGCACCTACAAGCTGGATTACGAAGCGGCAGAGTACCAGCGGTTCATGGCCGGCCAGCCTACGGCGCCACCTCAAGTCTCGTGGTGGCGGCCGTGGCTCGACAGGGTAAGGGGATGGAAGGAGCGGGGGATGGAGATCGGCCGCGTTCGCGTGGACGATGTTCCGCTGACCCCCTACCAGCGGTGGCAGCGCTGGTCCGAGCCGTGGCACCGGGAGGTGGGGGAGGATATCAGGCACCTTCCCCGGCCTCGCGCGGCTGCGCTGGGCCTGCCGCTGTACGATTACTGGCTCTTTGACGACGACCGGGTCGTGCTGATGCTGTTCAACTCCGCTGGCGAATTGACCGGCAGAGTCCTCATCCAGCATTCCGACGCGCCCGGCATCGTCGGCCAGCATTGCAGGTGGCGTGACCTGGCCGTCGAAAACGCAGCTATGGCGGAGGCTGCAGCCACCACCTGACCACGGGGGAACCGGTGCAACCTACGGCGGAATGGCTGACCCAGCCCGGCGGCCTTGCGCAACGCCTCAGGGCCATGCGCAAGGCCGCCGGGCTGACGGGGGACCAGCTTGCCGAGCGGCTCAACTGGGCCAGAAGCCGGATCCCCAAGATTGAGAACGGCCATAAGATGCCGTCAGATCAGGAGATCCAAGCCTGGGTGGCCGCGTGCGGGCAGCCCCGCGAAACGGCTGACGAGCTGCTGGTGTTGGCCAGCCAGGGCCGGGAGCAGCACAAGCAGTGGAGGCAAAGACTCCGCCACGGCCACGCAGCCGTCCAGAATGAATGGGACGCGCTAGTGCGCAAGGCCAGCGTGATCCGCAACTTTGAGATAACCGTGATCCCCGGCCTGCTGCAGACCCCCGAGTACGCGCGCTACCGGGTGCTTGAGATCGCCCGTATCCACGGAATCACTGACATTGATGCTGCCATAGCGGCGCGGATACGCCGTCAAGATGTGTTGTACGAGCCGGACCGCACGTTTGAGTTCATTATCTTTGAGGCAGCCTTGCGCATAGGCGCATGTCCGGTCGATGCCATGATCGGCCAGCTTGACCGGCTTAACGTCGTATCGCAGCTAGCTAACATTAGACTCGGCGTCATCCCGCTAGGCGTCACGCTGCCGGCCATGCCGCTAAACCCGTTCGTACTCCTGGACGATGTGCCTTACGTTGAAACTTACGGCAGGTCTAACGCGGCCAGCGTTAACGAGTCGGGCTCTTACAAGCGTTCTGCCGATGCGCTCATGGCCGAGGCCCTGACCGGCGACGGTGCGCGGCGCCTATGCCTATCGGCCGTGGAATGGTGGCAGGCACAACAGGGCCAGCCCAGCTAAATTAGCTCTCCGCTGGGGCGCCGGCCGTACGGGCCGATCACGGCGGATTGGATCTCGGATAGTCAGGGCCGCGGAGGGCCCGTGTGGCCAGCACCACATGCTGCCTGAGCGTCGCCGTCCCGCGCATCGGTCGCGCAGGCGGTACGCCCCGGTGCCGGGATAGCTGCGGGAGCGATGTCGGTCCGGCAGGAGCCGCCGTTGCCGTAGCGTCAAAGTATGCGACTCGGTGTCCTGGACGTCGGCTCCAATACGGTGCACTTCCTGGTGATCGACGCCCGTCAGGGCGGGCGCCCGCTGCCGGTGTTCTCGCACAAGGCAGAACTCCACCTCGGAGATCACCTGGAGGAGGGGAACCGGCTCTCGCCCAGCGTCACCCGGCAACTCCGGGGATTCGTCGAGGAGGCGCTGCAGATCGCCGAGGACAAGGGCGTGGAGGAACTGCTCGCCTTCGCCACGTCCGCGGTCCGGGACGCCGCCAACGGGGACGAGGTGCTCAGCGCGGTCCGGGACAGCTCCGGGGTGGCGATCCAGGTGCTGCCCGGTGAGGAGGAGGCGCGCCTCACGTTCCTGGCCGCCCGGCGCTGGTTCGGCTGGTCCTCGGGCCGGCTGCTGATGCTGGACATCGGCGGCGGCTCGCTGGAGCTCGCGGCGGGCATCGACGAAGAGCCCGACGTGGCCATTTCGCTGCCGCTCGGCGCGGCGCGGCTGACCAGGGACTGGCTCACCGGGGACCCACCCGCGCCGGAGCAGGTGCGGCAGCTGCGCAAGCACGTGCGGGCCGAGATCGCGCGGCGGGCCGCGGAGGTGGCCCGGCCCGGTCAGCCCGACCGTGCGGTGGCCACATCCAAGACGTTCCGCCAGCTCGCCCGTATCTCCGGCGCCGCTCCGTCGGCCGAGGGGCCGTACGTCCGGCGCTCGGTCAGCCACGCCGACGTCACAGATCTCGCCAAACGACTGGCGGCCATGTCCGAGGACCAGCGCGCGACGTTGCCCGGGGTATCCCTGGTGCGCGCTCCCCAGCTTGCCGCCGGCGCGCTGGTGGCCGACGCCGCGATGGACCTGCTCGGCATACCCGAACTGGAGATCTGCCCCTGGGCGCTGCGTGAGGGCGTGCTGCTGCGCAGGATCGACACCCTGGCCACCTGAGCGGCTTCTGTTCGTGCACCCGGCGGCGGAAGGACCGTGATCAGAACTCTGGTGCTGCTACAGCACCCCAAAACTCATGATCACGAGTGAGGAAGACCGTGAGCTGCTGGCAGACCCACACGCTGTCAGTCCGGCTTGTTGCTGGGGCGGGTGCCGCCCGCGTGCGCTCCGGCGGCGGGGGTGGCGCGCGGAGCGGGTGTGGCTGTCTTGGCCGGGCGGTCCTCGGAGGCGCCTGGCGTGGCGCGGGTGGGCAGTTCCTCGTTGCCGTCGCCGGCGCGCTGGCCGCCGGCCCGGGCCGGGGTGGCGCGGGCCGCGTCGGGCGCGGCAGCCTCCCGCCCGCCACGGCCGGGCAGCTGCTGCCCGCCCGGCGTGTGCCTGCTGCCGTCCCCGGCGCTCGCGCGAGCGCCCTGGGCTGACGCGGCCGCCTGACCCTGGGCAGCCACGCCGCTGGCCGCCACCGAGCTGGCCACGGACTTGGCGACCTCTTCCTCCAGCGAGCCGCGGGCGGTCTCGCTGGCCACCAGGTTGGTGACCACGTCACGGATCTCGGTGAGGCGCCGCATCGTCTCGGTGTGCCGGGACGTCAGTAGGTTGAGGCGCCGCTCGGCCCCGTCATGGATGGCGGTGGCCCGCATGGTCGCCTCGTCGAGCATCTGCTTGGCCTGCGACTTGGCGGATGCGAGCGTGGTTTCGGCCTCCTTGGTCGCCTCGGCGACGGCCCGTTCGCTCTCGATGCGGGCCGAGTTGCGCAGTTTCTCCGCCTCGGAGCGGGCGGCCGCGATGGCGTTTTCCGCCTGCTCCTGTGCCGCGGTCAGCATCCGCTCGGTCTGCTCACGCGCTTCGGTGCGGTAGCGCTCCGTTTCCTTCTTCGCGTCGTCCCGCTGCTTGTTGATCTCGTCCTGGGCCCGCAGCCGCTGCGCCTTGGCCTCGTCGTCGGCGAGCTTGAGGATCTGGCCGACCCGCTCGCTGATCTCCTCATGGGCGGGCTTGTTGCTCAGGTCCTGGCGCGCCGCGGACAGTTCCAGGCGCACCCGTTCGGTCTCGTCAAAAGAACGGGAGAGCCGCTCTTCAAGATCGCGGATCTGGCTGCGGGTGCGGGCGACGAACTCGTCCACCTGCCTGCGGCTGTAGCCGCGCATCTGAACTTCGAAGGCGTCTTCCTGACCGGGGTCTGGCATCAGGTTTGAGTCGTTAGTCATGGTGGCACCCGAGGGATGAGCCAGGCCGTCCCGTTGCGCTCCCACGTGGTCACGGGCGGGGCCGCCTGATGCGGTCGTCGTTAAAGCCGCCCTGGCGGGCGGAGTGTGCGGGCCGCCCAAGCCTGCGTCAAGCTGGGCGGGTCATGCGGGCAGAGCGGGCCCCCTTCCCCCCGGAGGGGAGTGTGCACGACTCTTGTCCCGACTGCACTGGCGCGCAACCGAAACGAACGATTGTCCCGGTTTACCCCATATTGCAGAGCGTCACCGGACGGATGGGACTAGTTACCTACTAAACCAGCCTACACCGCGATGCCTGTGGATGCGCGCGGGGCGGAGGAGGGGCACGGGGTGCCTGGGACGCGGCCGTCTCGATGGAACGAGATGTCTCCATACCGGTTGCCGGGACACGGCGCAGCCAGCTTGCTGGAAACGTTATCGAAGGGACGGGTAAATCACCCGAAGGTGGTCCAGGAATGACCCTCATGGGTCATGCGGGGGCGAGGGCCGCGTCGTAGCCTTGTTAGTAGACGTTCCGCGGATCCGCTCAGCGACGGAGGTGGGCGCGGTGGGAGACCGTCTCGATCTGCGTGTCCACGACCGTGTGGCACTCGACGAGATCGAACTCTACGCGGAAGTCCTCAGCGCCGTAGCGGCCAGCGATCACCCGATCACGCCGGAAGAGCTCGACGAGGTCCTCGGCATCCGCTCCGTCGCCTGATGGGCCGGGCTCGACGGGCTGGCCTCCCCCGCTTGACGGCCTTCGGCCGTCTTCGCCGTGTGCCGCGGTGTTATTCCGCGGCCCCCGCGATTGGCGGCCGACGCCGGCGGTTCGTTCTCCGGCTGCCACGGCCGAGTCCGGCTGGGCGTTACGGCTGGCCAGCGGCATGCTCGTACATGACATCCGTAGCGGTGTGCACGAAACCGAGCGATTCATACAACCGGATCGCCGCAGTGTTTTCGCCGTCTGCGTAGAGCATCACTTCGGGGATTTCCCGTCCGCGCAAATAGGCCAGCCCGGCCAGGGTCAGCGCGCGCCCGAGCCCGGTGCCCTGCTCCCCGGGGTGCACGCCGAGCACGTAGACCTCACCGATCCGCCCGTCCGCGCCGGGCGGTCCGCCGGCCGGCGCACCCCGCCCGCCCGCGCCGGGCGCCTCATCGCGCCCGTGCACCTTGGTCCAGTGGAAGCCGGCCAGGCGGCCCTCCCGCACCGCGAGGAAGAACCCGGCCGGGTCGAACCACGGCTGTGCTTCGCGGTGCTCCAGCTCGGCGCGGGTCCAGGTGCCCTGCTCGGGGTGATCCGCGAACGCCGCCGCGTTCACCGCGAGCCAGTCGTCCTCATCCCGGCCGGGCACGAAGGCCCGCAGGGTGATCCCCTCGGGCAGCCGTGGCTCTGGCACCGGCTCCCGCAGCGAGCGCCGCAGCAGGTACAAGGACCGCACCCGGGTGAACCCGGCGGCGGCGGCGAGCCGGGCCGCCGCGGGCAGGTCCCCGTGCGCCCAGATCCGCACCGGCAGCGGGCTGGCCTCGGCCACCGCCGCCCCGGCCAGGGCCAGGCCAAGGCCTCGGCGGCGGTGCGCGGGATGGATGACCAGTTCCCCGCTGCGGTGCCCCTCTGGATCCGGACCGGCAAGGTGGGAGTATCCAGCCAAGGCCGGCCCGCGCCGCAGCAGCAGGTCCCGGGCGGGCCCGTCGCCGCCGTACTCCAGGTGGAGCCGGACCTGCTCGGACAGTGGCCCGACGCCGTCGACGGCGGCTGCCGCATCGGCGAGCCTCGCTGCCTCGCGGGCCTCGGCGGCGCTGAGCCGTGCCCGGCTGGTGATGGTGACCTGATCGGCGTCCTGTGCGGGCAGGCTCAGCTCCCTTGTACGGTGCCGGGCACGCGGACCCGGCCAGTGCCGCGCCCGGCCACAGGGTCCCGGGCAGAATCGCTGGCCGTGCCGTTGTCCACGGCGGGGGCGGGCTGGCCGGCCACCCGGCCGGTGGCCGTCCCGTCAGCGGACGGCGCTGCGCCGGCGGCAGGCCCGCCGGGAATGGCGGGCTCGCCGGCGGCGGCCGCGGCGCCGCGCGGCGCGGCCCGGCGGTCCTCGCCGGCTTTCAGCGGCACGAACCGGTAGCCCACGTTGCGCACGGTACCGATCAGCGCCTCGTGCTCGGCGCCCAGCTTGGCCCGCAGCCGCCGGACGTGAACGTCCACCGTGCGCGTGCCGCCGAAGTAGTCGTACCCCCATACCTCCTGGAGCAGATGGGCGCGGGTGAACACCCGGCCGGGGTGCTGGGCGAGGAACTTGAGCAGCTCGAACTCCTTGAAGGTCAGGTCGAGCACGCGGGCGCGCAGCCGGGCCGTGTACGTGGCCTCGTCGATGAACAGCTCACCCGAGCGGATCTCATCCAGCGCCACGGGCGCCGCGCTGGCCTGGCGCCCGATGGCCAGGCGGAGCCGTGCCTCGAGCTCGGCCGGGCCCGCGGAGCTCAGCACGACGTCGTCGGCGCCCCACTCGGCGGTGACGGCGGCCAAGCCGCCCTCGGTCATCAGGGCCAGCACCGGTGCCTGCGGGGACGCCTGCCGCAGGAGCTGGCAGAGTTGCCTGGCGGGGATCAGGTCACGGCGCGCGTCGACCAGGATCGCGTCGGCCGCCACGGCGTCCTCGAACGCGGTCACGTCGGCCGGGCCGGTCCGCACCGTGTGCAGCAGGAGCCCGAGCGCTGGCATGATCTCCGCAGGTGGCTCGGCGGCGTTGGTGAGCAGGTACAGCTCACTCATCCGCTGCCACCTCCGCGCCTTACCGTGGGTAGAGGACCACCCTCCACCGTGGATCTGCCGAAGAGCCCGAGGCAGCACCGCCCGGAGCCGATGTGAGCGAGGATAGCCGACGTGCCAATGGTAACTGTGCGCTACTGGGCAGCGGCGAAGCATGCCGCCGGGGTGGCCGAGGAGACGCTGGATGCCGCCACCCTGGCCGAGGCGCTGGCCGCGGTGGTGGCGCGGCGGGCGGCCGCTCAGGAGTTCCGCCGGGTGCTGGCCGTTTCCTCGTTCCTGGTGAACGGGGAACAGGCGGGCGCCCGCGCGGCGGAGGCGGTCCCGCTGGCCGAGGGGGCGGTCGTCGAGGTACTGCCGCCGTTCGCGGGAGGCTGACCGCTTAGCGGCCCGGGCCGGTGGCGGCTTAGCGGCCCGGGCCGGTGGCGGCGAAACCGGCACGGACCGGCGACCGATGGGTAATGTGGCACCGCCATGCGAAAGCTGCAGGTTGGCGATCGCCGGGCACCGCACGGGTTCCGGCTCCACCCGGACGGGAAGAACCTCAGCGTGTCCGGCAGGCTGGCCATCCACGGTGCCCGCATCCCGGTGTCCGCTACCGTGGCGCTTGGCGTGTCAGCTCGGCGTGGTCGCCCGGCACCTGCAGTTCGCCGGGCCGTGATCGCGCGCCCCGTCGTCCCGGGCCCTGGGGGGGCCAGTGAAACCTCGTCGTGAACCGTTCACGTCTCGCCTACGTAGTAAGGGTGTGGGGCGCAGCAAGGCAGCCGGGGCCTCCGAGCCTGCCCAGAAGGTCAGTGACGAGGAACTCATGCGCGCGCTCTACGCAGAGCATGCCGCGGCACTGCTGCGGTTCACATTGCGTATGACCGACGGCGACAGGCAGCGGGCGGAGGATATTGTGCAGGAGACCTTGCTGCGCGCCTGGCTGCATCCAGAGGCGATCGCGGAGCGCCCGGCCCGGCCGTGGCTCTTCGCGGTGGCACGTAACCTGGCAGTTGATGCGCACAGGGCCAGGAAAGCACGCCCCATGGAAGTCGGCGAGGGAGCACTCAACCTCGTCCCCGTCCCCGATGAGGCCGATCGCGTGCTCGAATCATGGGCAGTTGCGGACGCACTTGCGGCGCTCCGGCCTGACCACAGGCAGGTCCTGCTCGAGACGTATTACCGGGGCAGATCGGTGGCCGAGGCGGCCGTTGTGCTCGGCGTCCCGGCGGGAACCGTCAAGTCCCGGGCGTTTTACGCGCTCCGGGCGCTCAAGCTGGCCTTGGAAGAACGGGGGCTAGCGCCATGACCGGCATGGCTGGATGCCGCGAGATCAAGCAGGCGCTCGGTGTGTACGTACTGGGTGCCATCGACCCCGCCGAACGGGCGCAGGTTGACGAGCACCTCGCAAGCTGCGCGGACTGCCGCGAGGAACTGGCGGGCCTGGCCGGATTGCCGGCCATGCTCCGGAAGGTCCCGGTTGCCGAGGCCGAACGCCTGGCGGCAGCGGACGAGGATACCGACCTCACCGGGGTGCCGTCACCCGAGATGCTCACGTCGCTGGTGGCACGCACCGCCAACGTGCGGCGGATCCGGCGGTGGCGCGGGCTGGCCGCGGCGGCGGCCGTGGCGCTGGTGGCCGTGGCCGGCGGCGCGGCCGTGACCAACGCCCTGCAGGGGTCCGGAACACCGGCGACAGTTACCGCGGCCTGGCATAAGACCAGCGGCGTCGGCCCCGCGGCGGGTGCGCACCTGACGGTGCGCTACCGGCACGAGCCCTGGGGCACGAAGATGGAGGCCAACGTCACCGGACTGCGGCCCGGCAGCGTCTGCGAACTGCGGGTCACCGACCGCACCGGCCGGACCTCGGTGGTGGGTAGCTGGGTGCTGCGGGAGAGGGACGCCTGGTACCCGGCATCGACCTGGCTCGCCGAGAACGCGCTGCGCGGGTTCCAGGTGACCATCAACGGCCACGTGGTGGCGGCGGCGCCGGCGACCTGACCGCCCGCACGCGCACCCGGGGAATGATCCCGTGCCCGGCTGTGCTGTAGACAGGCGTGCTTGCCGGAGTGATCGTGGTGGCTGCCGTGTTGGTGCTGGCCACCATGGCGGGGTCGGTCCTGCGCCGCCGCGATGGAAGGCTCAGGAGAACCCGGCACCAGCTGACCGTGACCGAGCTTGGCCGGCCGCTCGGGACGCGGGCCACCCTGCTCCAGTTCTCCTCGTCCTTCTGCGCTCCCTGCCGCGCGGCCAGGCAACTGCTCGCCGACGTGGCCGCGCGCGACACCGGCGTCGCGCATGTGGAGATCGACGTGGCCGACCGGCTGGACCTGGTCCGGCTGCTCGACGTCCGGCGGACCCCGACGGTGTTTGTGCTCGGCCCGCAGGGCCAGGTCACCCGGCGCGCGAGCGGGCTGCCCCGGCGCGACGACGTGCTGGCGGCGGTGGCCCTGGCCAGCGCCGGGTCCGCGGCCGGGTCCAGGGAGTGACACGCCGCATGAGCCCGCATAGCATCAGACACATGCTTGCCCCCGCGACCCCCAGCAGGACAGCGGGCACGTCGCCGCGGCGGTTGCCGGGAGCGGTCCTCACGATCCGGCGCCAGGTCGACTACTGCCGCGTCGCGGCGGCCCTGTGTTGCCCGGGCCGGACCGGGACCGCGCTTCCCCACTAGCGGCCCCGGCCGCAGCCAGCCCTGCTCCGCCCCTCACCTTCTCCCGGCGGGGATGCCCGGGGCGGCGCTCATATCGGAGGTTCCAGGCATCGTGGATGGCACGCGACGGAAGCGGACGCGAAAGGGGTGATCATGCCGTGAAGGTCGATCCGCGGGGACAAAGGTTCGCCGCGGCACTGACCACCCTCGTCCTGGTGGCGGTCCTGCTCACCAGCAGCGCCTGGCTGCTGGCCGCGCAGGGGGTCGTGTTCGGCATCGGCGCCGTGCTGGGCCTCAAGTACGCGCCGTACGGGCTGATCTACCGGTGGCTGGTCCGGCCGAGGCTCGGCCCGCCGCGGGAGCTGGAGGACGCGGCGCCGCCGCGGTTCGCCCAGTTCGTGGGGCTGGTGTTCAGTGTCATCGGGGTGATCGGGTACGCCGCCGGCGTCACCCCGGTGGGCATTGCCGCGGCCGCGCTCGCGCTCGCGGCGGCTTTTCTCAACGCAGCCTTCGGCCTGTGCCTCGGCTGCGAGATGTATGTGCTGATCCGACGCGTCTGGCCAGCCCGCACGGCATAGGACGGCCAGAGCCCGACAAGGAGGTAGTTGTATGAGCCGTTCCGACGTCCTGGTGGACGCCGACTGGGTGGAAGCCCATCGTGGCGACCCCGGCGTGGTACTGGTGGAGGTGGACGAGGACACCACCGCCTACGACAAGGGCCACATCGCCAACGCGGTGAAGCTCGACTGGAAAAAGGATCTCCAGGATCCGGTCCGCCGCGACTTCGTGGACAAGCATGGCTTCGAGGAGCTGCTCTCGGACCGCGGCATCTCCAACGATGACCTCGTAATCCTTTACGGGGGGAACAACAACTGGTTCGCCGCCTACGCCTACTGGTACTTCCGGCTGTACGGGCACGCCGGCGTCAAGCTGCTCGACGGCGGCCGGAAGAAGTGGGAACTCGACTCCCGCGACCTGGTGACCGAGGTGGTGCAGCGGCCGAGGACCTCCTACCACGCCGCTGACCCGGACACCTCGATCCGGGCCTTCCGCGACGAGGTGATCGCCTCGATCGGCCAGCGCAACCTGGTGGACGTGCGCTCGCCCGACGAGTTCAGCGGGAAGCTGCTGGCACCCGCCCACCTGCCGCAGGAGCAGGCCCAGCGGGCCGGGCACATTCCGACCGCCAGGAACGTGCCGTGGTCCAAGGCCGCCAACGACGACGGCACCTTCAAGTCGGACGACGACCTGCGCAAGCTCTACGGCGACCAGGCCGGCCTGGACTTCGGCAAGGACACCATCGCCTACTGCCGGATCGGCGAGCGCTCCGCGCACACCTGGTTCGTCCTGCACGAACTGCTGGGACAGCGGGGCGTCAAGAACTACGACGGATCCTGGACCGAGTACGGCTCCCTGGTCGGGGTGCCGATCGAGCTGGGCGAGGGCCGGTGACCGGGCAACCGGAGGGCTGCGGAGCGCCGGCGGGCGGCGTCGCGGTGACCGAGAACTCCTCGGGCGAGGCCATCATCGAGGGCACGGTATCCGCGGGCGGTGCCCCGGTGCAGGTGGGCTATGCCCGGCTGCTGAACGACGGCGGGGAGTTCGTCGCCGAGGTACCGCTGGGTTCGGACGGCGGATTCCGCTTCTTCGCCGCGCCGGGCACCTGGACGGTCCGGGTGCTCGCCCCCCGCGGCGCCCGTGCCGAGGAGACGGTCAGCGCCGACCGCGGCCACACCACCACGCTGGCGGTCAGCGTTACGGCACCGGGCAGCTGAGCATGCGGGCGCCCGGGCCGGGCGCCGTGAGAACCCCGCCGGAGGGGGCAGGGTGGGCACCCTGCCCCCTCCGGCGGGCCCGTCAAGCCCCGTTCAGCAAGCGGACGGCAGCGGTCTCGTTCCACAACTCGTCCCCTGCTCGTCGCATTTTCGGCCTTCTGTCGTTCAACTTCCCATAACCTACGCCGCCTATCACTGGAGTGAACGGGACGAAAATCCCGTTACCAGAACTTCAGGTGACGATCAACTGGCGAGGCGCATCGTGTCCATGCAGGCGGGTCCCGGGGGCGTTGGGTCCGGCCTGGGCTGCGGGGCGGTCCCGCCGCCGCTCGTCTTCATCATCGTGCCGGGCCGGGGGGTCGCCGCGATCTCCCGGCACCCCGAGAAATGACCGCCGTGCTCCGCGACGAGGAGGGCCGTGGCGGCCCGCGCGGCAGGCCTGCGGCCGCCGCGGTCCTCGCTGACCGGCTCGCCGCCGCGCTCGTGCATCACGAACCTGGCTGGCGGCTGCCCCGGCTCACCGCGCTGGCGAGGCGGTACAGCGTCAGCTCCGCGGAGATCGACGCGGCCATCGAGGAACTGGCCGCGCGGCACCTGGTGCGGCGGCTCCCCGACGGGCAGGTGTACCGGGCCAGCCCGGCCGAGTACTGGGTGCCGCTGGAGGGCGTGTTCGGGCTTGTCTCGCGCGTCGATCCGATGGGCGGGGTGCTCGCCTGCACCAGCCGGCATGCGACCTTGCGCCGGCCGCCCGAAGACATCGGCCGCTCGCTCGGCCTGGGCCCCGGTGAGCCGGTGCTCGCCGTCCGGTGCGTCTGGACGGTCGGCGGGGAGCCCGGGGCGCTGACCGCCAGTTACCTGCCCGAAGCGGTCGCCGCCAGCCTCGGGGTGGTCCCGATCACGCAGCCGGTCGAGGAGGAGAACGGCGCGGCCGGCGCGCAGGACCCGGGCGGGGTGATTTCGCCGCTCTCGTTCCCTTACCCCTGGCGGCCCGCGGACGCGGAAGGCCCTCGGCCCGGCGCGGTGCAGATCGAGATGGGCCTCCCGCCACCGTCCGCGGCGCGGACCCTGCGGCTGGCGGCAGGCGAGCCGGTGGCCACGGTGACCGTGCGCTTCGCGGTCCCCGCCAGCGGTGTGCCGGTCGCGCTGACCATGGCGATGCTGCGCCCCGAACTCTTCCGGATCGTGGTGGAGGCCGCATCGCAGCAGGCTCCCGGCAAGGGCGCCGGGACTTTGGCAAGTCCCTGGACACACACCGAGGACGGCTGGGACTCTTGACGCGGTATGCCTGCCGCCGTCTCCCGTGCCCCGGAACGCTCGCCCCGGCGAGCGCGCTATCTCGTCCCGCTCGGCACGCCGCGGCGCGGTGAGGCCCTGGCCGCGGTGGCGGTCGCGGCTGTCGTGGCGGGCGTCTTATTCGCCCCGCTCACGCTGGTCCTTGCCGCGGCGTTCCACGCGGTCAGCAAGATCAGCCGATGGCGCCCGCTCTGGCTGTGCGTCCCGGCGGCCTGCGGCATCGTCTGGGTGCTTGGCGCCGGCCCGCACCACGCCGCGGCGGGCTTCGGGCGCGGCCCGGCGGCCACGATGGGCGTTTTGCCGCGGATATTCACCGGCCCGGCTGCCGTGGCCCGCGCCGCCGGTGCGGTCGGCCGCGGGCTGCCGGGGCAGTTGCCGCTGGCGCTGATCCTGGGCGCGGGGGCGGCGGCCCTGGCGTGGTGGGTGCGCTGGTTGCACACCGACGAATGGGACGTGCCGGCCGCCCGCCCTGGCCTGGTCCGCATCGGCCGCCGCGCGCGGACCGTCGCGTCGCTGCGGGCGGGCCACGTGCTCACCAGGGAGGGGGCCTGCCTCGGCGTCGATGAGGCGACCGGCGGCCCCGCCGTCCTGTCCTGGCGCGACGCCGGGGGTGGCGTGCTGCTGACCGGCGCGGCGGAGCGAGCGGTGCTTGCACCGGGCCTGCGGCTCGCGCACGCGGCCATCCGGCGGCGCAAGCCGGCGATCGTGGTCGACCTGGCCGGAGGCGCGGAGCTGCCCGGTACGCTCGCCGGGATCTGCGCGTCCGTGCGGTCCCCGCTGCACGTGTTCGGCGTGGCCGGCGGCCCTCGGTACGAACCACGGGTGCGGCCCGACGCCGGGCAGCACGCGGCGCTGTGCGCGGTGCCGTGGGGGCCGCGGCCGGGACTGGGCGCAGGCGCCGCGGTGACCCTGGACGAGGTGGTGCGGCAGCGTGCCGTGGCGCTGTTCGCGCTGGCCGGGCCGGGGGACGCGGCCGAGGTGATCGCCGGGCTGATCGCCGCGGACGTCGCGGCACTCTACGGCAGCCGGTACCGCGATGGCATCGCCCCCGACGGCCTGTGCTGGCTCACCGAATGCGACGGGGTTGATCCCGCGGCGCTGGCCGGGCTGGTCGCCGCGGGGAGCCCGGCCGGGCTGGCGCCGGTGCTGGCCACCGCGGTGCCACGGGCGGCGGGCGGCCTGGCCGGGCGGGTCAACGCCGCCGTCATCCACCGGCTGGCGGACCATGACCTGGCCGGAGAACTCGCCGCCCTGACCGGCACCACGATCCTGCCGCTGTCCCGTATGCCGGCCCGCGCGGCTGCGGAAGGCTCATTCCGGTCACCATCGCGGATGGCGGCGAGCCCCGCCGTTCCGTTAGGCACAATGCTTGTTCCGCTGGTGCCGGCGGACACCTTGTGCGCACTGGACAGCGGCGAATTCGTGCTGGTCACCGGGTTGACAGCGGCGCCGGCGGCGGAGCAGCGGCGCGCCGGCGCCGGCCGGGCCGTCCGGGTGCGGTGCCGTACGGTCAGCGGGCCGGTTCCCGCGCGGCCGGCGCCACCGGCGCTGCCCAGGGGCAGCGGCCTTCCCGTCGTCCGGCGGCCGGCGTGACGCCCCGGCCGTTCCCGCCCGGGCAGATCTACCTGGGCTGGCAGTTTGCGCTGCTTTACGAGGACCCGGGGCTGCCGCCGCGGCGCCCGGTGCCCCCGGATCCGGAACGGCTCAACCCCGGCTGGGTGACCGCGCAGCGGCGGGAGGAGCACCTGATCAGCCGCCCGGCCAAGCGGTCCGCCGCTGGTTGCCTGTTGCTGGCCGGCCTGGTGATCCTGCTCGGCTGGGCCGGCCGGCTGAACCCGGCGCTGACCGGGCTGGGCGCGGTGACCTTCAGCGGCCTGGCCGTCCTCTGCGCGGCTTCGGTCTGGCGGGGCCGGCGGGCGGTCCGGGCCGCCATCGCGGCGGAGGCGCGCCGGGTCGCGGCCGCCCGCGCGGCGCAACAACGGGACCTGTTCGCCGCCCAGGAGGAACACGCCCGCAGGTTCCGTGCCTGGCAGGGCCGCCAGCGCGCGTTCAGCGGGCAGGCGCTGTGGTATCCGGTATCGCTGCCGGCCGAGACCGACCGGGTCGACCTGGTCGGCGGCACCATGGCCGGCTGGTCAGCCTTGCTGACCACGCTCGCCGCGCCCCGGCTCGCCGCCGGGGACGAGGTCACCGTCGTCGACCTGTCCGAGGGCGCGGTCGCCCGCGACCTGGTGCGGCTGGCCGGACAGCTGCGGGTCGCCCCGCTCGTCTGGGTGCTGCCCGCCGACCTGCCGCGGTTCGACCTCGGCGTCGGCCTGCCCGCCGCGGCCATGGCCGACATCCTGGCCGCCTGTGGGCCGGCCGACCTTGCCGCCGCCGGGGGCCACGATCAGGCGCCCGACCACGCGCTCCTGAGCAGGCTGCTGGAGGTGCTCGGCGACGGGGCCCAGATCTGCCAGGTGACCGCGGGGCTGCGGGCCCTGGCGCAGGTGGGCGACGCGCGCGAGGACGTTCGCCGGGGCTGGATCACCGCGGGCCAGCTTGGGCGGATCGCCGGGCTGTTCGGGCGTGGTGCCGCCGACCGGGTGGTCATCGAGCGGGCCTGGGCGCTGGAGGCGCGCCTGCGGGTGCTGGAGCGCCTGGGCAGCGACCCGGCCACGGTGCCGCGGAGCCGGCTGCGGGTGGTGGCCGCGGACCCCGGCGGTGGCGCGTTCGGCAACGCGGTGCTGGCGGCCTACGTGGCCGTGACCCTCACGCACCTGCTCCGCCGGGCCCGCCCCGGGCGGCCGTGGCGGCACACGATCTGCGTGGCGGGGGCGCAGCAGCTCCCGGGCGAGGTGATCGACCGGCTCGCCGGCGCGTGCGAGGCCACCCGGGCCGGGCTGGTGCTCGGCTACCGCTCGATTCCGCCACCCGTCGCGCAGCGGGTCGGCCGCGGGAACGCGGCGCTGGCGGTGATGCGCCTCGGTAACGCCGAGGACGCCAAGGCGGCCAGTGCGCAGATCGGCTCGGAGCACCGTTTCGTGCTGAGCCAGCTCACCGACCAGGTGGGCGCCTCGGTCAGCGACACCACCGGTGCTTCGTACACCTCCACGGTGGGCACGGCGCGGTCGGCGTCGGTGTCGCAGTCGCGGAGCCAGACCACCGGGCACAGCCGGGGCCGCGGCCACACCAGCACCGGCGCCGCGCCGTTCGCCGCGCGGACCGGATCGGGCAGCGCCGAAGCCTCGCTGTCGCGTGGCACCAGCGATTCGGACTCGCTTACCGACGGGATCAACACCGGCACGTCGTGGGGGATCACCACGTCCCGGGCGATCGGGCTGAACTCCTCGCTCGGCAAGACCGCCCAGCGCTCCCGGGAGTTCCTCGTGGAGCCCGAGGAGCTGCAACGGCTGCCACCGAGCGCGGTGCTCGTCAGCTACGCGTCGGGCGCGCGGCGGCATGTGGTGCTGGCCGACGCGAACCCCGCCATCTACACGCTGCCGACCGCCACCGTGGGCAGCCTCGAGCGGGCACGGCAGGCCGGGGACCCGGGGCCGCGGGCCGAACCCGCCGGGCAGCCGGGCGGCCGGCGGTCCGGCGCCCGCCCGCCGCCGAACCTGGGCCCGCCGCCCGAGCCTCCTGGCTGGCGCCGCCGCTGAATGCGCCTCAGGTGCCCCGGGGCCGGGCAGCACCGGTGCAGAATGCTTGGCATGGCCAGTCACATCGCCTTGCTGCGCGGCATCAACGTCGGCGGGCATAACAAGGTCGCGATGGCGGACCTGCGTGCGGTGGTGACCGGGCTCGGCCACACTGATGTGGCGACCTACATCCAGAGCGGCAATGTGCTGTTCACCAGCGACGAGGCGGACACCGAGGTGCTGGGCACGGCGCTGGAGGAGGCCATCACGAGGAGCCTGGGCGTCAAGCCCTCGGTGATCGTGCTGTCCCGCGAGGAACTGGCGCGAGTGGTGCGCGACACGCCCTACCCGGACGAGCCGAATCCCAAGCTGGTCCACGCGGTGTTCTTCCGCGGCCCGGTCCCCCCGGGATCGGCGGAGGCCATCGAGGCGGGACAGCGGCGCGCGGCGGAACGGGGGAGCGGCCGGGACAGCGCCCGTATCGTCGGCC
>Ga0126383_10000654_pt1 | contig 19809 bp, 16 predicted proteins | sample PanSoiMetPlot_35_FD_96882 | JGI IMG/M metagenome (GOLD analysis project Ga0126383, IMG submission 96882) | Tropical forest soil microbial communities from Panama - MetaG Plot_35 | ecosystem: Environmental > Terrestrial > Soil > Tropical forest > Bulk soil | place: Panama | collected 2016-02-17
AAGCCGCGATACCGATTTGCGCAAACGGCAGCGCTTCCGCTTCTTCGCCGGAGAGGCCGGTCAGCCTCGTCTGGTAGCCGCCCATGAGCTTGAGCCCGCCGGAACGACCGCGATCGGTAACAATGGGCACACCAGAGCGTTCCAGCGCCTCAATGTCGCGATAAATCGTGCGCACAGAAACCTCAAGCTGTTCTGCCAACTCGCTCGCCGTGGTTCGAGCGTGGAGCTGCAGCATCATCAGGATGGAGAGAAGCCGGTCGGCTCGCATTTGCAAATTATCTCTGAAAACATGACAGATGGTGTCAGGTTTTAATCGATATCCTGTCGCGCATGAAACAGCCAACACAGGTTTCAAGCGCCCACGAGTCGCTCACGCGCCGCTCGTTTGTTGCGGGTGCTGCAGTCATGTCCTTCGCTCTCGGCAGCCTGTCCGCCCAGGCCGCCACGGGAAATGCCGGCGGAGATGCGGTCTTCGAATTGCGTCAATACACCCTCTACGGAGGTAAACGCGACACACTGATTTCCCTTTTCGAAGAAAACTTTGTCGAGACGCAGGACGCGGTGGGCGCACACGTCCTCGGCACCTTCCGCGATCTCGACGATCCCGACCGCTTCGTCTGGCTGCGTGGCTTCCGCGACATGCAAACGCGTTCGCAAGCGCTCGAGGCGTTTTACAGCCATAGCACGGCGTGGCTGGCCAACAAGAAGGAAGCCAACACTACCATGGTCGATTCGGACAACGTTCTGTTGCTCCGCCCCGCTTCGTCTCCACCGCAGTTCGAAAGCAGCGTGCTGAAATCGTCGATGTCGCCCGTTATCTATGGGGTCACAATCTACTACCTCGGCGGCGTGGACGAGCAGCAATTTGCCGAGTTTTTTGTCCATGCACTTCTGCCGCGCCTGAATGCCTCGGGTGTGCATCCTATCGCGACCCTGACGACCAACGAAGAGCCCAACAACTTCCCCCGGATGCCTGTTCGGGAACGCGATCGCGTCTTTCTCTGGATGTCACGCTGGGCTAACGAGGAAGATTATGCAGCTTTCGCGGCGCAACTGCGGACCTGGAGCGGCTGGCGGGACAAAGCTCCGGAATCCGTGCTTCCCGCTTTGATGCGCAAACCAGAACAATTGCGGCTGAAACCGACGAACCGCTCGCCACTGCAGTGAGGCCGCCTATGCGATTTTCGGCTGTTCGCCACCTTGTGCTTGCCTGGTTCTTTGCAGCCGTTACCTTCACCACGTGGACGCGCATGCGCGGAGCACAATCATCCGAACCTAAAGCTCAGCCGGCTGGCATCTCCTCGGAACATGACTTTGATTTTCTAGCAGGAAGCTGGAGCGTACAACACCGCCGGCTGAAACGCCGCCTGGCGCACAGCAACGAATGGGAAACCTTCTCCGGAACATGCCGAACATGGCGCGTACTGGACGGACAGGGCAATGTGGACGACAACGTTCTACAAGCCCCGGCAGGAACTTATCGTGCTGTCAGCGTGCGATCCTTTGATCCCAAGACACGGTCGTGGTCGATCTGGTGGCTGGATAGCCGGCATCCGCACGAGCTCGATCCCCCAGTGATTGGCAGGTTCCGTAATGGCGTGGGCACATTTCTCGCCAACGATACATTGAACGGCCGACCGATCGTGGTGCGCTATATCTGGTCGGAAATCGCTCCCAATTCCGCCAAGTGGCAGCAGGCTTTCTCGGGCGACGCGGGAAACACTTGGGAGACGAACTGGATCATGGAGTTCCACCGGCTGGTTCCAGCGCAGCCATGAGCGATTCTGGCCGGATGACGGGCAATCCAGAAGGCTAGCTTTAACCGGTCCAGCCACCGCAGCAAATGCAAGCTCAAGCCTCGACCGTCACAAATCAGTTGCAGGCAAAATCTCTGGATGCCGGGGCGCGTCTTCGCGCCGCGATGGCTGAGGGACGTCGCCTGGCGCAGTCCGTGCACTTCGCCTCCGCTTCACCAACCGGGGAAAGCATGCAGTACACTCGGTTTGCCAGTCGAGCATTTTGCAGCGAACGGCGAACTATCTCTTAACTGTTTGTCTCACCTCAGGGGGCAAGCGCAGATACTCTCGTCAGGTCTTATATCTATCCTCTCTCGCTCGATCCCTACTTAGCTGGTTCCAAGGTCCTCAAAAATTGCATGAGGAACCAAATAAGTATCATCCACGTCCACCAGGGAATGCCTGGGACTGAGTGCGTGTTCTCCTTTTGACCAAGGGATCCCAAAATGTGGCGCCACCGCAACCGCCGCACTGTTCTTCGGTAGAGGCCATGCTCTTTCTGTTCGAGAAAGCGCACCAGCATTGGAATATCGGTCAGCAGAAGCTGTCGCCTATCTTGGAACCACTCGTTGCGAGTCTCCTTGCAGTCGAAATAACTGCGATATTGCGTCCAGGTGTTTAGCAGACCCTGCATATCTCCCAGGAGGGCACAAGCCTCGGCCTTAACGTGAGCCAAGTATCTGGCACAGTGGTCATGAGGGAGGTCGCGAAGTGCGTCGCCGGAGGAAGAGACAATCTCCTTCAAATCGCTTTTCGAGAGCGCCGAAAGACAGTCGATATAGTTGGCTATTACAGCCATACCCACTCCCCTGCGGCGGCGCCAGGATGACAGGAGTTCGCGGGCTTCGCCACGTCGTTTCATCGAAGCGAGGGCACGACCTGTTTCCGTCCAGGTCCGCACATCTGCTTCGACTTTCCCTTTATGTTTCTTCCAGTAATTGATGACTAGCCGGTAATAACCAAGTCCGTTCAACCCGTCAAGGGCTTTGGCACGATAAGCCGGATCCGCCCAAGGGCTGCTGTCGGCGAGCTCTAACAGGCGCAAGACTTCTCTTACTCCGCGGTCTGGGAACCAGCTTCTCCACAGCGGTTGTGGAATTTGTCTTTCAGTTCCGGCGTGCTCCAGCGCATGGGAACAGAGGATTGAGAACGCCTGTGGCGTAGGCCGTCGTTGTTTTTCCAGTGATCGGCAGGCCTCGGTATACGCTCTGTCTACAAACTGGGCCTTCTTGAGAGCTTCCCAGGCGTAATAGGCAGGCCATACCGAGCTCTCAGCTTCCGCATAGAAAATGCCCTGCATCGCTCTGATGGCTTCGTCTGACTTCCCTTCCTGTGCCAGAACCTCAACCAGACGGGCAAGATAGTAGGGATTGGTGGGGTCGGTAGGATGGAAGGCATTCAAGACCGCCTGCGCCTCGGCCACCCGCTTTGCGTCTTGGAGTAAGTCGTAACGGTGGAGATGCAAAGTGAGCTCTTCAGGAAAGTCGCACAGCAATTCAGCCCACTCCGCATCCACTTCGTTGACGGGAAGGCCCGCGCTTTGGAGGACAACTAGCCGCTGTCTCCGGAACCATGGATTCGTGCGGAGCTGATCCGGAACTCTGCCGAGCAACTCTCGGGCCTGATCCCAAGCCTCGTCTTCCAGGAGCCAGTCCATGAATTGTCCCCACCCCCACACATACCAAGGGTAGGCTCGAACTACAGAAACCATCTCATTGCGCGCTTCCGGCTTCTTCCCTTGCTGGCGGTGAATCCACGCCAGTCGGCCCTGAGCCGGCGAGGAGTCGCCGAGCCTTGGGCGAATGTTCAACATGACATTTTCGGAATCCTCGTACCGCCTCTGCTCCACCAGGAGAACTGATAATAGGTCTGCTGCCTCGAAAAATACGGGATTCAACGAGACGCTACGTCGAAAACACAGTTCAATTTCGCCCGGCCCGGCAAACCGCCGCAAGTTGTTCAGAGTTACTCCCAATAAAAACCACAGGTAAGCGCCGCGGGGATACTTGTTGACTCCTGCCCGAGCTGCTGTCACGGCACTCTCTTCATCACCACACTCCAGCAATAACTTGACGGCACGGTCTCGCCAGTTTACGTCGCCAGGTGCGCTCTCCAGCGTCGCGAGGACCAGGCTCTTAGCCTGATTGAACTCGCCGTGACGAATCAGAATTTGAACCAACGCATCGGAGATTTGAGTATTCAGGGGATCGCTTACCCTTGCTTCTTCCAGTAGATTCCGGGCCGGGTCACTTTGCCCATGGAGTTCGTGGACCCAGGCAAGCTGGATTCGTGCCATCGAATTGTCCGGATGGCGGCGAACGATTTCGCGAAGACCATCCTCCGCCTCTGCAACTTTGCTCAATTTGCGGCAAGCTTGCACAAGTGAGAAGCGCAGACCAAGGTGAAATGGAAAATGATCGACCGCAGCCCGTAGCAGTTCATATGCACGCTCTGCATCGGTACGCCCTTGTCCGTGTTCCAGCAAGAGATCAGCGAAGGATTCCACTATCTCAGGGTCGTCTGGCCGGAGCTGGTTCCACCGCGTGACGGCTTCCTCGGCTACGCTGACGCCGAATCGTTGAGCAAGCAAAGGCACGATTTCGTGCGCAATCGACAACTGTCCAGGAGAACGCAGAAGAACTGGCTCGATCCTGTTCCAGAGCTCTCGCCGCTGCCCTGACTCAAAACCTGCCGAGCACTCCCAAATCCCTGCGTATCCGTAAGAGTTCCTCGGGTCGCATTCAATTGAATTCAACCAACCAGACGCTGCTTCTTTCCATTGGCCGTGAGCCTGGCACCATCGCGCGTGAACTCGGATCGTGGCTGGTTCCTGTGGGGCCGTTCGGTCGCATTCACGCAGCAAAGCTGGCAAGCGCTTCTGGAACCTCACTTGCCGACGAACGTCTGCTCGCTGGGAGTCCTCGATACATTGGAACGCGAGTTCTCGCCAAGCCCACCCATCCTCTGGGTTGCGTTTTACTCTGCGGAGAAGCACGGAATATTTTTTCCATCTTGGTTCGCCGGCACGCTCGAGTTGCCGATAGCGCAACTCTTCCAATTCATCATGGCCTGGATTCTCGGCTGTCCAGCGCGAAGCCAGTTCTAGAGCCCGACCGGCACCGTCGCGCCTCGCCATGAGATCGACGAGCGCATAGCGAGCTCCCATATGATGCGGACGTTCGCGTACCCAATCCTGAGCGTTTTCGATGGACCTCCGCAGATCCCCACTAAGGCGATAGAACTCAACGGCCGCTTCGCGGAAAAGCGGCATATTTCCGGTTCTTTCCAGAATGCCTAGCTGCTCTTTCGCTTCCTGCCATCGTCCCATGCGAGCCAAGAAGGGAACGACGAATCCCAGCAACTCTGGCATTGCACCATGATGAGCCAGTGCCTCTCTGCACGCAGACAGTGCTCGGTCAGGCTGTCCCCATGCTTCCAGTGCTCCAATCCAAGTCACCCAAGTTCCGGCACCTCGTTGCGTGTTAACAAACTTGCGAACTCGGCTCTCAAGCCATGCGAAGCCCTCTTTCTGCCTGTGCTTCTGCGCTAAGGCATCGCAATAAGCAAGTGCGTAGTGCTCATTATCAGACGCCTGGCATGATGCAAGACGGAAGCAGAGCAAAGCACCTTCGATATCGCGCTCTATCGAAAGAAGGTCGCCAAGCACATGCCAGCCTTCGGCCGATTGCGGCTGGCGGCGGATGAGTCCATTAAGCAGAGCACTGGCGTCTGCGCGCGTCTCGGCGGAGACGCTCAAGAGGTCGGCATATTCGGCAACGTATTGGGCCGGCGGAAAGCACCAGTCCTGTTGCGATTGCACTCCGGGTAGAATACCTTTCTCTACAACCCCTGCGAGCGTCTCCCGCATCAGGGCTGTGTTGCCACGCAATCGACAAGCACCTAGCAACCGAAACCGCAAGTAAGGGGAGTTGGGAAACTCGTTCAGCAATCGCTGGAAGTTCAGCAGTGCCTCGCCTGTGTGGCCAGCCTCCGCCGCCTGGATTGAACGTAGAAGCTGTGTCCCAGGATGGGATGGGAACTTCTGTTCAATGTCTCTGACAATCTCGCGCGCTGCGCTCGGACCAAACAAAACCAGAGCTTTCCGTTGATCCTGCGCTGCCGTCACCAGCGCAACCTCAGCCTCAGCCAACAACCCATCAAGCAGAGCTGTTTTTGCCGCCGGAACAACGGCCATTCCCTTAATACCTAGCGGTTCGCAGTGTTTCGCAAACCCCTCCAAGAGGTATTCGGCGCTTCGATATGCCATTGGGTCATGGATAATCAGCGTTCCCGCTGCTTCATCCAGCCCTACGGCCGCCACCGCATGGGCATTGCCATCTCCTTCAAGTGTGAGGACGAACCCGATTCCGTTATTGATGAGCGCGGTGGCGGTCTCGGGGCTAACGGCGAAGAAGCGGACCGTGAACCCACGTTTCTCGAGCCATTCAGCCGCTGCCCACTCCATGGTTCCTCCAAACGTGATCTCGGAAGCCATCACGTCTGGATCGATCTGTTGTCCGACGGTGGCCAGAGCAGAAGCAAGGCTGGTGGGGAGACAGGCTTGGTGCTTCTGAATCGTTCGGGTGAATGGTAGGCGTTTCCGCTGGCCTGCAGGATTCTGACGTAGATTGCTGAGAATTTTTCGATAGAACGGAATGTGCGCCTCTTCCGCCCACCGTTCCACCTCAGCGTGATCATCCGCTAGCTCCGCAATGTCGAGATGAGTCCGGGCAATAGCCCGACGAGAGTCTCGGTCAGCCAGAGGCGCCAGCGTAGGCAGGCACTCTCCAAGTCTCTGGGCGAGGTCGAGGGCGCGCCGACGACGATCACCCTCAAAAGTCTCAGCCAGCGCACACTGAAACCAGCACGCAAGGTGTACGACTTCGAAGGACTGACAATGATCAGAAGCCACTGTCAGGCGCTCAGCCGCTTCTGGCACACGTCCAGTGTTGAGCAAGCTGTTTGCAAGGCTACGGGCCGCGTGCGGAGTGCCCGAATCGATCTCCCATGCCAATTCGGCACTCTCCAACGCTTCGTTCCATCGGTCTTCAAGCCCCAAAACCTCTGACTTGCAGCTTGTCACCCATCCGTCCCTGTCCCGTAGGCTGTGCGCACGATCAAGGCATTTGTGAGCGGTAGTGAAATCACGCAGATATGCCCAAGTCACGGCGTGAGAAGCAAGCCACGCCGCCTGCATTTCCGGGTCGTCAGCACAAATATCAGGGTTGGATTCGAACTCCCGCAAGTCGTCCAGGAACCGCGTCCTGCGGCGAGCATGTCTCGCGAAATAGCGGACGCGCGGATTGGCCGGATCCCGTGCATACGCGGCTCTGAAAAGTCGTCGCGAAAGCCGCCTACCCCCAAGTCGAACCGCCAACCTTCCCGCGAAGATCAGTTCTTCGATGGAGAGGTCCTGAATGGAGGTCGAGGGTTTCCAGTATTCGGCGCTTCGGCCGAATGCATCGAGAAAGCGATTGCTGTCGTAGAGTCGCAGTAAGTCGGGAAGCGAAGTCACGCGCGTGCTATTAAAGCATGCATCTGACGCGGGTTCAACCTCGAAGGCTTTTCATGTGCCGCCAGAAACCGGCAATTGGATACCACGGAGAAGATTACTTGAACTCATCGCGCGCGACCGGCGCTCCCAGTGCGGCGATTAACAATCGTACGGCTACGCAGATAGGCGCGCTAAATTGGACTCGTAAGCCCGGCAGTTTGGTAGTTAGCCAGCTACCTCGAGACCGGGCTGGAGCAGTGAGCGCAGGCGTACATCTGTCCTGGTAGGTTGGTTTATACGGTTCATTGCTTAGTGTCGCCAACGCGGGTGCGTACCAGGAGGGCACCAGCGGTCCGGAAATGTCGCTACTCTGCGAGGCCATTCAGCGCCTGCAGGGAGAGATTGCTACTTGAATTCACGGCCTCACGCGGAAGGCAAAATTACTCTTAAGCGTTCCGCTTGGGGTTTTCGCCTGCACTTTTCCCGTAGTTGCACCGGCCGGAACCGTAGCCTTGATTTCGGTATCCGATATGACCGTGTAGGTAGCCGCCGTGCCGTTGAAGCTAACGGATGTCGTTCCCGTTAAATTATTTCCCAAGATGAATATCTTCGCTCCAACTTTGCCTGAGGTTGGCCGCGTTTGCACGAATGGGCCTAGTCCAACTGACAGCCTGAAAACGAGGCCATCATTATTGGCTCCTCCGGCCTCGGCGATACCATAAAAATTTCCATCCGTCGATTGAATCAGTCCACTCGGGTAGGTTCCGCCCGTGGTTGGTACCCCAAAACTAATGAGTGTCGAAAATACACCGGAAGGGCTGATTTTGAAAGCGGTGCCAACGTTGTAATCACCGCCCGCAACCGTAGTACCGTAAAAATTTCCATCGACTGCTTCCACAAGGGCATCGTCCGGCCCGCTTCCGTCGGAAATCGAAAAATTATGCAATGTTGTAAGGATTCCCGCTGGTGTTATCTTGTAGATCGTTCCTCCGAATTGAACCGTCCCACCATTCTCAGTCATGCCGTATAAGTTTCCGTCAGTCCCCTGAATCAGCGGGCCATACGACAGAGAACCATCAGTGCAGAAGGTTTGAGCGCAGAAACTATAAAGTGTTGTGTATGCTCCGCTGGGAGTAATCTTGAATACTGTTCCATAGCCATAGGCACCACCGTATCCAGTCGTACCGTAAAAATTTCCGTCTCTGGCTTGAACCAGCCCAGCGAAAGGCGATTGTCCATCCCCCGTATGAAAACTATACAAGGTGGTCAGGACCCCAGTCGGAGTTAATTTAAAAACCGTTCCACAACCGTAGGGTGCGAAGCAGGTGAGGTCACCACCCTCATTTGTCGTGCCATAGAAGTTTCCATTTGTAGCTTGGATTATGCCCCCATAAAGATAGGCCCCATCACTGCAATTGGACTGAGAGCAGAATTCGTACAGAGTTTTCAGTTTGCCCTCCGCGGTGATTTTGTACACCGTGCCGTAATTGTCATTAATCCCTCCGAACGTCGTTGTTCCATAGAAATTTCCATCAAGCGCCTGGATCATCTGCGAATCCGCCTGCCGTCCATCTGGGCATCCCGACTGAGCACAAAAGCTATAAATTGCTGTGAGCGTACCCTGCTGCGTAACTTTGAACACCGTGCCGCCGCTATAAGCTCCACCGGCCGTGGTAGGTCCGTAAAAGCTCCCATCCAAGCCTTGGACTAACGCAGCGACTGGTTGCGAGCCATTCGATCCATCGAAATTCGCGAGGATCGTGAACGTCTGGGCAGTCGATGTTATCGGCAAAGAAATACAACTGAGGGCAAGGGCAAAGAGAAAACAGACTGCTGCTCGGCACTCCAGAATCCTATGCCCGACATTTGAGATTGCCGTACTAATCGATCTAGTAGGCATCAATACCCTCCGGTGAGCCTGATCAAGAGCCGCAGGGGAACAGGCGGCGGACGATTATACCCGAAATCAGTAAAACTGGATTTTTCCGAATTTACAATCAAATCCCTGCATTCACAGGTGAATACTCGGACACAACTCCTAGACACACTTGCCTAGACGAGGGGCTCCAGACTTTGGCGAGGGAATGCTGCGGTGCAGTGAATGTTCCATTCCTGCGGCTCAACTCTGATCGTTACGATGGAAATTCCTCGTTCGCGCAAAGCTCTCCCCTTCTTTGCAATGAAGACATCATCGTAAGGTGTGGTGAGGGTCCATCCGAGATTTGTCAGGCAGACCTCCAACTTGAGTAGCTCGGTGTCCCAAATGCCCGAAGAAATTCCCGCTGGTTCCTGGCACCGCGGGCAGTGTCAGAGTTTCCTCGCGCGGGAACCGCGTGGTCTATATCGCCGAGAACAGCGCCAATCAACCCTCAGGGCGGGCGGGGCTGCTGGGGACAGTTGCGCTGGGGAAGCGGGTGGCTTTCGACCCGGACCGCAAGGTTGGGCTTGGGATGCAAATGAACCGTAGCGACAGACTCGCGTTGTGCAATCTCTATTTCCCGTGGGTTTTGTTAGAAGCTCTAAAGCTGTTGGGGTTAAGGTGTGGTCTTTTCTCTCGCGGCGCATGTAGCTTGCGGCCCGGCGACGCAGATCGGAGTAAATCAGTGTACCAGTGGGTGAAGAAGGGGTCGCTTACGGCGATTCGCATTGGCGCAAAGTTGAAATTTGACCCTGCTGACCTGGCCGCATTTCTTGCATCGCGCCGTACTTGCTAATCTGAAGATAGATTTGATCTGTAGAGCGCACTTGATCCGATCAACGGCTTTTTAAAATCTCGGGCCAGTTGACGATTACGTTCAGGGGCGGCGAGGCTTCCTGTCCAACTAGAGCGCCCACGAGGAATCGCTGGCCATCGGCACCAACATCATAGGAACCGCCGAGGAAATCGCCTGCCCCGTAGAATTGGAAAAGTTGCTTTGGTGTACCTGGATCCAGCGATAGGCCTGGGTGTACGGCCACAGCCATTAGCATTTGGTCGGCAGCCACATAGAAGAGTTCCTTACCGTCGTGCGACCACTGTGGCTGCTTGCCTCCATTGCTGGAGATTTGCCATTTGCCCCCAGGCGAGAGGAACCGCTGGACATACACTTCCCATTTGCCAGATTCGTCAGACACGTATGCAAGCCAGCGGCCGTCCCGTGATATGCGACCATCCATCTCGTTGAACTGGGTCCGCAGGATCGGTTTCGGTGTCTGATCCCCTGTGAGCGGCATCGCCCATATGTTCCAGTTCGTGCCCAGTTCATTTGCCATGTACACAACGTAACGCCCATCAAGCGACCAATCTGTCGCAATGCTGTCAATGCCGCTGTGCATTAGCCTTCGCTCGTCAGAACCACTGGCCAGGTTCTTCTGGAACAGATTCGGCGGCAAGCCGTCGCGTGGAGAAGAAAAGATTACCCTGTCGCTGTCAGGAGCCCAAATCGGGCTAAGGTCGAAACTTCCGAACGTGAAGCGTGTCGGAACGCCACGGGAATCGATTAGCCACACAGACAGCTCCATGCCTGATTCGAGGCGGCTTACCGCCACTGTATGCCCATTGGGAGAGATGCGTGGTTCGCGAAATGGTCCCACTGGCCCAAGCGTTCCCAGTCGCGTCCCATCTCGCCGGTACCAAACCAATTGCGTCGGGTTGTATCGCCTTCCCGTAAAATAGACAAGCACACCATTACGTGAGACAGAAAACGTATAACCACCTCCACTCGCCGATTCCACTGCATCCACAATACGAATCGGCTCTCCCATAGCCCGTAATCGCTTGGCATTGAAGCTCTGAGCCATCAAGACTCCGTTTCTTCCAAACAACAGATAACCAGGTTCCACATAAACCGCGGCCGACTCCTCGCGCAGAACCAAGTGGTGCTCCGGCGAGTCGAGCGAGCCAAGGTGAATGCCTTGATCATCTCTGCCGTACACCAGAAAGAGAAAATGACGTCCATCCGGAAGAAATTCCGGCCAAATATGGTTGGTTTCATCGTGGGCCTTGTACGCTTCCGTTATGGCAACAGGTTGGCCTCCCGAAGCTGGAACGCGGTACAAGACACCCTCGAAGTTTGGCGCGAATACGATGACGCCCTCGCGGTTCCAGGTCGCTCCGACCGGATCTGCGCCAGCATCGCAGATGACCTCTGGCTGTCCCCCGTTAGGGTCCACTTTTTTCAACTTGGAATGGGAAAAGAAGCCAATCAGCTTACTATCGCGTGACCAGAACGGAGTGTCCGCATCGTCCGTTCCCGACAGTGGTCGTGCTTCCAGCGTGTCCAGAGGACGAACCCAGAGAGAGCGTTGAGCACTTCGGTCAACGGCAGTGAAGGCAACTTGCCTTCCATCCGGGGAAACCGCTAGTAGCCTTTCAAGGGAGGAAAAATTGGCGTTCGAGGGCGGAGCGATGGCGAGCCGAAGCAAAGCCGGGTTCGAATTGGTCCTGCGCAAGGCGAAGAATGCACTCAGACCAAGTGTGGCCAAGATGAGCAGACCTGTTGCGATCCGCCACGGACTGCGTGCCGCGGCCGGAAGCGGTGTTACCGTTGCTGAAATTCCCCGAAGGGTGATGCCGATGTCGTGCGCCGACTGCCAACGTTCGTCAGGATTCTTGGACAGAGCTGTGCGGATCAGGCGATCAAGTTCCGGCGGAGTTGTGCCCTCTAGTGTTTTAATTGGAGTGGGCTCCGAACCAAGAATCGCCGCAACGATGCTGGGCGGAGTTTTTCCCTGAAATGCAGGCTGACCCGTGGCCCCTTCGTACAACACAGCACCCAGTCCGAAGATGTCGCTTCGCGCGTCTGCGTCTTTGCCCTCCAGTTGTTCTGGGGCCATGTATTGGAATGTTCCGACGATGGTTCCTTCGACCGTGAGCCGGCTAGAGAGAGTTGGTGTGCCTACAGCGACACCTGCAATCGATGCAGCTTGAGCTGACTTGGCCAAGCCAAAGTCCATCAACTTCGCTCCCGACTTGGTCAGCATGATGTTGCCCGGCTTCAGGTCGCAATGAACGATGCCTTGTCGGTGCGCTTTGTCTAAAGCATCCGCGATCTCGATTCCGATCTTCAGCACTTGCTCGATTGGGAGCGCCCCTTTCTGCAATCGCTCGGCCAGCGTCTGGCCTTCTAAGTACTCCATCACCAGGAAGTCGATACCGTCCTGGCTGCCGATGTCGTACAACGCGCAGATGTTGGGATGATTCAACGAGGAAATCGAGCGGGCCTCGCGCTCGAAACGCTGCTTCGACTCAGGGTTGGCAGAAAGATGCTCTGGCAGTACTTTGATCGCGACGGTGCGCTCCAGTCGCGTGTCGCGGGCGCGGTAAACCTCACCCATCCCTCCTGCGCCCAGCGGCGCCTGAATCTCGTAGGGTCCGAGTTTCGTACCCACGGAGAGGGACATAGTGTGGGCATTATAGCGCCGCGCTGGGTGCCTTTACTCCTATCGCATCGGCCAATACTGACATTGTGGAGATGTGCCGACGAGCCTACATTGCACCAGAACGCTACCTCCTCTAGATCGCGAGTCGACCGATACTTAGATAGACCGAAAGAGATGCCCATCGCTTTCGGCATAAGAAGGCGCGATAATAGCGACACTGTTTAACGGTTAGTTGGCGTTCTTTTAGTCCCGATCTTTTCGCAAAAGAAAGTCGACAACACAGCAATACGCGACGAGCAGAGTTCGCTGTTGGGGGATGAAATGAGGTTGCTTCGTTCCCTAGTCCTCGTCTTGGTTGTGAACCTTGCCTTAATCGATGCGCACCCGAATCACAAAAGTCGGCGAGCGACCATTGTGTTTGAACACGTTGCCGTGGTTGATACAGCGAATGCGTCACTGCAACCGGACATGACTGTCGTGATCGTCGGTGACCACATCACGGATGTGGGCAAAGCTGTGCAGATCAAGGCCCCAAACAATGCGCAGGTGGTCGATGCCCGTGGCAAGTTCCTTATCCCCGGGCTGTGGGACATGCACGTGCACATCTTCGGTGGCGATCGATTTCCCGTGGCCGCCCCGCTTCTAATTGCAAACGGGATCACTGGCGTGCGCGAGATGGGCACGGTCGTGCCCCTGCCAACCATCAATGGACTTCGTAAACAAATCACCGAAGGGAAGCTCCTAGGCCCCCGCATTGTTGCCGCCGGGCCCGTTGTAGACGCGGAATTTAAGGACTGGACCAATCTGAACGTCAGCAATGCAAGCGAAGCCCGAGACGCCGTGCGCTTGCTGAAACAGCAAGGCGCAGATTTCATAAAGGTTTACGATAGTCTGTCTCGTGAAGAGTACTTTGCCATCGCTGATGAGAGCCGAAAAGACGGGATCCCATTTGTCGGCCATATCCCGTTCCCTGTCTCTCCACAAGAAGCTTCCGCTGCGGGGCAGAAGAGCATCGAGCATTTCATCGGTATTTTGCCTGCCTGCTCAACCGATGAAGCCCAAGTTCGGCGCCAGTACGAAGACGCTTTAAAGGAACCTGATTTCTCGCTTGCCAGCGTCAAAGGGCTGCGTGCTGATATACGGGCCGCAGACACGTTCAACTGGGAACGCTGCATTGGGCTTGCTGCCCTCTTTCGAGCACATCGTACGTGGCAGTGCCCAACTTTAGTGAACCTTCGATCTGATGCATCCGACGCCAGGTCTATGGCGAAGGACTGGCGGCTGAAGTACGTTCCCAGAAGGTGGATAGCGGATTGGGCATCCGAAAACGACATTTTCAGGAAGGACTTCACGCCCGCCGATCACGAGGCAATCGTGCGGCTCTATCGGGTGGAGCTCGAGTTAGTAAGCAGGCTGCATCGCGAGGGAATAGATTTCCTGGCAGGAACCGATTTGGTAAGGCCCTATGTTTTCGCCGGTTTCAGTCTGCATGATGAACTTGCCCTTTTTGTTCAAACCGGGCTCACTCCAGGCGAGGCGCTCAAGACGGCGACTTATAATCCTGCGAAGTTCCTCGGCATGCTAGGCCGGCTTGGCACGGTGGAAAAGGGGAAACTGGCGGACTTGGTGTTGCTCGATGGCAATCCCTTGGAAGACATTCACAACACAGAGAAGATCCGCGCGCTGGTCTTGAACGGCAGATATCTGGATCGAACCGCGCTGGACAAACTACTTGCAGAGGCAGAGGCAAACGCGAGGCAATAGCGGCGCAGGAACTGGAGGAAGGTCGGTTTTGCTGGGTTGCAACGGAGGGCGGCATGAAACTGGTCGTTGTTTGTGTCGTGCTTTTTCTGCCAACTGCCGCTTTGTGCAGGTGCGCAAGATCGCACGGTACAGCCGCTTATTATAGATATGCACCTGCACGCGTATTCCGCCGACGTGAACGGGCCCCCACCGTTGGATTACGGCACTTTTTGGGTTACACCTAGAAAACGATAACCTTGGCAAGTCGTTGACAACTCCGGCGATTGCGCTTGAGAAGAAAATCCTAGACGGATAATCGGCCGCTAGTCGTCCATCCTGGTTGAGCCCTTTTCTCCGTTGCACCACTAATGCGTTGCCTGGATATTGCTGGGATGGTCGTCGCGGAAGGCTCCTCCCATTCCCTTTGGGTTTATGTGCTCGGGGACCACGTCGTTGTAATCCGTGAATTCGTCGTGACAGATCGCACAGATCCCCTTCTGCTCACAATTTTCTGCTTGAGCGGTTTCCGCATCTCTGCGGGCGATCGAAGTTCGCGATATCCCCTCGGGTGATGCGGATCTTCGATACGCTGTATGCCCAGTCTGATGAGTTTCGGCTTGGCCACCACATTCCGCCCGCAGCAGGAGATGGATCGATGAATGGGACAGACTTCGTTACCACGGAGTTTCATGGAAATCCTCTTTCAGAGCTTGGTGAGGCCTCCGGACGTGCACTTGGCCTGAAGGTCTAAACGGATCAACGCTAGCCCTGCTGTTACAATTCCTGCCCGAGGGAGATCAATGGCAAATTTTGAAAGCGTAATCCAGCAGTTGAAACTAGAGAGGGATCAGGCCCAAAAACGGCTCGAACAACTCGACCAAGCGCTCGAGGCCCTTGACGGTCTCAGCGGATTCGATCGAAGCGGGAGCCGTGGCCGGGGACTTCTAAGCAGACGGAGAACAATGTCGGCAGCTGCTCGCAGGAGAATCGCTGCTGCACAGCGTGCCCGCTGGGCCAAATGGAGGGCCAGTAAGCGGGGAAAGAAAAGGTGAAATAGCTACACGAAAGCGATAAGAAGGTAGAGACGTTATCCGCAATTTGCGATGCTACGATTCCTTCCGTGTCTCCCAATCGTCAAAGGCACGACTCCGCCGGTCGTCAGATTGCAGAACCACCTACCCCGATACCTGAGCCAGCGCAGCAGTTGTGTGAGCATGGCCAGGGATTCGAACGCGAGATTCTGATTGATAAACGGCTCTTGGCGAGTAAGGGCGTGAGCGGCATTGCAGGTGGGCTCCCGCTGATCTTCTTTATCTGAGTTGATAATCTCTGGATAGACTTCCGCCACGGTCGGCAGTCTGCATTTCTTGTTCCGGTTTAATACGTTACTCGACTGCCCCAGAATGAATTGTCCCATCGCAGCGCTGGTGCCGAGATCCAGCCAGTTCAAAACTCGCGACTTCCGCGCGCACTGATCGAGCGTTCTTCGGGCCCGCAGTCGAGACAAGCGGCAGGCGAGACAGTTAGGATGGATCGTTCATTTCTGGAAGACTTAGTTTCATCCTGGAGGTTTTGTGCGAACGGTCAAGGGCGTGTGTAAGACTTGGTTCCCGATAGCGTTGGCAACCGTTTCCCTGCTGTCGGCTCATTCTGCGGCGGCTCAGGAAGCTGCGAAGGGAGGCGAGAAGGTTACACCGATCTCGGCTCCCACCACACCGCTCCCGGAGGAATCATCGTCGAAGGGCGTGACCAGGTTCTCGTTCATCGCCTATGGCGACACGCGGCGACGCCGGGATGGTGTTGCGATTCACGAGTTCCCGCCAAGATCCAAGCCCGAACGGATGAAGATCGAGGAGTGCAAGCCATCCCTACAATGCTTGTTTCGGCTTGTTGCTGATTCGAGAACAGGAACGGCGCTTCGGCCGCGGCGGACTCCCTTGTAGGTTCGGTGTACTCATGATTTCGTCTCTAACAACGCAGTATCTGCCCGAGGATAGGCCCTACTCTAACGCAAGCTTCACGCTGGCTGCCGCTAGCCCCTTGCGAGTTGATCACGGTGCGTAGCACCGCTCTCCGGTAAATGAGGCCCGGCTAGTCCCAATCTGCCCGCCGGTTCCAGATCCCTATGGCACAGCGTAGAGCTAACGCCCCGATGGTGGGTGTTGGTCCTACGGCCCCGCTGGTTACAAAGGAACTGCCATCTATCAGGAATAGATTGGGGACATCGTGTGTCTGGTGCCACGCGTTTACGACCGACGTCTTCGGATCGCTCCCCATGCTAGCGGTACCCATGAAGTGGCTCGTCCAGGGATAGGCTTCCTCTCGATGAATCTCCATGGCGCCGGTGGCGCGGAGGAGTTCGTGCGCGGCACGCGCGCCGTGGTCTAGCATTCGCAACGTGTTTTCCGAAAACCTATAGGTCACACGCGGAGCGGGAATTTCGTTCGAGTCCTTTTCATGGGAATCGAGCTCGACCCGGTTTTCCTCTTCGGGTAAGTCTTCCGCCAGCACCGTCACATGGATGACATGTGGGAACTGCTGCCGCATCACGCGGTGGTGCTCGCTCCCCCATGGTACCCTACCGCTAAGCGCAGTCGTCAGAGGACCAGCGCTGCTGCTGACCAGAAGGGTGTAGCCGCGTGTGAAGTTCCGCTTCGAGTCCGTTTCGTAGAATTGCTGGCTATAAAGCGGCGCAAATCCGGAATGCAGATAATCTGGTATGCACTCCGAGAACACACCGCGGACGCCCCGTCCTGCGTGTAGCATCAACCCCTTGCCCACAAGCCCGGAACTGTTTGCCAGTCCATCGGGAAAAAGTTTCGACTTGGAATTCAAGAGTAGCCGCGGTGTACCGATGCCGTTTGCGCACACAACAACAACACGAGCACGTTGCTCTTGGAGGTTTCCAGCTTGGTCATAGTAAAGCGCGCCCTGAACCTTGCCCCCGCTGTCAACCTTGATCTCTCGCACGCGCGCGCGGGTTTTCAGGACCGCACCTTGCCGCAATGCCTTTGGCCAGTAGGTGACATCAGTGCTTGCTCGAGCTTCAGCCCCACAGCCATACCAGCCCTGACCATTGAAGTTACAGGCTGGCCGTCCATCGTAGGGTCGCGAAAGGATGCCAAGCGGAAACACCCACCAGTGCCACCCAAGTTGGTTGAAGGCTTTCGCCGCAATCTTTCCAGCGTGACCGGTGGGCAACGCAGGCAGTGGATAAGACTGAACTGGATTTGCAGGGTCGCCTTCGAGTCCGGAGACTCCCATCTCCCGGTCATTTGCGTCGTAGTAAGGCTTGAGTTCGTCGTACTTAAAGGGCCAGTCCCGTGCGACCCCGTCCAGGCTCTTGACCTGGAAATCCGACGGGTGCAGGCGCAGAAACTGAGCGTTCCAATGGACAGTAGTACCTCCAACGCCATTGACCATTTCAATGTCTGGTGGATTCGGGCCGGCAGATACAACGGGATAGTCCTCAGTACGCTTCCGCTCATTAGGGCTGAAGCTGAATTGCGGGCGCTGAATCTGAGCTTCGTAATCTGATCCGCTTGACGGCAGGTCGCTTGGTTTGCGCCAATCCCCTTGCTCTAGACACACGACTTTCACGCCCTTGTCGGTGAGGGCTTTCGTCAGAGCGCCTCCGGCAGCACCGGAACCGATGACTAGCACATCCACACGTTCGTCCGCTCTGCTCACCGCGCTTCCCTGTATAACCGTTTCATCTTGCGCACGGGCGCGAGGAGCCCTTCCAAGTCGTCTGTGTCTTCTGGTTGGTTTGGGCAAGCGATCAAGCCGAGTACTTGGGGCCTGGTGTAATACGCTTCGTAAACGGATCGGAGGAAAGTGGAAAACAATTGAGCATCGCTCTTCTCCATGGCAGCCATAACCTGGACGAGTTGATCCCTCTTCAGATCGGCAACTTTCTCATGGAACTGACTGGACTTTTCTGCCAAAGCTCTCAGAAATTGACCGACGTGCTCGCCTATATCCGGGTACTGCCACGCCAGAGATTGCAGATAGTCCACGCCTCCGATCATGCTGGCCGAAGGCATGCCGTCACTGGCAGGGATCAGCGCGTCCATCGCGGCTGCCAAGTTTCCGCGATCACTGCCAGAGAATTCTCCAGGAGCACCCGACTCGACCAAGGAGCCGGCAAGCGTACTTACCACCCGGGGAAGTAGAGGGATCCGCAATGCAAGAACGAGAAATTCTCTTCGGTTGCGCATGCTGGAATACCCCTACTTCACTCGCACCTCTGTGAGGACGCGGGACATCGCCTGCCAGCTACCATCTCGATAGATGAAAAAATCGATGAACTGGAATCGCGAGACCAGCTTGCCGTCGCGCCGAACCGCGTAAGCACCCCGGGCCACGGCTGCGGAGCGGTGAGATTTTACCCGTAGCCCTTCCAGATCAGCGGACCCTGTGCGGGTCGGAACCCATTGTAATACGTCCTCCTTGTAGTGCACGCGAAAGTCAGGATCGGCAGGCGAGGTAATTTGGAATTCGTCTGAGAGGATGCAATTCAGGGACACCGTATGACGATAGGCATAGGCATGCTCCCATTCGCGCTCAATCGCATCCACGGCACTAGGATTGTTGTTGCTCAGCAACCTGAGCACGATTGGCGAACTGCAATTGCCTGCGCTTAGGGCAGGCGAGACGAGGATTAGCACCGCGACTAGAAGAGCATCTGCACGCACACGTGTGCGTCCCTCCTGAGATATTTTCGGTGGAGGCCGATAGCGCGTATTCCAAATTACAGCAACACTGAGGCGTCGCAGGACAAACATCTTTCATCGCCCTGTCCTTCCTGACGCTTGCCTTCTCAGGAGTGTGTCAAGCCCCGCGAGGTCTCCTAAGACCCACAACTCAGCGATCATCGAATCCTCGAACCTGAACAACGCTACTCCCAGCCATTGGACGAGTTTCCCCGTCGGTTCGTAACCTTGAAATGCCGCCACATGACGGCCTGAGAAACACATCTTCGTAAAAGCCTGGTTTCCCTCGGCAACGCAGGAAAGGATCTCGCAGTGATAATCGGCAAGAGCTGCGCGAACAGTACGAACGTAATTCTGGAATGCTTCCCGGCCTCGCATTTCGTTCCCAAGTGAGCCACGGAACGAGAATTCCGGTGTGAGCAGCTCCACCGCGGCATCCAGATTCCCGTCATTCCACATGCGTTCGTAGAAGTCCTCGACGAGTTTCGGAGTGCTCATGAGTGACTGGTCCACCGCTGGCAGGGTTGCCAGTGGCCTCACGTTCAATGTTGCGCCGGTTGCGCCTTTGCCAAGAAATTCGTCAACGGCACTGTATCGAAATAAAACATTTGGGCGCGCGCAAGCTTTCCATCGCGGAAGCGATAGAGCCCAAGGACCTCTTCATCTATGCTCTCTCCTGCGGGAATGCGCCCTCGTTGAT
>Ga0126383_10000655_pt1 | contig 19808 bp, 19 predicted proteins | sample PanSoiMetPlot_35_FD_96882 | JGI IMG/M metagenome (GOLD analysis project Ga0126383, IMG submission 96882) | Tropical forest soil microbial communities from Panama - MetaG Plot_35 | ecosystem: Environmental > Terrestrial > Soil > Tropical forest > Bulk soil | place: Panama | collected 2016-02-17
ATCGCATCCGGTAGCCAAACGTAGAGCGGAATCTGCGCCGACTTTGCGGTGGCGCCGACGAAGAGGAGAATTCCAATCAGGGCAAGGAGGGGGATCCCGAAGAACGTCATGCCGGTGAGCCGAGTGCGGACTCCGGTAGCATCAACGGCCAGCTGGTCGCGCAGCTCGCGGAACGTGAAGGTTGGACCGACCCGAATGCCGCCCTTCGACGCCGACGAGGCCGGATCTCGCCGGTAATTCTCCCAGGTGGTGGCTGCCTTGGAAGGTGAGAGGCTTGGGTCCTTCTCGTAGAAGGTCCCCGATTGAGCTTGCGGCTTGTAGTTGGGGTCCGCCGTTGCCCAGCGCGTCTCCCTGGGCGGGATGACGTTGGCCCTCTCTACCCAGCTTCCACCCAGCGCCCAAAACAACAGGAACAAGCCCAGGACGAATCCGAAGTCGCCGACGCGGTTCGTTACGAACGCCTTGACTGCGGCCTTGGCTTTCTCGATGTCCTCGTACCAGAAGCCGATCAAAAGGTAGCTGCACAGGCCAACTCCCTCCCAGCCGAAGAACATCAGGACGAAGTTGTCGCCCATCACCAGCAGGAGCATCGAGAAGACGAACAGGTTCAGGTAGCAGAAGAACCGCCAGTAGCCCGGGTCGTCGGCCATGTAGCCGGTCGAGTACCAGTGAATCAGCCCCCCGATGAAGGTGATGATCAGCGTCATCATCATCGAGAGCGGGTCCAGCGAGAACGACAAGTTCGCCTGAATGTCCCCCGCGGTGATCATGTTCCAGAGAAAATTCACCATGTACCGGTCGGATGGCGGCAAGCCGAGCATCTGGATCAAGGCGACCATCGCCACGGCGAACGAGAGCACCATCGCGCCGACTGCGATGTAGGAGACGTATTTCTTGCCGAACCTTCGTTGAATCCAGTGTCCCGCGAGCGCGTTGGTCGCAAATCCCAGCAAGGGGAAGAACGGGATCAGCCACAGATAACCGACGGTGACGAACTTCTGCGGACCCAGCTCCTCGGCGTGTTTGAGAGCCTCGCCGGCTCCTTCGGCTCCGTGCTGCGCGGCGAGCAACACCAGATCCTTCACTTGGGAGAGAATCTCCATTGCCTATTCCTTCAGGGTGTCCGCCTGCGTCGCATCGATGGTTTTGGCGGTCATAAAGATCGCGAGCACGATCGCCAGAGCGACTGCTGCTTCCGCTGCGGCGAGCACGATGACGAAGATGCTGAAGACCTGCCCGGTCAACAGCGGCGAGGGATTGAACCGATTGAATGCGACGAAGTTCACGTTGGCCGCGTTGAGAATCAATTCCACGCCCATCAGGATCCCCACCGCGTTGGTGCGGGTGACCACGGTGTAAGTTCCGAACGCAAACAGCACCGCGCCCACGATTAGAAAATGCGGTAACCCCGGTGCGAGCACGCTCTACTCCTTGATTTCCTTTCGCGCGACGACCACCGCCCCTATGAGCGTGGCCAGCAGCACCAGCGACGACACCTCGAACGGCAGCAAGTACTCCTTCAAGAAGACGTCGCCGATCGTTCGCGCCGTCTGCGCCGGGTTCGGCGCGTTGGGATTGGAGATCCACGGCGTCCTCGTGGCCACGTATCCCAACACGGCGATCAAAGCGACCGTCAGCCCGATTCCCGGCAGCACTCCGATAGAAGGATTGGTGTGAGACTTGTCGCCGATTTTGCTCGTCAGCATCACCGCGAACAGAATCAGCACCAGCACTCCACCGATGTAGATGAGCAGCTGGCTGACGGCGACGTAGTCCGCGCTCAGAAAGATGAACAGCGCGCCGATTCCGAGGAGCGCCCCCAGCAGCGAAAGAGCGGCGTAGATGATGCTTCGGCTGAACGCCACGCCGGCGCCGGAGACGATCGAAACCGCCGCAATCACGTAGAACAGCAGATCCGACGGCCTCGCCAGCTCGGCGCCCTGGGTTGCCACCGGCGCAAGCCCCGGCAGAACCTCCTTGACGAAGATCCAGAAAACGAACGCCACCACCACCACGAGAAGCACGACTCCTACGAGGACCTCGGCATGGCGGGATGGTTTCTGCAGTGTGTCTGCCACTCGTGCTCTCTCTCGGCGGGTCGCGAGATTCCGTCGCGAGTTGCCCGCGCGCTCACAGCCGCGGGCGACCACCGAGAATTACGCGTTTAACCGAATCTCGCCAGTTTGGGAAGACGCAGTTTAGGCCGGCCAAGCGCTTCCCGAAGTGCCGAAGCGGGTGCCGGCCGGAAAGTGCAGCCCGAACCAACTCCTGAGGACACGGAGAAGCTCGTCGGGCGTGTCCACAACTCGTTTCTCGGCGCTCGGCCCGCGGCGGACGACGAGCTCTCGGTTGAAAAGGGCGACGCGCTCGCCGTCATTTCCAGCGCGACTGACGATGAGGTTCTGCACGAAGCGCGACGTCGGATGCGTCGAGGTGAACCAGTTGGCGACCTCGTAGTCGACCGGGTGCTGCTGCTCGAGAGTGAAGCGATAAACGTCGCTCCAATCATCCGCGACCCGCGCTTGAAGCGCGTATGCGTCAGCTCTTCGCACGACGCGAAACGTCTCATGCGGCGTCGGCTGCGCGTCCTCCACATCGAGGCGCAGCGGCGCAGTCGGCGTCAGCCCTCCAAAGCCGACGTCGGCGAGCCAGGGCAACCCGTCGAGATCCACCCGAAGGACCATATGGGTCAGGGGCATGGGCGTCTGCGCGGGAATTTGCCAGCGTACGCGGGCGGCGAGCGTCGTGACTCGAAAACCGAGCGCTTCGAGCGCCGCCGCGAACAGCGCATTGTGCTCAAAGCAGTAGCCCCCGCGCCGGTCGGTCACGAGCTTCTTTTCGATGGATCGCAAATCGAGGCGCACCTCCATGCCACGGATCACGTCGAGGTTTTCAAATGGAATAGAAATCGGATGCAAAGCGTGAAGCGCGCGCAGCGCCGCGAGGGATGCCTCGCGGCGTCCGCTGTAGCCGATGCGATCGAAGTAGGAATCGAAATTGACGGATGGCATCAGCCATGACTCCGGCGTGCTTTGCGCTGAAGGAACCGACGCCGCCCTTATCGAGCTTCAGCTTTGGACCGCCTTCGGCGACGTCTTCTCTTGGAGCTCAACCCGTTTTTGCTCCATCGGGTGTCGCCGGCGCGCTCGCGCCAGCAGCGCGGGCTGGGGTAGCGTTTGCTGCATCCGCCGGTGGCGCTGCCGGCTGCGCGCCGTCGCCGGTCGGAGCGACCACCTTGCCGCTCTTCCAGGAGGCCATGATGATCTCCGTCGCTCGCGTGGACTCGGCTCCCCCGGGCTCGCAGAGGTTCAATCTCTCCTCTTTGCCCGAGGCGATCGCCTCTGAGTATTCGCGGCAGGTGGGGTAGGTACAAGCGCCGCAGTCGGTGCCCGCCTGGGCCTCTTCCAGCACGACGGCGAGCTTGGCCTTGTCCGCGCCGATCGCTTTCTTCGCCAGCTCGAGAGCGGCCGCCGCCGAAGAGGCGGTGTCCTTCTTCTTGGCGGGAAGCTGCGCAGCGCCGGCGATCGGAAACGGGGGCGGCATGCTGTCCCATTTCTTGACCAGCGCGCGCGTAACCTCGCCCAGCATCACCCGCGGGTACGCGGTTGCGCCCTTCGGAGGCTTGTAGGGCGCCGCCGGCTTCGCTGGGTCAACGAAGCGCAAAACCATGTTGTGAAGAGTGCGCTGCGAACCCTCGAACTCGCGGGTGTGCTGAATGGCGCCCGTCGGGCAGGGCTCCACGCACAGGCCGCAGAACATGCACTTGGCCTCGTCGATGTCGAAGCGGGTCATCACCCGATTCTTCGGGTTCGCAGGATCCTTTTCGATCTCGATCGCGATCACGTTGATCGGACAGGCGCGCTCGCACGCCTGGCATGCGGTGCAGGTGGACATGTCCACTTCGAGAAACCCGCGGTAGCGCGAGGGCAGCGTGTGCTGAACGAGCGGAGCGCTCAAACCCTTCGCTGCTTCGGGGCCCGCGTACTGGACGGTCATCGGGCGGCGAAACATGTACGAGAGGGTGACGCTCATCCCCTCCCAGGCGCTCTTCACCGTGTCCTTGATGTTACCGACGTATTGCGTTACCGGCATGAGTCCATTTCTCCGCGCGCTACCAATTACTGAGGTCTACGCGATCTCCAACGATGTAGATGTTTCGGCGCGTCTTCAAAGCGAAGGCGGCGAACGGAACCAGCCCCGCCACCAGGAAGAATGCAAAGTGCAGCGTGTCTCGGATCGATCCGACCTTCGCTTGACCCTTCGCCGCCTCGCCGAACAGCTGATAGGAAAGCAGCTCGGTCACCGCGGCGAGCACCACCAGGCCCATTCCGATCGGCACCAGGTACTTCCAGCAGAGGTTCATCATCTGGTCCACCCGGATGCGCGGGAAGGTCCACCGAATCCACACGATGATGTTCACCAGGACCAACACTTTGAGCGTGAACACCGCCGCGGACGCGAGGTAGTACCAGAGCGGGACATGGCCTGCAGCCTCCCAGGCGGTGAGCTTGGCCATCGAGACGAATGGAACCTGCCAGCCGCCGAGGAACAGGGTGGTGAGCACCGCGCTCATCACCCAGAGATTTCCCCACTCGGCGAGGAAGTAGTAACCGAACCGCATTCCAGAGTACTCGGTGTTGTATCCGGCGACGATTTCCGATTCGGCCTCGGGAAGGTCGAAGGGCGTCCGATTTCCCTCCGCCAAGAGGGCAGTGAACATGATGAAGAAGCTCGCGTAGGCCCAGGGCGTCTGAAACATGAACCAATCCCAGGGAGCGCCGCCTTGCGCGCGGATGATGTCGTGCATGTTGAGCGAGCCCGCCATGATGATCGGCACCAGGATCACCATGCCGGCCGGTATCTCGTAGCTCACCACCTGCGCAGCGGCGCGGATCCCGCCGAAGAGCGCCCATTTGGAGTTCGAGGCCCAACCGGAAATCAAGATCCCCACCACCACCAAGGCGGTGATCGACACCACGTAGAAAAGACCGACGTTCATGCTCGTCGCCGACAGGTGATAGCCGAAGGGAAGCACCACGAAGGTGAGGATGAAACCGGTCATCACGAAATACGGCGCAATCCGGAACAAGATGTGATCCGAATCGGTGGGGATGAGATCCTCTTTCAAGATCAACTTCAGCGCATCGGCGATGAACTGCAGCACTCCCTGAGGACCCACGCGATTCGGCCCGATGCGCGATTGGATCCGCGCCGCGATGCGCCGCTCCCACCACGACAGCAGTCCGGCGAAGATCGCTCCGAACGTCGTCAAAAGCACGCCGACCAGCATCATTCCGACGAGGTATAGGCCTTGCGCCATCGGCCACGTCTGCGGATCGTGCCCCAGTCGCTCGACAATGATTTTATCGATCAGCTCTTTCATAACTCGCTAGCGATCAATCTCAGGCGCGACGACATCCAGCGACGCGATCAGCGCGACCAGGTCGGCGATCATCAAACCCTTGGAGAGCTCTTCGATGATCCCCATCGCGAGGAACGAACCGGTTCGAGCGCGCACACGGTACGCCCGCTCGCCGCCATCGGACACGACGTAATAGGCCATCTCGCCGCGCGCGGCTTCGATGCGGCTTTGCGCCTCCCCGGCTTCGGGCTTGATTTTGCGCGGCACCTTGGGGGCCATGAACTCGCCGGGGGGAAACTTGTCCAACGCTTGCCGGACGATCGAAACCGACTCTCGGCACTCGAGCACCCGAACGTAGAAACGGTCGAAGCAGTCGCCCACCACGCCGCCCCGGTAAGCACCCGCATACGCCTTGCCGAACGGGATCTTGAAATCGAAATCTGGATACGCCCCGTACGGATGCGCTTTTCGAAGGTCGAACTCAATGCCCGAGGCGCGAAGATTGGGTCCCACCAGCCCGTAGTTGATCGCCATCTCCAAAGGAATGACCGCCAGCCCGGCGAGTCGCTCGACGAAGATCTCATTGAATGAGATCAACCGGTCCCACTCGTCGAGGATGCGATCGAAGTGGTCGAGCCACTTGCGACACAAGGGCATCCAATCGTCCGGCATATCGAAGCCGACGCCGCCGATCCGATGAAAATTGTACGTCAGCCGGGCGCCGCAGAGGGCCTCCAGCAGATCATTGATGCTCTCCCGCTCGCGCAAGGCGTAGGGGAACGGGGTCACCGCGCCGATGTCCATCGCCATCGAACCGAGCGAGATCAAATGAGAGGCAATCCGGTTCAGCTCGCACGAAATGGCCCGCAGGTACTGCGCCCGGGGAGGCACCGTCAGCCCGAGCAGCTTTTCCACCGCCAGGGCGTAGCCCTCGTTGGCGAACATCGCCGCGAGGTAATCGATTCGGTCCGTGTACGGCATGAAGCCGGGATAGGTGACGATCTCGCCGATTTTCTCGATCGCCCGGTGAAGGTAGCCGACCTGGGGAACGGCCTTCTTCATCACCTCTCCGTCGGCGTGGACGACAAAGTTGATCACTCCGTGGGTGGAGGGGTGCTGCGGGCCCATGTTGAGGATCATTTCCTCGCCTGCGGTTTCGCCGAACTTCGTCATCACCAGTTGATCGAGCGCCATGGTTACGCTCCCGGTTTGGCTGGCGGGTTTGGGGCTGCGTGCTGCTCGGGGGCTGCCGCGCTCTGCGATCCGGCAGCGGGCTGGGCGGCGGCTTGCTGCGCTTTGAGCTCGCGATCCATGCTCAGATAGAGATCCAGCGGATTGTCCCTGACGTTGGAGATGTCACGGTATCCGCCCGCTTCGCTGTAGTCCTTGCGCAGCGGCGCGCCGACCCAGTCGTCCGGCATCAATATCCGCCGCAGGTCGCTGTGGCCCTTGAAGCGAACGCCGAACAAGTCATAGACCTCGCGCTCCATCCAATTCGCTGATTTCCAGAGCTGCTCGACGCTGTCTATCTCGGAGATCTGGCGATTCACCTCAGCCTTGGCGATGAACATGTGCCGGTGGGGATAGCTGTAGAAGTGATACACGACCCGGATCAAGTTCAGCTTGGGATGATCGGTCGCGGTGAGATCCTCTAGAAAGTCAAACGCCAGGTCGGGCTCGCTCTTGAGAAACCGGCAGATCTCCAAAAGGCGGGCGGGAGCGAAGGTGCAGAACGGATCCTTCTTCGCCGGCTGCAACGGTCCGACCGCGTCGCCGAATTTGCCGGCAAGCCTTTGATGAATCTGCTCGAAAGTCAGGGCTGACATGTTGGGCTCGCCCTTGTCTGGCGACTGAAGAGCGGCGTTCGGCTAGACGGCTTCTGGGACATCGTACCCTGCGCCGGTTTCTCCGCTGTCTCGCTGAGGACGGAACTTCTTCTTTTGCTTCTCTCGTTTGATCAGCTCCTGCACTCGCAGGAAGCCTTCGGTGAGAGCTTCGGGGCGGGGCGGACAACCGGGGACGTAGACGTCCACCGGGATGATCTTGTCCACTCCCTTCACGACCGAATAGCTGAGCTGGAAGAGGCCTCCGCAATTCGCACAGGACCCCATCGAAATGACGTACTTCGGCTCAGCCATCTGCTCGTACAAAAGCTTGCAACGGATCGCCATCTTGTAAGTCAGCGTGCCCGCCACAATCATCAGGTCGCTCTGGCGCGGCGTGGCGCGCGGCACCGAACCGAAGCGGTCGAGGTCAGCCCGCGGGCCCCCCGTCTGCATCAGCTCGATCCCACAGCAGGCGAGCCCGAATAACAGGTAGAACATCGACGATCGCCGCGACCAGTTGATCAGGTTTTCGATCACGTTGGTGCTGGTGGTGATCAGCGCAGTCGAAGCGCCCGGGTCGTGCGAATATCCCTTGAGATCAGTTTCCGGCACTGGCGCTCCTTTTTAGCATCCCGCCGCTAGGCTTCAACGGTTAACCGGCGCTCCTTCGATCTGCTTGACCCACTCCAGATCCTTGCGCGCCCAAATCCAGATCAGCCCAGTGAAGAGGATGGCGATGAATGCGAGGATCTCAACCAGCGCGACCATTCCGATTCCGCTGAAGACCCAATCGCGGAATACCAACGCGACCGGGATGGTGAGCGCGATCTCCACTTCGAAAATCACGAATACGAGGGCGATGATGTAGAAGCGCGGGTTGAAGTTGAACCAGGCGCTGCCGATCGGCCTTTCGCCGCACTCGTAGATCAGCTCCTTCTCGGGATTGGGAAAGCGCGGGCGAAGCAGCGCGCCGATGAGCAGGTTCGTCAGCGCGAACCCAACCGCGGCGACGACGAACACCAGCACCATTGCGAAATCAAACTGCACCAGTCACCTCGCTTGCCACCTCAGGCGATCCCAGAGTCCATCGCAAGAACACCGATCGCATGTCAAGCAGCGCGGCGGGTGGGCAACGCATTGCCGCGCATCCGCTCGCCGAAACAAGGCAAGTGTAATCTCGATGGGCCATTGCGCACCACGCAGATTGACCGCCAGGTTGCGCAGCTTTCGCTAATATTTCCAGAAAGTTACGCTCAGCTTGCTTTGACAGGTGGGCCCGGCATCTCTAATGTTCCCCGGCCATGCCTTCTCCGCTGGAAACCTACGCGCCGCTGGGGCTTGTGCTGCTGCTCGCAGCGTTGCTGCCGACCGCCCTCACTGCAGCGGCTACCGTGCTGGGCCCCAAGCGGCCAAACCCGATCAAGGAGGAGCCGTTCGAGTGTGGTTCGGAATCGACCGGCTCGGCGAGGGATCGCTTCGCGGTCAAGTTCTACGTCGTCGCCCTGCTCTTCATCGTGTTCGACGTCGAAGCGGTTTTCCTCTATCCCTGGGCGGTGAACTTCAAGTCGCTCGGCTGGTTCGGATACGCAGAGATGATGGTTTTCGCGGCGACGCTGGTCGTCGGGCTTATCTATATCTGGAAGAAAGGTGCGTTGAACTGGGAGACGTAATGGCGGATGCAGATCTCACCCCCGCGCTCACGACCCGAAAAGAAGAGGCGGTCGGCTGGCTGCAGAAGCAGGTGTCGAAGGGCTTGGGTTGGGCTCGCAAGTATTCCCTGTTCACCTACCCCTACGCGACGGCGTGCTGCGGGATGGAATACATGTCCGTTGCCGCGAGCCGCTACGACATCGCGCGCTTTGGCGCCGAGTTTCCGCGGTTTTCGCCTCGGCAGGCCGACCTCTTGATGGTGATCGGGACCGTGAACATGAAACAGGGTCCCATCCTCAAGCGCGTGTATGAGCAGATGGTAGAGCCCAAATGGGTGATGGCGTTCGGCGTGTGTGCTTCATCCGGCGGGTTCTACGACAACTACGCCGTGTTGCAGGGCATCGATCGAATCATTCCGGTCGACGTTTACGTACCCGGCTGCCCGCCGCGCCCCGAGCAGGTGCTCGACGCCCTCGTGCTTCTCCAGGACAAGATTTCGCGGCAGCTCCACAAACCCGTGGACCGGCGGCCGGCATTACCCGTGGGCGGACGCGATTTGCTCGCGGAGACGAGCAAGTAAGCAGTTGTCCTGAAGGCCTCAGGGAATGAGGAGGACTTTTCCCGTCGTCTTTCGAGCCTCGAGCGCTCGATGCGCCTCGGCGGCGTCCTTGAGCGGAAGCTCGGCGCTGATTCGGAGCTTCAGCTTGCCTTGCGCAATCCATCCCAGGACGTCGCTCGATCGCTGCACCAGCTCCGCGCGCGTCGCGATGTGATGGACCAAGGTCGGTCGCGTGAGAAACAGCGACCCCTTCTGATTCAGCACCTGCGGATCGACCGGCTTCACTGGCCCGCTCGACTGACCGAACAACACCAGCATCCCGCGAACAGCAAGGCAATTGAGGCTTTTGGCGAAGGTGGCCTCGCCAACGGATTCGTAAACCACTTGAACGCCCTTGCCGCCGGTGAGCCTCTTTACCTCGGCTTCGAAGTCCTGCTTCGTATAAAGGATGACGTCGTCCGCGCCGGCTTCGCGAGCAAGCTTGGCCTTCTCCTCGGTCGAAACCGTCCCCAGCGCTCGGCTGCCGCGCATCTTGGCCATTTGGCAGAGAAGCAAGCCCACTCCGCCGGCAGCCGCCTGGATCAGGCAGGCATCCCCGTTTTTCAGAGGGTAGGTCGACGTCGTCAGGTAATGCGCGGTCATCCCCTGAAGCATCGCCGCCGCAGCTTGGCGGGTGCTGATCCCGTTGGGCAGGACGATCAACCGATCTGCGGGAACAGCCGCGAGCTCGGCGTAGGAACCGAGGACGCCGGTATACGCAACGCGATCGCCAACCTTCACTTCCTTTACAGCAGCACCGATGGCGGTCACGGTTCCGCTTCCCTCTTGGCCTGGGGTGAGCGGCATTGGCGCCTTGTAAGCGCCTGTTCGGTAGTAAACGTCGATGAAGTTCACGCCCGCCGCCTCGATTTTCACTAACGCCTCACCGTCTTTGGGCGTGGGTTGAGGTACGTCCTCGTAGCGCATCGATTCGGGCCCCCCAGGGCTGTGCACGCGAACGGCCTTCATCGCTTCTCCTCCCGTCAGCTTCCGGCCGGCAGCGAACCGACTGAAACTTTGTTGAACCATTTCATCAAGGCACCGTCCAAACACTCGCCGAGGCACCTCTGGACGACGGTTCCATTCTTCTCGCGCACACGAGTGATCCAGCTGCTCCCGTCGAATGCTCCAAAATCCTTTTCCATCATCACCGCTCGGTGCGCCGCATCGGAGACCTCGACAGTGCCGTCGGGCTGAATCTCGTACGCGTCCAGCGTGCGCGGTGCAAGAGAGATGTGCTGGGGATCAAACGCGTCGGGCCTGGCGTGCGTGAACCCCGTTTCCGCCAGCAGGTTGAGCTTCGGCATTTGCTTGCCCTCGAGGAGCGGAACCAGGCTCACGCCGTCGGCGTCGAGCAGCGGAGGCGCTCCGCTCAGATCGAGCAGCGTCGGTCCGATATCGATCAAGCGCACCAGAGCCTCGACTCGGTCTGGCTTGGACCTGGGGGCTCGGCTCGCGGGCAGCTTGATCGCCAGCAGGATCCGGTTCTCTTCCTCTCCCAGGCGAGCGCCATGAACCGGCGTTGCACCTTCCAGCGAGGGAACGTCGCTAAAGAAGCTCTCGCCGTGATCCGAGAAGACCACGATCAGGGCCTCGTCGTAGAGCCCCCGCTTCCGCAGGGCGTTCAGCAAGATGCCGAGCTGCGCGTCGGCCTGGGAAAGCAGCTCATCGTAGAGGGCCTCCGAGCCCGCTCGATTCCAATCGCCGGGAGCGTTCGCTGAGATGGGAGAGAAAAACATCCGGATGCGCCTCTGCAGCGGTTCCTTGGCATCGACGAATTTTCGATAGAAGGGATAAACCGGGTCGCCTGGAAAATGCGCCGCAGTTGCGTGAAACGCGAACAGGGCAGGTCCGCGATCCGCTTGCTGTACCAGAGAGGCGCCGAGCCTGGTGGCATAGCCAATCGGATCGTGGATGCCCGCCAGCGCTCGATTGTCGACGAACTCCGGCAGCAAAGCCGAGCCAATGGCATTGTCCGCGAACATTCCCAGCCCGCGAAAGCGCATCTTCTCGAGGACGAAATTGATCGCGCCCTGCGGCGGCTGCTCGCGCAGCTCGAAGCCCGAAAGCGGGCCCTGGTAGTTGAAACGCGAGCAGTCGGTGTGAAACGAGGTTGAGTAACCCGCGCGCGCCAGGTCCGCTGCGAAGGTCGGCGCTAACTCCCAGCGCTTTGCCGCGGTGAGGGGGTAACGGACGCCCGTTCGGTAGGGCCAGCGGGCGGTCAGAAGGCTGCGCCAGGCAGGCTCAGTCTGAGCCAGCGGCGTATACGCGCGATCAAAGAGGGTGGCGTCGCGGACGAACGCTTCCAGGTTGGGTGCGACGTTGCCAGTGCCCCCGTACGCTTTGAGCCGATCAGGGCGAAACGCGTCGATGCCGATCAGCACGACGAGCGGATGTTGCCTCGCGGGGCGCTCGGGCAATCGCACCGCGACCGCCACCGCGCTGAAGGCAGCGACCAGCGCGAGCGCAGGAAGCAGCTTTGCGCCGAACCGCCAGGCCACCGCGATCGCATGCGCGCAAAGCACTCCTGCAAGGGCGAGGCGCGGCTGCAATGGGTCACCGCGCGACACGACCTGCTCGAAGACGCGCCATCCCATCGCCAGATCGTCCCACAGCGCTGGCCGTGAGATGGCTCGATCCCAGGCGAGCAGGCCGACGAGAATCGCGAACTCCGCCGCCCAGACCGCGATCGATGATGCTCTACGGCTCACCGGCAAACAGGACGCCAGCAACGCCGACAAGGCTCCAAGCACCGCGCCGCCGGCGATGTAGACGATCGCCACGCGCAACAAAAGTCCCGGGAGGAGCGGCGTGACCGCGCGAAGGAGGGCCTGCAAGGGACCCTGCACTTCCACGCCGATGCCCGCGGCGCCAGGGCGCATGATCGACGCGCTTTCGGCGGCGAGCCAGACCAGAGCGACAACCACGCCGGCGGCAGCTCCGAAGAGAAGCCGTTTGGAGAGTCTTAGCCGCAACGCATTTCACCTAAGGCGCCGATCCTACCGGCGCAAGTGAGGTTGATCGGCGAGCTGTTCGGTTTCGGTTTCTGCGAGGGCGCGAAGTGCGCAGATGACCGCGCCGCATCCGCGTTGACTGAGCTTCTTTGCGTACTTATAAAGCGATGAGCTCCCGACGGGAATTCCCTTGACCAAGTTCGCGCTGGACAAAATCGCCGCGACATTTCCACGAGCATTTCTCGATCGCTACACCGACCGGGCGGGGGGTGAATGGGCCGTGATCGACAGCGAGTCAATTCGCGACGTGGCCAGCGAATTGAGAGACAACCCGGAGCTCGATTTTAAGCTTTTTCTTTCCATCGACGCTGTCGATCGCTTGATGCTTCCGGAACGCGAGCCCAGGTTCGAAATCGTCTACTTCTTTTTCTCCGTCACCCGCGGAGAGCACGTCCGACTCAAGTGCCGCGTCCCCGAGGATCGACCCGAGCTGCCTTCCATTACCCCAGTGTACCAAGGCGCCAACTGGTTCGAGCGGTTGGTCTGGGACTTTTATGGGATCAGGTTCCGGGGTCATTCTGACCTACGCAGGATCCTGTTGTATGAGGAGTTCACGGGACACCCGCTGCGGAAGGACTATCCACTGCGCCAACGCCAATCGTTGATTCCCGAGCGTCCGATCAAGGACATCTTTCGCGGCCCGGGCACCAACCGTCCTTGAGCCCGGCACCTGGCCACTACCGATCGAACATGTCCAATCCGCCGATTTCCTCGAAGAGCCCTGCCGATGTTCAGCCGGTCCCCGCCGCATCCGAGCTGGAGGCTCATCTGCCATCGAAGCGGATGGAGCTCAACCTGGGGCCTTCGCACCCCGCGATGCACGGGACGGTCCGGATGAAGGTGGAGCTGGATGGCGAGACAATCGTGCACGCCGATCCCGAAATTGGTTTCTTGCACCGCGGTTTCCAGAAAAGCTGTGAGAACGGCACCTGGACGCAGTGCCTGCCCTACACCGACCGGCTGAACTACGTCTCGGCGCTGATGAACAACTTCGGCTTCCTCAACGCGGTGGAGAAGCTGATCGGCGTAGAGATTCCGGAGCGGGCGAAGTTCATCCGCACCATCGGCTCCGAGATCCATCGGATCGCCGATCATTTAACCTGCATTGGGGCGATCGGCCTCGAGCTGGGCGGATTTTCCGCCTTCTTGTACTGCATCGAGGCCCGCGAGCTGATCGTCGACCGAGTCACCGAGCTGACCGGCGCGCGGCTGACCACCACCTTTGGTCGGGTGGGCGGGCTCAACCGAGATCTGCCGCCCCAGTGGCTCGAGTCCGTGCTCAAGTCGCTCGAGAAGATCGAATGGTTGGTCGGCGAGGTCGATGCCCTCCTCACCAACAACCGCATCTTCGTCGACCGCATGAAGGGCACCGGGAGGATCAGTGCCGAGGACGCGCTTGACTTCGGCTTCACCGGCCCTTGTCTTCGCGCCTGCGGCGTGAATTATGACGTGCGAAAAGCTCTCCCGTACTGGATCTACGAACGGGTCGCGTTCGACGTTCCGCTCGGTCGAAACGGCGACAATTTCGATCGCTACCTGGTGCGCATCGAGGAGATCAAACAGTCGAATCGGATCGTCCGACAAGCGATCGAAATGATAAAGCCGGGTCCTGTCCTCCTCGATGATTGGCGCATTGCCTTGCCGCCCAAACCGGAGGTCTACGGCACAATTGAAGGCGTGATGGCGCACTTCAAATTGATCATGGAGGGAATCCAGGTGCCAGCCGGGGAAATCTACGACTGCACCGAGGCGGCAAACGGAGAGCTCGGCTGGTATTTGGTAAGCGATGGAAGCGGCAAGCCGTACAAAGTTCACGTGCGGGCCCCTTCCTTTGCGATTCTCTCTGGCATCGCGCGGATGGTGGAAGGACGTCTGCTCGCCGACCTGATCCCCACCTTCGACTCGATCAATATGATAGGCGGAGAGGTTGAGCAGTGAGCGAGGGCACCAACAAAGGGCCGCTGGAAGGCCAGGGAAAGCCGATCGCCGGCGCGCCCACCAATGCGCCGGGCTCCACCGGGACGAAGCCGCCGCCACCACCGCCCGGTCCTGCCAAGCCCCCTCCGCCGAAGAACCCGGGTTTCGTGACCTGCACCATCGACGGGAAGGAAGTGGTGGCCAAGCCCGGAACGAACATGATCGAGGCCGCCCGACAAGTCGGCTCGGACATTCCTTATTACTGCTACCATCCGCGCCTTTCGATCGCTGCAAACTGCCGCATGTGCTTGGTCGAGGTGTCTTCCAGCCCCAAGCTCGTGCCCGCCTGTCAAACGGCGATCAGCGAAGGCCTATCCGTTAAAACCAACTCCGGGGTGGTGAAGGATAGCCAGCGCTCAGTTCTCGAGTTCATCCTCCTCAATCATCCGGTGGACTGCGCGATCTGCGACCAGGCCGGAGAATGCAAGCTGCAGGACTACTACGCTCGATACGACTTCATGCCGTCCAGGCTCGAAGGATCGAAGATTCTGAAGAACAAGCGGAAGGTGCTCGGCCCGCTGGTAGTCCTCGACCAAGAACGCTGCATCCTCTGCACCCGATGCGTCCGTTTCATGAACGAGGTGGCGCACGAACCGCAGCTTGGGATGTTCGGGCGGGGATCGGGGGAGCGGATCGACGTGTTTCCCGGCAGCGAGCTCAGCTCGAACTATTCAGGGAACACGGTAGACATCTGCCCAGTCGGCGCTCTGCTCAACCGCGACTTTCGATTTCGCGCCCGGGCTTGGTTTCTCTCCGAGGCGCCGAGCGTCTGCACCGGATGCTCTCGTGGCTGCAACGTCTTCGTCGACTTCTTCGGGCAGGAGACCTACCGCTACCGCCCGCGCGAAAACGAGCAGGTGAACAAGAGCTGGATGTGCGATCGAGGTCGCCTTTCCTACAAGTACGTGAACAAAGACCGGGTTCAGACCCCGCAGATCGGACGGAGCGACGATGCTCGCGAGGCAACCGGCGCCGAGGCCGTCGCCTTCGCCGCGCGAAAGCTGAAGGCCATCTCGCATCGACCCGAGCTTGCGGTGATGGCTTCACCGCTTGCCTCTAATGAAGACCTGCTGGCGTGCCTGGCGTTCGCTCGGGATGCGCTGGGGGCGAGGACCGTTTACGTCGGAGGACGGCCGCCGGGTGAAGGCGATCACCTGCTGATGACCGCGGATAAGAATCCCAACCGAACCGGACTGACGTGGATTGCCGCCGGCCTCGGCCTTGCGCTGCGGTCATTCTCCGATCTCATCGACGCTCTTGATGCCGGCGCGGTCAAAGCCCTCTACGTCATCGGCGGTGAATGGCCGATTGAGCCGGTGCAGCCTCTCGCCGCATTCCAGAGATCCGAATTGCTGGTGGTTCAGGCAATCAATCGCGGGCCGTTGACGGAGCTGGCCGACGTGCTGATGCCCGCCTCGACGCACGTCGAGGACGAAGGAAGCTTTGCGAACCTCGACGGCATCATTCAGCGGTTCCGACGCGCCTATCCACCTCTGCCCGAGAGCCAGCCACACTGGATGTGGGCCTCCCGGCTCGCCAAGGAGCTGGGACTGACCACAGCTTACAGCTCGCCTCGAGACGTCTTCCGGCAACTTTCAGCGGGCGTCAAAGAGCTCTCGACTTTCGACTGGGACAAAGCCGCACCGCCGGCTCAGCACGTGCCCGGAATCTCTCCCGCTCCGGCCGGGGCCGACGGCCGACCGCCGGGCCATCGCGAGTGGGGGGTTCCTCGAGTGAGGGGGATCTGAGATGCCGCGCGCTCTGGTCATCGTCGGCGCGATGGTCTTCATCCTGTTTGCGATCGCAGGCTTGATGGCCGCGGTGTACGCCCTGGCGGCGCTGCTTCCGAGCGCAGGTAGACTGCCCCAGATCGTCGTCTTGATGCTGGTGTTTGTGATGGTGATCGCCTCGCTGCTCACCATCGCCGAGCGGAAGTGGAGCGCGATGATCCAAGACCGCATCGGCCCCAATCGCGCGCGGATCGACCTGCCGCTTCTGCGCGACCGGCCTCTCGGCGGCGTACCGCATCTGGCCGCAGACGCGCTCAAGATGCTCTTCAAGGAGGACTTCGTCCCCAAGCGAGCCAACAATTTCCTTTTCAACCTTGCTCCCATTCTCGCCTTCGGACCCGTTTTCGCCCTGTTCGCGATCATCCCCGTCGGCCCCACCCTCAAGCTGATGGGCCGCGACGTTCCGATGGTGATTGCCACGCCCGACTTCGGAGTGCTGTTTCTCTTCGCGATCGCCTCGCTGGCCGTCTACGGAACATCCTTGGCGGGTTGGTCCTCGAACAACAAGCTGGCGCTGCTGGGCGGCGTGCGCGCCTCGTCGCAGATGATCGCCTACGAGGTCGCCCTCGGGCTTTCCCTGGTGGGGATGATGATTGCTTTCTCCACGGTGCAGGTTCCCCAGATGCTCGAGGGACAGGCCCGCTACCTGTGGCAGTTTTCGCGCGACTTCGATTTCGGCTTGCCGGCCTGGGGCATTTTCCTGCAGCCGGTCGGTTTGGTGCTTTTCTTCGCCGCCGCGTTTGCGGAAACGAAGCGGACGCCCTTCGACCTTCCCGAGGGAGATTCGGAGATCATCGGCTACTTCGTTGAATACTCGGGGATGAAATTCGGGATGTTCATGATCTCCGAGTTCGTCGAGGTAGTGGTGCTGGCGGGAGTGACCACCGCGCTCTTCTTCGGCGGCTATCACCTTCCCTTCGGTGAGCAGTGGCTCGCTCGACAGGAGCCCTTCGCAAGCTCTCCATGGTTGCTCGGCGCGATCCTGGGGACCGTGTTCTGGATCAAGGTCATCGTCCTCTGCTGGCTGCAGCTGGCAATCCGGTGGACCTTCCCACGCTTCCGCTACGATCAAATTCAATCGCTCGGATGGAAGATGCTGCTCCCGGCGGGCTTGCTCAACGTGTTCATCACCGGCGCTCTGGTTCTCTGGGATCCCTCGCTGCGAGCGATCGCCGTGGTGGGCTTGATCGAAATCGCCATCGTGGCCGCCCTGACCGCTCGCGGCACTGAAGAACATCCCGCGAAGATTGCTTCTCCCGGTGCGTCAACGCCGGACGCCGCTGCACTCACCGCTGCATCCCGAGCCGGTCACGGCTAAAGATCGACTATGGCCTACGACGCGAGCCGAGATCCCCGCCAAGATGTTCGGGAACGGATCTACCTACCGGAGCTGATTCGCGGCCTGGCGGTGACGACGCGGCATTTTTTGCGAAACCTGTTCGGCCAACGCGACACCAATGTCAACGTGTTGAACCGCAAGGGAACAAGCCTGGTCACCACGGTGCAGTACCCTGAGGAGCGCGTCCCCTATCCGCCCGGCTATCGCGGATTGCATCGACTGGTCCCGCGCGAAGACGGCAAGCCGCGCTGTGTCGCCTGTTACATGTGCGCGACAGTCTGCCCCGCCCAATGCATCTACATCGAAGCCGGAGAATACGATCCGGGCGACCCGGCCGCCGAGTCGCGGGTGATCGAAAAATTCCCCACCACTTTCGTCATCGACGAGCTGCGCTGCATCGTTTGCGGTTTTTGCGTCGAAGCTTGTCCCAAGGACGCGATCCGGATGGACACGACGAAGCACGCTCCGTCCGAATACACGCGGGAAGGCTTCGTCTACGACATTCCCAAGCTCCTCCAAGGACCGTCGGTATCGCATCCGTCGGATCCCTGGAACCGGCGCGACGGTTCAAAACCGCCGGCGCATCAGGAGTTCGAGCCGCACGCGCGGATCAGCAAACCCTGAACCGGAATCTGGAGGCGAAGCGCGGGTCGGGGCTAAAGTCGACCCGTGCGAAACGCGGGCGATCTGACGCGGCAACCGCTTCACGGCGCTCGCGGCGCACTGCAGTCGGTGGGCGACTTTTTCGCGACCCAGCGACATCTGGTGGCCGTTCGCGACGGGGTCGTCGGCGCGCTGCCGCTGGTTTTGATCGGCTCGGCATTCTTGCTCGCCGCCCAACCTCCCTCAGCTGCGCTGCAGGCATGGGTCGCTCCTTTCGCGCCCGCGCTGCTGGTTCCCTACCGCGTGCTCAGTGGAATGATCGCCGTCTACGTGACTTTCAGCGCCGCGCATTCGCTTTCGAAGTCGTACGAAATGGACGCGGCCGCTTCCGGGTTGACCGCGATGGCCGCTTTTTTCGTCGCGGCGATGCCTCCCCCCAGCATCGGCGAGCTGACGGCGTCTGGCCTCCCTCTGGAGCGGCTTGGCGCGCAAGGAATCTTCGCCGGGCTCTTGATCGCACTCGGCTCGGTGGAGCTCGGTCGGATCTTCGTTCGCCGAGGATGGACCATCCGAATGCCGCAAACCGCCCCGGAGATCGTGATCCGCTCCTTCCTCGCTTTGATCCCTGGATTCGCCGCGATCCTGATTGTTTTTGTCATCACTCAAGTGCTCAGGTTGGACTTGGTAAAGATCCTCGATTCGTTGGCGCGACCACTGCTGCGAATGACCGGCAGCCTCCCCGCCGCGCTCGGAGTCGTGGCAGTGGACAGCGGCCTGTGGCTCTTGGGCGTGCATGCCAGCGCCGCGCTGGGAACGATGAAGCCGCTCTGGGAGGCGATGCTGATCCAGAACATGGAGGCGGTTGCCCACGGAGCATCCCCGCCGCACATCGCTCCCTTGCACTTCTATCTCTGGTTCGTCTGGCAAGGAGGATCCGGGGCGGCGTTGCCGCTGGCGCTTCTGCTGCTGTGCGCCCGGTCCGCGCAGCTTAGGAGCGTGGGCAGGCTCGGAGTCCTTCCCGCGGTCTGCAACATCAGCGAGCCGGTTCTTTTCGGCGCGCCGGTGGTCCTCAATCCGCAGCTGGCGGTTCCCTTTTTTCTCGCGCCGCTCTCAAGCGCTGCTGTGGCGTACCTGGCATTTCAGCTCAATTGGGTCAGTCGACCCTACCTGGAGATACCGTGGACGCTGCCGGCTCCGGCAGGCGCTTTCTTGTCCACAGGCGGGGATGTTCGAGCGCTGGCGCTGCAGATCTTCAATCTGGCCGTGTCCTTTCTCATCTACTGGCCTTTCGTGCGCAGGTACGACCGCAACCTTCAGCTTGCCGAAGCGCGCCGAGGCAGGTCAGAGGCGACCCTTCTCAGCGGAGTACAAAGCCCGTAGCGTTTGGCTTTGGTGAAGACGTATCGCCTGGCCGTCTGCAGAGGTCCAAACTGTCGCCAGGGCGGGGCGGACCAACTCTTTGCCGCCTGCCGCGAGCTGGTTTTGAAGAGCGAGCTGACGTCGCGATGCGAGGTGTATCGCGGCGGCTGCTACGGGCTTTGTCACCTCGGGCCGAACGTGGTGCTCCGCGAAAATCCGCGCCCCAAGGATCTCCTCTCGCGCGAGGATTTCCAGCTGATGGGGTGGGAGGGCGAGTTCTATTATCCGGC
>Ga0126383_10000656_pt1 | contig 19797 bp, 15 predicted proteins | sample PanSoiMetPlot_35_FD_96882 | JGI IMG/M metagenome (GOLD analysis project Ga0126383, IMG submission 96882) | Tropical forest soil microbial communities from Panama - MetaG Plot_35 | ecosystem: Environmental > Terrestrial > Soil > Tropical forest > Bulk soil | place: Panama | collected 2016-02-17
AGCTGGTTCTGCAGGAACGATACGCGGCGCGGGAGGTCGACGATCGTGACCCAGCCCGACGTGCTGGGCGCGGTCGGGCCGTTGTAGGGGATCACGTGGAAGATGGTGAGCGGGCCCGCCGGCGCATCGTCGGGAATCTGGACCGGAATCCTCTCAATAAATTGTTTGCCTGAATCTGTCCGCACGTAAGCCTGAAGTTCCAGCTTGGCGCCGCGCTCAACTTCCGTGCGGTCCAGGGAAATTCTCTCCAACGTAGCCGCGTTCTTCTCTTCGCTCGAAGTCACATCGAGAGTAATGCCATTAATGTTGACATCATCGAAACCGCTGCTCAGCAACGTCTGCGCCGGAGCGGCAATGGAACCGGCGGCCATCAACGCCGCGTTGACGGTTGAGAAGCGGCGCTGCACCGCGATGGGAGTCTGCCCGGCTACATTGATCGATCCGTTGATGGTAATCGTCGCTTCGCCAATCGATCTTTCACGCGCCGCAATGCTGTTAAAGACCGTGAGATTCAGCAGCAAAGGCGTCAAATACTCGTCGCTCACGACTTCGTAATTAAACTGTTCGTCCTGCCCGCGGCTGGTGTGCAGGTTCAGTTTCACTGGAATCATTCGCGACTGATGACCCAGTTGCCCGAATACTCCCGTGGCCCGATCCTGCGAAATGGCGCCCACCATGCGCCCGGGCACCGCCAGCTTAAAGGAATTGAAAGCGTTCGGGATTACCGTCACGACGGAACTCTCAGTCATCGGCATGTCGGCGGTGCCGATACTGAGAAACGGATGGCCGAAGGCATAGATCTTTTCACCATCGCGGAACGTCACCGTGCCTGAGGCGGCGACTGAATAATCGCCGCGCGCCAGTTCCACGCTGACTGAGGTGCCGGGAGCCAGGGTCTTGTCGTCAAAACTGTCCAGCGGCGTTATCTTTCCGGCGCCCCCGACGCCCGACACGGGCAACAAGCCGCTGCCGGTCAACTGAGATGAAAACAATGAAAGTGTATCCTGCGAAATGCCGCTGAAGACGACCGGGGTAGCGATCGGTTGAATCTGTTGACCCATCAACGGAGCCAGCGGTGAATTGGTAGCGACCGGGGCCACGAGCGTGGTCGCGCTCACCGGTTGCTTTGGCAACGACACCTTCCAATCTGTGCTCGCCAAAGATGAAAACGAGACGGCCCGAGCTTCAGTCGCGCGCGGCTTTTCATTCGCGCGCTCAAAAATGTCGATCATCTGCTTGATCGGCGTGATGCCGCAGATTGGCTCCTTGGCAAAGGGGAAACTGTAGGCAATCGCGCCCACTAATTTATTGTCGATAAAAACCGGCGAGCCTGACATACCCGCAAAGACGCCAGTCCGGGCGACGTTGGGCCCTGACAATCTCGCGATGATGGTCGATTGCCGCGGCCCGGTAAAGCCATCGAGCACGCCCAGAATCTCGAGTCCAAACTCTTCCGGTTCGCTGCCGGAAAAGACGCTGCGCGCCACCCCTTTCATACCTGGCCGCACATCTTCAACTGCCAACAAAGCGGTGGATGACGCCGCCTGGGACTTGTCGAATTTCACCTTGTTCTGCGCCTGCGCAGCTATACTGCACAAAAGCGCCACGGCCGGTATGATTGCTGAAATTGTTCGCTTAGTTAATTGCATGACTTTCAATTGAGGCGGCGGGCTAACTCCTCGTCACTATAGCCGAATCCAGTCCGGAAATAATAGCATGATGCCGATGTTTGATGTGCAAGCTTTCATTCTGGTTGGCGGCGCATCGCGGCGGATGGGGCGTGACAAAGCCAGCCTCAGGTTCGGCCGGCAAACCGGTGTTGAGTTAATCACTCGCGCGCTTCAGTCTGTCAGCCGATCCGTAACTACCGTGGGCTTCCTCAAGCACGAACTTGATGGGCTGCCAAATATTCCCGATTTGCGAGCAGACTGGGGACCTTTGGCCGGAATCGAAGCGGCCCTGCAACATACAATCACGTCGACAGCCCTCATCGTCGGCTGCGACTTCCCTTTTGTGACCGCAGAATTATTCGGACGACTGCTCAAGAATCTGGATGAGGCCGACGCCGTCGTGCCCTTGCAGTCAGATGGGCGAATTCAACCTCTTTGCGCCGTCTATAAAGCAGGTGCGTGCCTCCCCGCAGCGCTCGCCGCCATCAACGCGGGAGAACATTCACCTCGCGCTCTGCTTGAGCGGGTCCCCACACTCTATCTGCCGTTTGCTGAGTTCTCGCACTTCTCAAACAGCGAGCATTTTTTCTTTAACGTGAATACGCCGGAGAATTATGAACGCGCTCTGGCGATACTCAACGAGGGTCAGAACCGCGAGCGATAGCGAGCGGATCAATCCGGATCTATATGATCAGGCGATGCCCATCGCTTACCTTCCAGGTTGCATTGATCGCACCGCTATTGGAACGAGTGAAAGATTCTTGACGATCCATCGCTACCGCTCGGGCGGCTGACGCGTTTTTCGTTTTCGGTTTTGCAATTCGCTTTACTTAATCCATAATCCGCGCGATGCCGTCGCGCACATCAATCGTCGGAAGACTCTTCAAGACGTTCCTCCCGGTAGTCTTCGTCATCCTGATGGCGATTGTTGCAGTCGGCACCTGGCTGGTCTACGGCATCACTCGCCCGCCGCGGGCAGCCTACCTGGTAACGCCCCAGAGCTTCTCGAAAGTCACTGGCCCCATCGTGAAAGCGACCGATGTCAAATGGAAAAACCATGACGGAACTGACGCCCGAGGTTGGCTGATTCTCGGGTCGGATGGCGCGCCGGCCGTCATCCTGTTGCACGGTTATGGGGCCGATCGGTCATGGCTCCTGAATCTCGCCGTGAAATTAAACGAGACCACAAATTTCACGGTGCTTTGGCCGGACCTGCGTGGTCACGGCGAAAATCCGCCGGTGAATTGGACTTCGTTCGGTAAGGTCGAAGGCGATGACCTCACCGCCGCCATCGATTACCTGCAAACCTTACGCTCGCAGGCGGGAAAACCTCAGGTGGCCGCGCGCGTGGGTCTCTATGGTATTGGACTCGGTGGATACGCCGCGCTGGATGCGGCGACGCGAGTTCCTCAGGTGCGGGCCCTGGCTTTGGACTCCGTGCCGGCCTCGCCCGAGGATCTGGTGCGCGCCGCGACGAATGCTCGCACCCAAATGAACAGTGACGTCTTTCAATTCCTGGCGCGAACCGGCATGACCGTTTACAGCTTCGGTAAATTTCCCACCCGAACATCCTGCGAACTCGCCCGGTCTTTGGGCGATGTGCGAGTTTTGGTTCTGGCAGGGCGCGCCGGCGATCCCTGGAGGCAATCGACGCTGGACATGGCCCGCTGTATCAGGATTGCTCCCGAGACCAGGAGTGATCTGCCCCTCACGGGACCAAATCTTCCTTCGTCAACCGGCGAAGAAGAAGAAGCATATGATCGCCCGGTAATTGAATTCTTCGACAAATCGCTACGCTGAGCACCTCATTTCGCGCGCACAACTACCAAAGCCGTCTGTCCGTTGTCACCAATCACTTCGAAATCTGCTTGCGGCACTGAAGCAAGTTGCGATTGCAGTTCAAGGGGAACAAAGCATAGAACTGTGCCACCGTGGCCACGTGCAGCTTCGAGGATTTGCGAGGCATCTTCGAATTTGATCGGCTCGCCATCACTGCCGTAGGCGATTCTTCCGGCGGCATAAAACTCCGCGCTGCGTTGAATTGCGCGCACCTGAACCACTGGTGTGTTGCCGTACCCGCGCGTGGCCGCAATGGCCAGCAAGTCGCGCGCCGACTGGGACCGCGCGACAGTCGGTCCAGCAAAACGCACGCAGATTCCCGCAGTGATCAATGCCGCCACAGCGATGACCATAAACACTTCGCCGCCACGGGGGCGGAACATGGCCAGCCCGCCGGCGATCGCCCAGGGGACCGCCGCAAATGCAATCAGCAGAAGACTGAGTCCGCTGACACGATGCGCATACCAACTAGCGGCGGCGGCGATCACCAGCAACATCACACCCGTTACGCGCAGCGCCTTCTCGCCTCGTTTCTCTCGAATGAAGCAATCGATTCGCTCGCCGGCCAGAAGCGCGACTGCCGGTAAGACGGGAAGAATGTATCCGGCAAGTTTCGACCCTGAGAAAGAAAAGAACGTTATCGGCAGAACCAGCCAGGCAAGCGCAAGGACACGCAGGCGATCAAGCGGAGCATCGCCGCGCCATTTCCAGTAGCGGGCCGAAAGCAAACTTGCCCCCAGGAGGATTGTCCAAGGCAAAGCCAGGCCGATGATGACCGGCAGGTAATAATAGATCGGCCCCGGGTGGTGATACTTATTAGTGGCGAAACGCGCGAAGTGGTGCTGAACAATGAATTGATTGACGAAGGTCCAGCCGTGTCTCGCGAGCATTGGCCCATACCAGATGCCGGCAATCGCCAGTAACAAAGGAACACCCCAGAGCAAACTAATCAGCAAGCTTCTGGCGGGCCATTTCCGTCTCAGCAGGAAATAAAGTCCAATCACCCCGAAGACGATCACGCAGCCGATCAAGCCTTTGGCCAGCAGCGAGAGGCCGGCGAATAAATAGAAGCCGAGCATCGGCCACCTGGCTCTGGCTTTCGAATGCTCACGGATGTCGGTGAGAAAGAAGCACGCCAGGGCGCCGCTTACCGTCATCGTAAGCACGATGTCGAAGGTTGCGCCGCGGGAAAAACCAATGGCGCCCAGGCTGGAGGACCACACCAGGGCGCTCCATCTTCCGGTATCCAGTCTCGGGTGGTCCGTCCCTTCATCTTGCGCGGCGCTGCCCAGGCAATAGACAAAAATCGCTGTGAGCAGGCCGCTGAGCGCGGGGCCGAGCCGGGCCGCATACTCGGTGATTCCGAGCACGCGATAACTGAACATCATCATCCAGTACAGCAGCGGCGGCTTCTCAAACCATGGCAAACCGCCAAGCGTCGGCGTGATTAGATCGTGGCGCGCCAGCATCTCGCGCGCGACCTCGGCGTAGCGCGGCTCGTCGGGTCCGACCAGGGGAAATGCACCGAGACCCCACAGATAGAAGACGGCAATGATGATGAAAAGGAGCAGCCAAGCTCGCTTGGCAACGATTGAAGACTGCAAGTATAGTTCGCTCCGCTAGAATTTAGAGGCGGGCGTGGCCCGCCTTCGCCTTAAGCGCCGGCCGTTGAGTATGATCGAACTTGCATTGATTTTCCATTGGAGAACTCCTTGTGTTTGGCCGGCCGGCACGGCAGCCTCTAAAACGATTGAGTTGATATGAGTTTACGCACCGCAGTTATCGGAGTCGGCCATTTAGGTAAGCAACACGCGCGCATTCACGCGGCGCTGGCGCAGGAAGGTCTCTGTGAATTTGTTGGCGTCTGCGACATTGATGCCGCGCGCGGCAACGAAATCGCCCATCAGTACAGCGGCTCTGCGTACCGCGACTGGCGCGCGCTAATCGGAAATGTCGAGGCAGTCAGCCTCGCCGTTCCGACCGAATCGCACGCCGAGATCGCCTGTGGATTGCTCGAAGCGGGCTGTCATGTGCTGGTGGAGAAACCGATTGCGCGGACCGTTTCGGAAGCTGATGCCATGATCGCCTCTGCGCGGAAAGGCAACGCCGTGCTCCAGGTTGGTCACGCCGAACGCTTTAATCCGGCGATGATTGCGCTGCGGCCGCACGTGCGCAATCCCGTCTATTTCGAGATTCATCGCGTCGGCCAATTCACCGCCCGTTCACTGGACATCGACGTCGTGCTGGATTTGATGATTCACGATCTGGACATCGTGCAGTGGCTGGTCGGCGAGGAAGTGGCGGTCACGGACGTGTCTGCCGTCGGCATTCCGATTCTGACAAACCGCGTCGACGCGGCAAATGCCCGCATCGAATTCGCTACCGGCGCGGTCGCTAACATCACCGCTTCGCGGGTGGGCACGGAACGTATTCGCAAGATGCGCTTCTTTCAGCCGCGCGATTACGTCGTCCTCGATTACGCCAACAACTATGCGTCGATCAGCAATCTCTCTCCGCCGACCAACACTCCCTGGCCAGGCGTGCGCACGCAAGTCCTGGAGATCAAAGATGTCGAACCACTACGCGCGGAGATCGAGTCGTTCGTAGAGGCCGCCACCAATCAGACGCCGCCGATCGTTTCCGGTGAAGACGGACGGCGCGCGCTGCTGCTGGCGTTAAAGACGCTCGCACAAATACATGAGCACACGCTGCGAATTGGCGCCGCCGCTCAGTCTCACGATGTCTGATTTCTGCTCGCCCTTTGGGGCAGTAGCCCGACCGTCAGGGAGGGCTCATAGCTTTTGACCCGTGTTTGAATCGAGTACCATCAGGCTATTAGCGCCAAGAGACAAACTGAAATCTCGTCGTTCTTGCACGAGCGTATCGTCGCCGGTGATTTTCCCTCGGCCGTATATCTTCTGGGTGCGCGCGGCCAGGCAGTCTTTGCCGATGCCTTAGGAGATGCTGTTCGCGAGCCCCGGCAACTTCCGGCAACCCTTGAGACAATCTACGATCTCGCGTCGTTAACCAAGCCGCTGGTGACCGGCCTGCTCTGCGCACATTATGTCGAAGCGGGTGAACTCAAACTGGACGCTCCGGTCGCTGCTTACCTGTCGGAATTCGACCTGGCCGACAAGAGAACTATCACGATTCGCCATCTGCTGACACACACTTCCGGGTTGCCGGCCTGGCGTCCGCTTTATCTGATCGCCGGCAGCAAGGGCGACGCGCTCGCTGCCATCGCGCGCGAACCCTTGGCCACAAATCCGGGAGCGCGAGTTGTCTATAGCGATCTGGGATTTATTACGCTCGGTTTTATTCTCCAGCAAATTACCGGATCAAATCTGGAAGTCATCGCGCACGAACAGATCTTTGCGCCGTTGCGACTGACCCGCACCTTCTTCAATCCGGAGAAGGCTGCCCAGACCGGAATTGCGGCCTGTGAAACAGGTAACGGCTATGAACGCGAAATGTGCGCCCGTGACTTTCCGGCAAAGCGATATGAGAGCTGGCGCGAACAGACAGTTTGGGGCGAGGTGCACGATGGCAATGCTTACTTCCTGGGCGGGGTCGCGGGGCATGCGGGATTATTTTCGTCCGCGCTGGAAACGCTCAAAATCTGTAATCAGTTCATCGCGTCGCAGTCGCAGATCTTGAAACCCGAGACGTGCCAAATCTTCCAACAGAACCTGACTGATGGCTTGAATGAAGCCCGATCGTTTGCCTGGCAACTGGCCATGACAAACGAATCGACCGCCGGGCCGGGTCTGCCGCCAAATGCTTTTGGCCACACGGGATTTACCGGCACCAGTTGTTGGATCGACGGAGAAGCCGCGCGCGTTTTCATCCTGCTGACAAACCGCACGCACGCGCGCGCGTTGCCGTTTGCAAATATCAACAGCGTCCGGCGTACATTTCACACACTCGCCGTTAAGGCCTTTGAGAGCGAAGACGCTGTGCCAATTGGTTAGGCTTTTCAAATCGCGTCTTATTTTGGAGTGCGGTGACTTGTCACCGCTTCTATTTGCGCTATCAAAAAGCGCCGACAAGTCGGCGCACTGCAAAGGTACTTTTTGGATCGCGGCCAGGACTTTTTGTAGTAAGATGAAATTCGCCTGCCCTCTCCCCCGGCGCGTCGCCCTTCATAATGACTGCTGGTCTTAAATTCATCTCGCTATTGCTGCTGTTTGCAATTCTGTCGGCGGCGCCCGCTCAATTCGCCTGGGCGCAGGAGACTCGCGAACGCTCAACCTCTGCGCCGAAAACCAACTGGCCTGCCGATCCCAAATCGCCCGTTAGAACAGCGACAGATAACGCCAGCACCGTAACCCTTTCCGCCGAACCAGTAATGCGGATCGCGCTTTCGACGGGGACCGGCGCCGCCACCATTTCCACTACCGCTCAGTTGCTGGCTGTCTCTGATCTCGATCAGCAAAACCAAGCTCTCGCCACCACCCGCGTGCGGGTCGAGTCGCGCATGCTCAGCGTCTCAAAGCCGGTAAGTGATCACTCGTACGAGATGACCCTGGCGGCGTCGCTATCGCGTGAAGAGGCCGACCGATTGAGCGAGTCCGTGCGCCAAAACGCCGACGAACAGCCCCAGGTCGTGACTGATTCAGCCGACAAGTGGAAGGTGGTAATTCAAAAGGAAACAACGGCCCAGGTCGAAGAGGCGCGGGCGAAACTGGACGATGCAGGTTTTGAGGTTCTCGCCGTCAAAGACACCCAGAAGCAGATGGCCGCCAACCTGAATGCGAAGAGCGCGCTGCCCAACTCAGCTGCGGCCAACAAAATCAAGTACACCGCCCGCGCGGCTTCGCCTTCGCGCGAACTGATCGCCTTTGCGCGCGGCACGGCGCCGTCGTTGCGCTCGAGCGCGCCGCTCGTTTTTGCCTCGAGCGATGAGAAGAACGCGCCGGTGCGATTCAATGACAAACCTTATCGCGGCAAGATCGAGGTGTTCGCGAATACGCATGGCAGCGTGACGGTAGTCAACGTGATTGGATTGGAAGACTACGTCCGCGGGGTAGTGCCCAACGAACTTTCTTATCCGGCGCTGGAAGCTTTGAAGGCGCAGGCCATTGCCGCGCGCACCTACGCGGTCAAGAACCGCGGCCAATTTGCTTCTGAAGGTTTCGACCTATTGCCCACCACGCGCTCGCAGGTTTATCGCGGATTGACCAGCGAAACCTCTTTGACCTCGCAAGCGGTCGAACAAACCCGCGGGGTCATAGCTACCTACAACGGCGAACCAATCAATGCGCTTTATACCTCGACCTGCGGCGGCCGCACTGAGGACGCGGGAAATATCTTCAATGAACCGGTGCCGTATTTGCGCGGACGCGAATGCGCAGTTGAAGGAAGGGCCGCCTTCGCGCCTTTCACCATTAAGAGCTCGCGCGACCTTTTCGAAATCAAGGATGAACGCGATCTCGGTTATGCCCGTGACGTGGCCGTGCTCGCGGTAAGCGGATTTTCTCTGCCGGTCGATAAGGTTTCCAGTTCATGGCTGTCCGGGCATATGTCCGAATCAGAAGCGCGCGATTGGTTGACGGCCACGGCGCGCCTGGCCCGCAATCCCACGTTTAAAGCGCCTGATGACGCCGCCAAGGTGGGCGGGTTCAGCACGGCGCTGATGGGCGCGGTTTATGCCGACCATCGCGCGGACACCCTCTTGAATTCCGCCGACGCCGATTACCTCCTGAGCTTCCGCGACGGCGAAGAAGTGCCGTTGCCGAATCGTGCCGATGTGGCGATGCTGCTGCGCGACGGCGCGCTGTCACTTTTCGCGGACGCCACGCTTAAGCCGAAGGAAGCGATGCCGCGTTCGCACGCGCTGCACGCCATCGCGCACCTGCTGGAAGCAAAAAATCTTCTGGCTCTGCAGAAAGGGACTTCGCGGCCGGCGGCGAGCGGCACCATGATTCTCCGCTCGAACAAGGGCAAGGACATGCCAATTGCGGTCAACAGCGAAGTGTTTCTGTTTCGCGAATTCGGCGAGAATCTCCACCAAATGAAATCGCTGGCGCTGGTCGGTGGCGAAACGGTCGTGTTCCACGTGAGCCCCAGCGGCCAGGTTGATTATCTGGAAGTCAGACCGGCGAATAATGGCGCCGCCGCCGACCGATTTTCTTCGCTCAGTAATTGGACGGCGCAGATGAATCTCGGCGCCGTGCAGGCGCGCCTGGGCCGGTCCGTGCGCGGCATCGGGGCGATTACCGATCTGCGCATCGCCAAGCAAGGCTCGTCGCGCCGCGTCATCGATCTGGAAGTCATCGGCACCCAGGGCACCGCGCACATCCGGGGCGGCCGCATTCGTTCGGCGCTGGGTTTGAAAGAACAACTGTTCGTGATCGATCGCGTCTACAACGACGGGGATCGCGTCGCCTCATTCATCTTCACCGGGCGTGGCTGGGGTCATGGCGTCGGCATGTGCCAGTTCGGCGCCTATGGATTGGCGAAGCAGGGGCTGAACGTCGAACAGATTCTGAAGACTTATTACACCGGGATTGAACTGACGAAGTTATATTGATCGTGAACCGCGCTCACCTGCCCACCGCTCTGTCGATATTCTTTTCGATCTAAAAAATGCGTTTCTCTCGAAACCAAATCATCGGGGCCATTATTCTGCTCACGATCATCTGGCTCGTGATTGCGATTCGCTTTATGATCGCAAGGTAACGCAAACTGTTAGTTTGCGATGGCCGGCATTTTCCGTGACTAAGCATCAATACAGATCGCAAACTAACAGTTTGCGTTACAGGATTTCAGACCCGTGATGGCGATTTGATCATCGCGAGGTAACGCAAACTGTTAGTTTGCGTCCTGGCATTTCTGTGACTCAGCATCAAGGCAAATCGCAAACTGACAGTTTGCGTTACATCATTGCGGTGGTCGGCCCTACGGCGTCGGGGAAGAGCGCTCTCGGCATCGAGATCGCCGCGCGGCTGGGCGGCGAGATCATCAACTGCGATTCGGTCCAGGTGTACCAGCAGATCGAAATCGCCACCGCCAAAGTCCCCCTGGTTGAGCGCCGCGGCATCCCGCATCACCTGATCGATTTCGTTTCGCCATACGAAACCTTCACTGCGGCCGACTGGGCCCGCGCGGCCACCAGGGTCATAGTTGAGATTGAAGGGCGTGGTCACGTCGCGATCCTCGTCGGCGGCACAGGCTTCTATCTGCGAGCTTTGCGCCAGCCGTTCTTTGCCAGTCCGGAAACAGACGAAACCATTCGCCGCCGGCTCACGCGCATCAGAAGCCGACATGGCCCGGAGCGCCTGCACCAAATCCTGCGCAAGTTCGATCCGCCGGAGGCCGACAAGCTGCACGCGCGTGATTGGCCGCGAGTGCAGCGCGCGATTGAGTTCTATCTGCAAACCGGCCAGCGAATCTCAGACGAGCGGCCCTTGCGGCCGGCGCCGCCCGAACTGGCCAGGCGATTCCGGATCTTCGCTTTAAGCCCGCCGCGTAATGAACTCTACCGGCGAATTAATACGCGGGCCGACGAACATTTTGCGGCGGGATTGGTTGACGAAGTAGCGGCCCTGCTGAAAGAAGGCGTGCCGCCTGATTCGAGCGCGCTCGGAGCGCACGGTTATCGCCGGGTGGTCGAGTATTTGCAGGGCCGCCGCTCGCTGGAAAGCGCGGTCGAGCAAACCAAACTCGACGTCAGGCACTACTCCAAGCGGCAGCTCACGTGGTTCCGTCGCGAGCCGGACGTTGAGTGGATCGAAGGCTTCGGCGACGACGCCGCGGTGCAGGAAAACGTACTGGCACTGCTTACACAGTCAGCACCATCCGCGTGAGCGGATGGATCCCGGAAGCGCCTACCAGGATACCGGGCCCTCCTATCACATCCGCGGCACGGACGGTACTGACTGCCTCCCGCGCGGCCCGCAATCCGGCAGAAATTTGCTTGTCACCCGCGACTCACTGGTATACTCTGAACGTCCGCTTTTTTATACCACCACAACTTGAGGACGTTCGTTTAGTGGATTCAAAGCAAGCGCCACAGAACATTCAGGATGGTTTTCTGAACCTTGCGCGCCGTGAAAAAACCACGGTGACCATTTATCTGGTCAACGGCGCCAAGCTGCTGGGCCGCATCAAGAGTTTCGATAAGTTTTCCCTCCTGCTGGAAACCGGCGCGCAGGAACAATTGATTTTCAAACACGCGATTTCCACCATCTCGCAAAATAAGCGGTCGACGGGTGAACTGCGCCACTCATCAATGGCGGCAGAGGCCCCGGCAGATCCGTCTCACGAGCCGGCTCCGGCCTAGCCTTCCGTTGTCTCATCCCAAGATGGCCGGTGTCTTTATTACCTTTGAAGGAATTGATGGCTGCGGAAAATCGACGCAGCTACGGCTGCTCACCAGTGAGTTGCGCGCGCGCGGACTCGACGTCGTGAACACCCGGGAACCGGGCGGCACAACTCTGGGACAAAAGCTGAGGGCGGCGCTGCTCGACGTTGAGGAGCAAGTCGATCCTCTCGCTGAGTTGCTGGTCTTTGCGGCCGATCGCGCGCAACACGTGCGCACCGTGGTGCGGCCCGCGCTCGCGCAAAACCAGATTGTCATCTCCGATCGTTATGCTGATGCCACGGTCGCCTACCAGGGATCGGGCCGGGGTTTCAAGCCGGAACTCATCGAACAAATTGTGCAACTGGCGACCGACGGGCTGATGCCCGATCTCACGCTCTTGTTCGATCTTTCGGTTGCCGAATCGGCAGTTCGCACCCGCCGCCGCGTGGCCGCAAATCGAACCGACCGGCTCGACCGCGAAAAAGTGGAATTTCACGAACGCGTACGCCAGGCTTATGTGGAGATAGCCAAACGAAATCCCGATCGCGTGCGGGCGCTCAACGCCGGCGGCTCATCGCAACAAACACACGACCTGGTGATGGATATTGTCTTGCCCTTTTTGCAAGAGAGAGGATTCTTAGGCGGCCACGAGCACAGGGTAAGGAGCACCGCGCCCAGAAGATAGCGCGCGCTCTTCGCCCTTTACCCTTTACCCCTTTGCTCTTTACCCATAGCTCACATGTTTTCCCATCTTATCGGCAACCAGGACGCAAAAGAGACCCTCAGACGTTTACTCATCAGCGGCCGCCTGCCCGGTTCACTGCTCCTTACCGGCGATGAAGGCGTCGGCAAGAAGCTGTTCGCGATCGAACTGGCCAAGGCGCTTAATTGCCGGAACCGCGCCGGCGTCGAGGCCTGCGATGAATGTTCCTCATGCACGCGAATCTCGAAGTCCACCTTCCAGCTCTTTTCCGATCCCATCGACAATCGAGAGCGAATGATCTGGAGCGAGCACGGCGATGTGGCCATGATCCGTCCTTATCTTCAGATCATTCGCGTAAAGCCGGTCCGGGAACTGGAACGCGAGGCGAACTTCCGCCCGTTTGAAGGGGCCGCGCGCGTCTTCATTTTTGAAGATGCCGAGTACATGAATGATCAGGCCGCGAACGCTTTGCTTAAAACTCTCGAAGAGCCGCCGCCGACCACGCATCTGATTCTCACGACTACGAATCCCACGGCCCTGCTCGCCACCATTCGGTCGCGCTGCCAGGTCATTCGTTTTGCCCCGGTGAGCGCCGGCGAGATTGAAAAATTTCTGATTGAAGTGAAGGAGATGCCGGCGAATGACGCCGCCCTCCTGGCGCGCACCTCCCAAGGCAGCATTGGCCGCGCCTGCGCCGCCGATATTGATGATTACCGCGAGCGGCGTCACGAGATGCTTGCCGTCTTGCGAGCGCTGACGATCACCGGCAATCGAGTCCAGTTGCTGCGCTCGGCGGAAGGACTGGCGGCCGCGCGTGACCGGGCCGACTATGAAGCGAGCCTGAACATTCTCGAGAATCTTATTCGCGACGCCTGGGCCCTGGCCTTGAATCGATCGCGGGAGACGATTGCAAACATCGACATTATTATCGATCTGGAAAAAATTGCCGCCGAGTTGCGAAGCGAGAAAGCAGCTGCGTGGCTCTTGGCCATCGAAGAGCTGCGCGGCGCCCTGGAAGTCAATATCAACCGAAAGATCGCCAGTGATGGCCTGGTTCTGAAAATGGCGGCCGCTTAAATTGGAGGGCGCCGGGAGATTCAGATTCCACCGCAGAGTTGGTTTCAATTCGATGAGCAGCAGGCGCCGAGAAGATTTGGGTGGTCTGGGCCACTAGGGAGGTGCTGGAGATGGAGGCAGTCAAAGGCTTTGCGAACTCCAAAGACCGCGGCATCATCAGCAGTCCCGGACTGCGATCGAACGTGATCAGGAAAAGAAAGAGACAGTCGTCAAGGCCCAGCGGCGAGACATTGGTAATCAAGCTGGAACATCATTGAGATGTTCTAACTAACTTGCCACTAGCTCTAGCTAACTGGCCACTAGCTTTAGCTAACTGGCCACTAGCTTTAGCTAGTGGGCAGAAGGCAAACAAGAGAGGCTTTAGCCAAACTTCTAAAGAAGAGTAAATCAGAACTGCTTTAGCTAAAGCTGCAAGAAAATCATTTTGTCTAAGTTCGGCTAAAGCCTTTCAATGAGATTGTTCCTCTTCCACTAGCTGAAGCTAGTGGCAATTCAGCTAAAGCTAGTGGCAAGTTAGCTAGAGCTAGTGGCAAGTTAGCTAAAGCTAGTGGCAAGTTAGCCGCCGCCGCACTCCAAATTATTTCAAATCGAATCTTTCACCGTACTGCGGCACTTCGATGGGCCAGCCGAATCGTTCGCGAATGCGTGCGGCCATGGCTTCCGCGGCGTCAGGCTCGCCATGCGTGACGAAGACCCGACGCGGCGGTGCCGGCATGCCTTCCAACCAGCGCACAACTTCTTTCCAGTCGGCGTGGGCCGAGAAGCCGCCGATCTTTTCAATTCCACACTTCACCGGCACCCACTGGCCCAGGACTTTTACCTGCTGCTCGCCGTCAGCCACGCGCCGGCCCAGTGTGCCGGCGGCCTGGTATCCGACAAAGACCACTGTCGCATTCTCATCGGGCAGCAAACGCAGCGCGTGATGTAGGACCCGGCCGCCGTTCATCATGCCTGACGCGGCAATGATGACTCGCGCGCCCTCCATCCCGTTCACGCGTTTCGACTCGTCACGCGTGCTGCATGCCAACATTGAATGAGTGCGCAAAGGCGTCGGGGTCTTCTTCAACGCAAGGGCGTAGTCTTCATCCTGCTCGTCCTTGCGGCGCGCGTATGCCTGGGTCGCGGCCGCCGCCATCGGAGAATCGACACACACCGGCAGCACCGGAATTCGCTTTTCGTCTTCCAGTTCGCGAATGAAATAGACGATCTCCTGAGCCCGGCCCACAGCGAAGGCCGGAATCAATACCGCGCCTCCCCGCCGCGCGGCGTCGTTAATGATGCGCTCGAGCGCGGCTTTGGGCTGCTCTGTGTCATGCAGACGATCGCCGTAAGTCGATTCGACGACCAGATAGTCGGCGGCCGGCGGCGGCGCCGGATCGCGAATGATCGGCTGGTCGTATTTACCCAGATCGCCCGAGAAGAGAACGGTGGTTGGCTGGCTGTCACCATTGAGATGCACCAGCACCTGGCTCGACCCGAGGATGTGCCCGGCAATGCGAAACTCGGCCTGGATGTTCTTAATAATGCGAACTGCGGCGCCGGTGTTCGGCACGACCTGCAACAGTTTCAAAGTCTCGCGCGCGTCCCGTTCGGTATAAAGCGGCAAGGCGGGCAGGTGCTTGGTGATCTGGTGGCGATTGCGGTAATCGGCTTCTTCTTCCTGAAGCCGGGCCGAGTCAGGGAGGAGAATCTTCATCAGGTCAGAGGTGCCGGCCGAACAATAAATCGGTCCGCGAAAACCGTGATTGACCAATCTCGGTAAATAACCGGTGTGATCGATGTGGGCATGAGTGATGATGACGGCGTTGAGCGAAGCGGCATTGAACGGCGGCTCCTGCCAATTACGATCGCGCAGATCATGACCGCCCTGGAACAGACCGCAATCAATGAGCACGCGCGCGTGCTCAGTCTCGATCAAGTACTTCGATCCCGTCACCGTCCCGGCCGCGCCCCAGAATGAAAGTGTTGCCATGGCGCGCATAGTAACAGTGTCAGCGCCGGGAGCGGTAGCCATCGGATTGGGAGATTGCTGAATAAGTTTGAATGGCCCGAAGGGTCACACCGGCACCGGATGCGCCGGCCACTGCTCACTGAAGTACGGCTTGCCGCCCCCAGTGCGGAAAGGCTTGCCTTTCCGCAAGCTCGCTGGATTTTTTCGAGGCTACGCCTTGAGTTGCAGGCTGAGCCTGCATCAATACCTTGAGCGGTGTGCCGGTAAGGCGAGCCTTACCGCACTGCGACTGCGGCAAGCCGCAAGTACAGCTAAAGAGTTTCTTTGATCCGCCTGCGCCTCGCCCCTTTCCCAACGCGAGAGCAAGCGCAAGCGTCCGCGCTTGCCATTCTCTAAACAGGGCAACCGAGACGGTTGCGCTCCAGTCTAATTAGGACGCCACCCTGCCGGTGCTGACACTTTCCGTTTCAACCTCAGTCGCTTATGATGCGTGACGGAACTCCGACATGGAATCAATAAACAAATTCATCCGCCTTTCGCTCGTCTTCATCGTGCTCCTCTCCCTGGCGTTAGCGGCGCCCGCGCGCGGCGGCCACCACAGTGCGCAACCGGCGGTTCGACCTGCACAATACGATGATCCGTATTCAGATTTTCGCAACGCTCGTTATTCGAATGCGGGACTGCTGAATGAGCGAGATGAGATCAAACTCGGGATGCAGCTGCATCGCGAGGTAACCAAGAAATACAATTTGACCGATGCCGGATTGACGCGCGTAGATCGCCTCGGCCAGCAATGCGCGCACGCCAGCCTCCGCCCGAGTCTCACTTATAAATTTCATGTGATTCAGGGGCGGGAGATCAACGGCTTTTCCCTTCCCGGCGGCCATATCTATGTGACCACGGCGCTGGTGCGTTTGGCGAATGACAATGAACTGGGAGCGGTGCTCTGTCATGAAGTGGGCCATATCGTGGCCCGACACAGCCTGAAGACGCTGAAGAAATCGAGGGAGTATGACGATATCGCAAATCAATTAGGCGAACTGACCGGCGTGGCCGGCAGCATCGCCCATGATTTGGGAGTCACCCTGGGTCAAATGTTCGGCGCAGGCATGTTGACCATGCACTCGCGCGACGAGGAACGCGAGGCAGATTTTCTCGGGGTGCGCGAGATGACTGCGGCCAAGATCGACCCGCAGGGGATGGTCACAATGTTTCAGAAACTGTTGCGGATTGAAGAGCAGGAGTCCGATCTATTGGGTTCGTTGTTCTCGGATCATCCGGATGCGCAAGAGCGAATCGACAACACCCGCTACGAGATCGCCCGCATGCGTCAGAACCGCCTGCGGTAGCGGGCGGGCCCCTGCTTTACAAACCATTACGGCTTGTCTGAGGACAGGCCCGCCCGCTACCGCAAGCGGTTCTGACCAAAGAACACAATCACCGCCGGGACCAATAACGCGAGATTGCGCAGCGCCGTTTTCAATCCCAACTGACTTCCGATGATGTTGCCAAAGCACCCGCACTCAAGCGGTTCGCCATGCAAGGCATAGACGTAATACAACGCAAAGCCGCTGAAGCCGAGCAAAAGCAGCGCGGCGGCGATTGCTCCCCAGCGAACCGTGCGCGGAATAAGCAAGAGCGCGGCAATCACGACTTCGGACGCGATCACCGCGACGGTCGCGGGCCATTTCCAACGCTCGTAGTTCATGCCCATCGAGCTGAGGAGTTCAGCGACCTTGTCGACGAATTGTTTTAAGATCGCCAGCTTGGCGCCGGCCGTGAAAAGAAAAAGCGCCGCCAATCCAAAGCGGCACACGTAAACCACGACCTTGAAGATCTTCCGGGCGATCATGCAATCAATCGTTCTGGCCAGCCGCCACCCTGGCTCGTTCCGACGCGACGGTTGGTTCGCTAATCAAATCGTAATGGCCCGGCCGCCGATCCTTTAATCGGTCCACTTCGTACGCGCCGGCCACGTTCACGATGCGATTGCGGTTGGCCTGCTGAAAATCAACTGCCACCACGAGCAACTCTTCATCCTCAGCCCCGGCCTCCGCCAGAGTGTCGCCGCTGCAATCGACAACCTTGCTGCGGCCGATGAACTTCCAGCCGCGCTCGACGCCGATGCGGTCGGTGGCGGCAAAGAACAGATGATTTTCCAGCGCCCTGGTGTTGGCCACGAACGCCGGCGAGCGCCACGCGGCCTCGGGCCAATTGGTAATCAGCGCCACCAACTCGGCGCCCATAAGTTTGAGCACGCGGGACGCTTCAGGAAAACTGATGTCATAACAGATGTTCAGACCGACTTTGCCAAACGGCAGTTCAAAGACATTGAATTGCCGATCGCCCGGAGTCAGAAACCGATCGATGCCGATAAACGGCAGATGCACCTTGCGATAGCTCCCGACGACACCATCGGGTCCCACCAGCATGGCTGCGTTATAGAACTTACCGCCGTCAGCCTCGATGAATCCCACGACCGCGTAGGCGCCGGTCTCGCGACACGCTTCGGCGATCTGCTGCGACGAAGGCCCCTCGACCGGTTCCGCAAAGGGCACGGCCTCGGCCAGTGAGTTGTAGGCATAGCCGGTCAGCGCACATTCGGGAAACATGACCAGCCTGGCATCGCGCTCAGCTGCTGAGCGCATACACCTGATGATCGTATTCAGGTTCGTGCCTGGGTCGCCCAGGACACAATCGATTTGGGCGCAGGCTATGTTTGTTTCCGCCATATGAACCTCCGCAACCGCTGGCTTGCGGTTCTATCCGGCCAGGGCCACCACTTTCTCAGCCGCGTCCTTCATGCCGCTGGCCACCGTGAAGTTTAGACCTGAATCGCGAATCACCCGCTGGCCTTCTTCGACGTTCGTGCCTTCCAACCGCACCACGACCGGGACCTTCACGCCCAGGTTATTCGCGGCGCCGACCACGCCGCGCGCCACCATGTCGCAACGGACGATGCCGCCGAAAATGTTGATGAGCACCGCGCGGACATTGGGATCGGCCAGCAGAATTCGAAAGGCAGCCTCCACGCGTTCCTGCGAGGCGCCGCCGCCTACGTCGAGAAAGTTTGCCGGCTCGCCGCCGGCTAACTTGATAATGTCCATGGTGGCCATCGCCAGACCGGCGCCGTTCACCATGCAGGCGATGTTGCCGTCGAGCTTGATGTAATTCAAATCAAATTTTGAGGCTTCGATTTCCAGCGGCTCTTCTTCGTTCAGGTCGCGCAGGTCTTTGAAATCCGGATGCCGGAACAATGCGTTATCGTCAAAATTGATTTTCGCGTCCAGGGCAATCAGGCGATTGTCTTTGGTCAACAGAAACGGATTGATCTCAACCAGCGAGGCATCGGTTGATTCGTAAGCGCTGTACAGAGTCTGCATGAACTTCGCCGCCTGCGAAATCAACTCGCCGGGCAGACCCAGTGAGAAGGCGAGCTTGCGGGCCTGGAACGGGCGAAAGCCGACGGCCGGATCGATCGTCTCTTTGAAAATCTTCTCAGGAGTTTTTGCCGCGACTTCCTCGATGTCCATCCCGCCGGCCGCCGACGCCATAAACACCGGCCGGCCACTGGCGCGGTCCAGCACAATGCCGAGATAGAACTCCTTATCAATCGGCAAACCTTCTTCGATCAGCAGGACGCGCACTTCCCTGCCCTCCGGCCCCGTCTGGTGGGTGACCAGGTTCATCCCGAGCATCTTGCCGGCCAAATCGCGCGCCTCGTCCGCAGTTTTCGCCAGCTTCACCCCGCCGCCTTTGCCGCGGCCGCCGGCGTGGATCTGCGCCTTAACGACAACCGGCTCGGTCGCCAACTCTTTGGCCGCGGCGTAAGCCTCTGCGGGTGAGCGCGCAACAATCCCGCGCGGGACTGGCACGTTGAACTTTCTCAATAATTCCTTAGCCTGATATTCGTGTATTTTCATTTTCCTCGGTAGCTGCGCGCCCTACGGGATCGATTATCTGCCGCGCTTTTCGATTCAGATTTATCTCGAGGATTATAGTCGCCTGATCGGCATATTCAAGTGTGCCCTCAGATTGGTCGATCAATTTTGGAGGACAGTTTTGCGTTTCCTATTCACACCGCAGCTTTAGCCCGGTGTGCCGAGCACCATAACGGGATCGGAAACCTTTTAAACGGCAATCATATAGTTGACTCACCAGTCCGCGGAGCGGACGACGGCATAAAGCCTGGGGCGTAAGCCCCAGGATCAATCGCAGAAAGAATTCGAGCCCGCGGAGCGGGCGACAGCCC
>Ga0126383_10000657_pt1 | contig 19755 bp, 19 predicted proteins | sample PanSoiMetPlot_35_FD_96882 | JGI IMG/M metagenome (GOLD analysis project Ga0126383, IMG submission 96882) | Tropical forest soil microbial communities from Panama - MetaG Plot_35 | ecosystem: Environmental > Terrestrial > Soil > Tropical forest > Bulk soil | place: Panama | collected 2016-02-17
TATTGACAGCGATAAAGACGAATCCAAATCTAATAAAGATAATGAAATTAGAATAGATTCCAAAGACCTACCAAGCGCAAGACTCGAAGAATTAGAACTTGAAAACTCCAGGTTGAAAGAAATGCTACAAGAACAAAAAGACCAGTTTGCCGAGCTAGTAAGACAAACAAACCTAGCATTAAATCCAGACAAAAACAAGAAAGAGCATACAGAACTAGAGTACAAAACAATAGAATCACAACTGCTGTTGATAACTCAAGAACGTGACGAACTAAAACAAATAGCCACGCAGCAAATCAAGCAACACCCAGAGGACACCTTCAGAGCGGCCTCAAACATGTCACCTATCCAAGCGCTGGCAAGCGTAGCAAACATCAAGCTAAACGGAGAGGCACAATTCCCAGCAAAAGATTTGACAACGTTTTTCCTTATGAGCAAAAACTCAAGACAGCATATGCTACTAACAATAAAAGATAGTATTGTAGTAGCCTGGAAATCAGTCTAACCTTCTGTATTGGTGACCGACCACAATGGTAGCAAGAGGCATCAAAGGTACAAACAGAGAGTGGCCAACGTATGCAGACAGTACGGGTTTCAGGTTTTCGGAGACCAGGATAACGAGGTTGAAATCAGCAGAGAGCAAACCTATCCTTTCTATATCGATCTCCTTGCAACCAATGGAACGAGAATTCTTGCTATTGAGATTGACGGACCGAAAAATCACAGCAGCCATTATGCAAAGAAAAAGGACGCTAACAGGCTTGACTACATCAAACAAAAATTGGGCCCTCGCTGCGAGACTTATCGCTTTGGATTCTGGCAACTAGCAGGAACGAGTGACGAGCTCATAGCAGAGGAATTGAAATTAAAATTGGTCTGACATAGACAGTGGGCAGCCGCAGAGCGCGTTATCGCTCAAAGAAAGAACGTCAGTTTCTAATCCTAGAAGCAATAGCAACCGACCACCATATTAGGGGCACAGTCAGAAAACACATACAATATCGATGTAACTTTAACCACGCCTATCTAAACACAGCACTTGCAGAACTAGAAAAACTGGATTTAATCTATATCTCTGAACAAAAAAATGACAGAAATGTCTATTTCTGTAGATATCTACTCACAATAAAAGGCATAAACAAACGCTCACAACTAAAAACAGAACTCCTTATCGAGGGAATAAAACCAGAATTGTTACCCTTGTACTAATTAACCAGCGCTAGAACAAGAAATGCTCCAACGTCTTACCTGGATGCTGTGAACAACACTCTATCACCCAACGCTGCTCACGTATTGGATACTTGGTACCTTCTTGCTCGTAATAGCCTTTGACAAAATAGGAATTGATAGCCTTGCAGCCACACTCCAAAGAATATTCAAACACGTCCTTTGTTAATCGAGTACTGCTTGTACTTGTACTAGTATTATTATTGGTCGTAGTGACAATCTTTATCCATTATAATTAAGCAGTCTGTGAAAATTTAGTAGACAAAATCATAAACCTTTTCGACGCCGAAAAATTTAGTCAGATTACCTTATAAGGTAATCTGACTATATGCCGCATATATAAAGCGAGACCTTACCTATTGCCACGCTCAACCACAGGAAAACCAGCAAAAAACTTACGTGCTGCTAAGCAATCAACAACTACAACTACATTAGTCATTTCCTATTCACATGAAATGTTAATTAGTTTGGCACTCATAGGAAACGCACGTACAGCAGCCACTTGACAGTGTCTAGAGTACAGGCTTGCGTTTATCCTTGGGCTGCAAGAGCCGCGCGACAAGTCAAAATTATTTTACGACAACTTGTAATAATCGGTATCACGTTATCCCGATTAATTATGAGTATTGTACCATCCGACACTAGGAAACATGGACAGCCTCAGCGTGGAGGCCGCCTAAAAAAGGGTGTACCCCGAAATCAGCATAGAGTCAAACACAGCGTTAAACTAAACGACGAACTCTTTGACATCATAGACGCAGAACGACGACCGGGCGAAACGTGGAACGACGTCATATTGCGGCGTTTTAGAGAAGCCGCAACTATGTCTACGCAACTACGCAATCAGTTAAAAAAGATTTTACAATCAGAAACTTTAGACCAGTACTTTCCAAAACCTGCAACACCAGCAGCGGCCCTTAACATGACACCGCTAACGTTCTACCAATAAAATGCCTCTTAAACCAAACAACCCAACAAACTCAGGCTATGAGAGAATAGTCTGTGCAAAATGTGACCAAATCCGGTATGTGGAACGAAGACAGTACCCAACCGGTCTACCTACTATGTGCATCAGGTGCGAAAAAGGGCTTTGATAGAATTTGAACAACTCTGCCCAAAATGGAATGCGTACCTAAACGGAACAGGTAACTATGAAGGTATAGACGTTGCAGACTATTCTAAGTCTATTGTTGGAGAGGCTAACGGCTTTAGCAGTCAATATGCAATGACAGACTGGAATGAAATAAACACACGCGAGTATCTTGGTGGTATATGGGGCAAATGGGACAGCGAAGATCCTTATAGAAAAGGATGTAACCAATGCTATCACTGGGATTACGAATTTGCCAAACAGTTCGAACCAGAGCCAGATATGAGCAAAGGAATTTTTGACCAGAAGAGATTACCTGCAAAACTAAAGCAACCAAACAGATTCGAAGTGACAAAAGCCATGTTTATGCTTCACTGGAATGAAGAACATGAAAAAAGTTGTAGTTTGTGGTAATTGTCGCATGGAATTCTACAATGCTGAAGATTTTTTCTATCATGTTGAAAAATATCACCCCAAAGCATGGGAGAATGGGCTTAGAGCCAGACCAGATGACAAAAAATGACCGAGATAAGCAATGAACGAATCAGTGAACGAATTCAATACTTTGAACAGACACTAATACGACTAGAAAAGAGAATAAAGGTTCTGGAAATTGCGCATGGATTGAGAGATCCAGAATGACAATCAAGCTCAAACTATTCATGTGCGATGACTGCCATACAATCAGTTACGTTCACAATAGCATAACAAATCCATGCTGCATTGACTGCAAGCAGGTTATGATTTTCTTAGGACCGGCAGAATTTAGGATAATATCACGAAATGACCGAGAACAAGAACTTCGAGACAGCAAAAGAACTGTACTTCAAAGATAAATCAATCTGCCAGAAATGTAAGCGGCAAACAACAAACCCACAGCATAGGCCAAAGCATGAAGCCTATGCCTATTGTCCGAATTGTATGAAAGACCTCAGTAGTACTAAGCAATAAACGGTAAAAAACTTATAGCCCACGGCGGACTATTTTATACCCCGTACCCACGGTTTGGAAAAATGTGCGGATGCTACTGGAAAGAGGCAACTAGCCTCAGTTATGCTTGATGCTAGCGATGCATTAAGTAGACTTGACGCAGAAAAGCAAGATAGCCTAAAACGTGCCCAACAACTAGATAAAGAACAGAAAAAACCCTGGAGACAGGAAATCAAAATACTTGCTGAAATCCTCGAAAAAGAGTGCAATATCAAGGGTGAAACAGACCAAATTTGTCTAATTAGCACTAAAATTACCAATATTTATCGCGATTTGAACCTAAGTATATGGTCTAACGTTCCTCATTTAATAGCAGCCAAGTACAAGGACCAATCAAAGAACAACTCCACTAAACCGCTGTACGAGTACAGCGAACAGGAAATAGAACATGCTCGCGAAGTAAGCAAAAACATTGCAAATATCCCAAGAAAACTCCTTAACGACTGGTTTACGGTAGGCAGAAGACTAACCCAGGGCTGCAAAAAACGCGCTGACACAGAAAAAGTCGCTTTAGAAGACGACGAAAACGGCAACAATTCAACAAACAAACAGAGAAAAGACAAAGTAAAAACAGACGAACCAGTACCACATGCAACCCTACTAAGCGACGCAATAGGCGAAACAGCCCAAGTCATGTTAGACGTACAAAAAGAGGTTGTAAACTTCCCACCAGAAATCTTAGCAAGAGCCGAAATCTTAGCAGAGGGTTTTAAGACGTTTAACTCATTATTTGCCCCAGGTTTAGACAGAAAATACAGCAAGTCTTGGTTAGGCTGGTTTAAAACAGAGAGAAATCGCGACATCTACGGAAAACACGCGGCTGCTGTAATGTCGTTTTCAGTTTCCAATTTATGCGCAGAATGTAGCGACGAGCAAACAAAAGAATGGGTTAGAATGGAGCCAATCTTCAGCAAGCAGTACGAGACGTACGACTGTCTACAATGCGGCTATCAGATTGATACGGTCTGTCCAAAATGCAACCTCGTAATGAAGCACCAGGATAAACCGGTTGTCAGTTGGCAATGCAGCAACTGTGATGGAACAATCCCATTAAACAGAGATTTAACTCGTGAGCAAGTGGGTGACAAAAGTAGCATTGTAATGGATGATGCTATTCGAGTCATAGAACATTTACCAATTTTAGTATCATTTTGTGATTGGTTCATTGAATGGAGAGAACCAAGAATAGCAGGCAGAAAGATAAGATTACGACCAGACTTAAGCGAAGAAGCCTGACTAACTGAATGCCTAACTGCAAAAACAAAGCATGCAGCCATCCTTATTGGACGCATAACCTACTAACAGGCGTATGTGACGCAGCAAGCCCAAAAACGGTAACAGTAGAAAACAAAACAGGCAAAATTCATTGGACGGATGAACGCTGCCAATGTTCAGCATTCTTGAAATAATCTAATCTAATCTAATCTACCCACTATAACCATAATGAACCCAACCAAGCCGCCGCTGCCGTATAGCAATAGTCATACATTCACGCGAACAGTACACCCTTCGATAATTACGCAGCAACTCTTCTGGTATAGGTTTATCACAAAACTTACACTTGCTATTGTTCTTCTTTGTCGTCGTCGTGATTAGTAGCCCTATAACGTCTAGATAGCCTAACAGAACAACAAGGACATTTAGTACCACGTACAAGCGGCTGCGCCGTAATATACTTGCAAGAGCGGCATTGCAACAAACCCCGCTGCCAGTACTCTTGCCTGTACACCAAAGCCCTACCCTTGAATTCACGACTAATCTCACTCGAATTAGGATTACCTCGCATCTTGTACCCGCTTGTCAAATAACGCCCACGCTTACCAGTTTTATTATATAATATCTCGACTGAAAAATCACTAGTTTTACAATAGCCTTTACAGTATCCAACACCAGCCATATCTATACCTAGCAAAGAGCCACGCAACATGGGATTTATTTAACTAATACGCTGCCCACTGTTATTCATATCATGACAACGAATTTTGAGGAACACAACCCAGAAATGGGCCAACAAGCAGCGGCAGCCCAAAGCCAACAAACCCAGCAGCAGCAACTTTCACTACAAGAAATCCAGCAACGAGGTTATTGTAACTGGTGTCGAAACCCACTAATAATGAGCGCAACATTCACCGAATCAAACTTTGTAGACACACAAAAATCATGGCATGGAGGTACAGCGCAAGCAGTATATTGTACAGACTGCCTAAACATCCCGGATAGAGTCAACGAACCAAAATCAGTCTTAGACAGAACAACATTTGATGAAGCAAACCTTGAAGACCTCCCAGAATCCTAGCCTTAACAAACATGAATTAATAGACGTTCCTATTGACGATATCAAACTAGACCCAACAAACCCCAACCAGATGACACAAAAGCAAATGCAAGGCCTTAAACAGAGCATGGAACGCTGGGGTTATCTAACACCGGTTATAATAGACCAGAACAACCAAATCTGTGATGGCGAACACCGTTACCTAGTATACAAACAACTAGGCTATGACGTAATCCCAGCATTCAAACTAAATCTAGAAAACGACAGCGAACGCCTACTCATAAGGCAGGTAATGAACAAACTACACGGAGAGCATGACCGCCAACTAGACAGCAACGAGCTAGCAACTATCTTCCAGCATAACAAACTAGAACAACTCTCCAGTTTGATAGCCCAGCAGCAAACAGACCTACAATGCCTCATAAGCAAATACCACCCCGATATTTGGTTTCACAAGCAAGAAGACTTTGACCCAGATAAAGCGCTAGAAGAAATAGTACCAACAACACAACTAGGCGATATTTACGAGCTAGGAAACCATAAACTTTACTGCGGCGATAATTCCGCATTTCTACCAGAGTTAGGCAGCGACAGCATAGACCTCACCATTACAAGTCCACCATATGACGACCTCAGGGACTATCACGGCTACAAATTTGAGTTTGAGAGTACAGCAGCAAGTCTATACGGCGTAACCAAGCAAGGCGGCGTAGTCGTGTGGGTAGTAGGTGACCAGGTAATAGAAGGCAGCGAAACCTTAAGCAGTTTCAAACAAGCGATATATTTCAAAGATATAGGCTTTAACGTTCACGATACTATGATTTACGCTAAATCCGGCATTGCAAAACCAATGTTTACAAGATATCATCAGGGGTTTGAGTACATGTTTGTAATCTCTAAAGGCAACCCAAAAACATTCAATCCATTAAAAGACAGAGAGAACACAACAGCCAGGACACCAAAATATGGTAGATGGTTTAGGCAACAAGACGGTCAAATGCTTCATTCTTCAGATGCTGATTGGTTGGTTAGAGACAACGGTATGCGCTTTAATGTATGGCTTTATGATACAGGTTACATGCACATGACCACCGACAAAATAGCGTACGAACATCCCGCCATATTTCCAATAGACCTAGCAAAAGACCACATCCATTCTTGGAGCAATGACGGTGACACTGTATTAGACCCTTTTTGTGGAAGCGGCACAACGTTAATGGCGTGTGAGTTTACTAACCGAAATTGTATAGGCATAGAGCTAGACCCGCATTACTGCGATGTTATCATCAAACGCTGGCAAGACTATACAGGTAAGCAAGCCGTGAAACTTTCATGAAGCAGAGATGAACACACTAACAAGACCGCAGCAACAGGCCCAACTTGAAGCAATAGCCAAGAAGATGAGTCAAGGCTATACTGAAGGGGAAATTATTGAAGAGCTAAGAATAAGTAGGTCTACGTATTTTCGCTATAAAACCAAGGTCATTAACATCTTTGGAGACCAGGCACAAAAGAAAACTCAGGCAAACGTCGAGCTTGAAGCCGAAGTACTAAAAGACAGACTGACAAGGCTATTCCGCGCCTTAGAAATTGGTATTGCTGACAAAGACATTGAACTATCTCATAGAGCAGCAGCGGCCGCAGTAGCCCAGGATATAGCGATAAACATATTCAAACTAGAAGCAGAGGGCTTAAGGACAAGACAGTCACAAGTATTGATACTTGATTCTAAAAAAGCAGCAAGATATATCGGAGATTTTCAGCAGCAACTACCAGCCACAAATCAGGATACCCAGACAGAATCAATCAACCAATACCAACAAAACCAACCAGAACAACAACCCAGCCCTGACAGCACTGAAGGAAAAGTGTACTGACAAACCATTCTGGATCTGGAATCGACAGCAGCACATAGAAGCAGACAGACACCTAGGCAACAACTGCTGCTTTAATCACATAATTGGCCTCCCAAGGAAAGACGGCGTACAAAAGCCCATGTTCGCTTACGAGAGGACAGTGTTTAATGCATTACAGGCTGGCTCACATGTCTGGGTTAAGAAGGCAACAGGTCTCGGTATAACAGAATTCATGCTGCGTTATATGGCGTGGCTAGCGCTTTGCAGACATGAGTATGTTAATTTCGATAGCAATTTCGCCATCGTGACTGGTCCCCGTATCGACCTCGCAATAGATTTGATTGCGAGATTCAAACGTTTGTTTCAAAATGTTGGCGTCACCTTTGATGATAAGAATACCGTCGTTAATCTGGCTAATGTCAAGATTGAAGCGTTCCCCAGTCACCATCTTGATGCTATGAGAGGCTTACCCGCAGTAAAATTCATACTGTTAGACGAGGCAGACTTTTTTCCAAAGAACCAACAAAGCGACGCTCGTGACGTCTCCGAGCGCTATGTAGGCAAGTCAAACGCAACGATTGCTATGGTTAGCACTCCAAACAGCCCAGGCGGTTTGTTTGAGACAATCGAGCAAGAGACAGATGCACAATGCATGTATCATAGAATTGCGCTAGATTATACAGTAGGTCTCGACAATATTTACACGCAGCAAGACATAAGTCGAGCAAGAAAATCTCCATCCTTTGAAAGAGAATACAACCTAAAGTACCTAGGAAGTATAGGCAACGTCTTTAACCCAGCAGATATAGACGCCGCTATAACCGAGTACGAGATAGTACAATACCTAAACGATTTTGCAAACCCTCCACGGCTGCAAGGAGTTATGGGCTTGGACCCTGGATGGGGTGTTTCCAGTTTCGGTATCGTTGTCTGTCACTTTGTTGACGGACTTGTTCGCATTAGTCATGCGCAGCAGTACACCAGGTCAGACCACAATGAGATGGTTTCCGTTGTATGGGACTTGATGCAATGTTTCAATGTCACAAAAGTATTGTGTGATGCTTCTGCCCCTTCTTTCATTAGAGCGCTAAAGATACAGATAGGCGAACGCGTGGACTATGAACAGGTAGACAAGAAATTAAGACAGTACATGAAGATAGAACCCGTAGCCTTTGGGATGGAACACAAGCAACTGCTATACCACGCTAAATTCATGCTAGAAAACCACTACGTACAGATACATCCAACCATGGATAAACTGATAACAGCCCTCAGAAGCGCGTGGGCGCGTGACGGAACGCTAGATAAAGAGTTAACGTCATTTGACGATATCCTGGATAGTTTCAGACTATGCTTAAGACCATACAGAGAAGAGACAAAAGCGGAGAGTGTGACGGTGTGACATGACCAACAAGACATTGAAAGTTGAACTAACCCTAGATGAGGCTGAAGCAATTCTAACAGCAATCGGTGATGTCATAGGCCTAGGAATTATATCACCCCAAGCAACAGACTTTGATTTTAGTACACTCATGATGGCTATGACAAAACTAACCCGCGCAGACAAAACCAATACTCTATACAACAGACTAGCAAATCGCGCAACCAAAGATGCGGAGTTAACCAATCCAGCAGCACTTGAAGAAATGCGCAAACGTACCATAGAACTACTTTACCGTGACATGGAACACCTAAAGGAGAAACTAGACAAAGATTGAAGTGCGAGTGCCTAGAACTTACTGACGCCAAACGCCTACACAATCCATTTCTTTATTTGCTAGCCTGGATAATCTGCAAGTTGGGATACGGTTATTATGAGTAAAAACACAAAGGAAAAGAACTCCTCGTATTATAACGCAGATGGCAGCGTAAAGCAGGAAATCTATGTAGACCGTGACATGAAGATATGCGAGAAAAGAATAGGCGCAAGACGCGCGATATACAACGAAGAGTTTGACTTGTATGTTGTAGATACTCCAGGTCTAGTTTTTGGTAGGTAGGTAGGTAGGTAGGTAGATAGAGTACAATAACTTTTTGTATTCTACAAAAAATGACTGTCACAACATCCGTATCATGGAAGGAACTCAACCTTCTAGCAAGATGTTACCTCGACTTTCAACATGCACGCATAAGCATCGAACACCGCTGCCGCCTAATGCTTGAAGACGTGTGGATATCAGCCGGCTTAATGGAAGAGCTTGAAATCTCAAGAAAGACAAACAGCAAGGGCAAAATCAGACGTAAATTCAAGCGCCAGTTTATCGAGTACGAAGACGAAGAAGACAACAAAGCCGTACAACAACAAGCAAAGAAACTAGAAAGCGACCTGCTTGCAAATAGCGAACCATATTTTATCATGATTCAACGAGCCAAACAACTACACGCAGACGAGAAAGAGACTTTGGAAGCATGTAAACGACTCATGAAAGGCACAGCGCTATGGGCCTGGATTGAACGCGTTCGCGGCCTGTCAGACGTAGCAGCAATGACATTGCTTGGATACATCAACCCTGACCGCGTGCATTCAGTCGAGCAAGTCTGGAAGTATTTTGGATTGTACCCGGGTGCCAAGTTAGTAGCAGGGCAGAAAGCCGATTTCAACTTGGAACTGAAGGGGAGAATGTACTTGCTAGCAAGAAACATCGTTATGCAAAAAGACCCCTATTACGAGCAAATCTATCGCATGAAGAAAGCCTACTACAACGAGATAGACGAGATAAAAGAACGCTGGCTAACAAAGCCAGGTGGCAAACTGCATGTTGATATGTCAGCCAAAATCACAATGATTAAACTGGTTGTATCACACGCAGTTGAAATCATTCTAACTAGTAACGGTAAAGAATTCATAAGCGAACACAGAAACAATCGTTACTTGCCACCAAAGCCAGAAGACGACGCAGAAGTACAGCGCTTGTTAACATTATTCGCGCAAGATATGCCAGACAAAATCGAACGCAGAAATAAGCGGTATCGCGAACGTAAAGGAGAGGGTGATAACAACAACAATGCTTAGACATCACGACAAGAAATGTTATTATTGTGAAAGAACACTTGGCCCAGATGTACCAAAAGCAAAGGCAGTTGTAAGAGTATCAGATATCACTATTGCATCAATGTGTGAACAGTGTTATGTCAGCTCTTGCAACAGGGATGGAGTGATATTCTAGCAAGCCAGCCATACTACAAAGTCACAACCATAGGAAAAAGCAAAGCAAAGCAAAGCAAAGCAAGCCATCCTAATTTGTTTCAACCAACACATATTGCAAGCAAGCCATAGTTTGTAGTTAGAACCATTAAAGGGAGCAAGCGAGCCAGAAGCGATAGTTATAATCGTACAAGAGAGCAAGCCACAGATAGGCATTTCAATCACTAAAAAAAGCAAGCCATGCAAAGGAGTAATCAACCACACATTCAAGCAAGCCATATTATATTGTGTTAATCAGGCAATAAGAGCAAGCAAGCCAGATGTTCGAGTCATAACCACACCATCAAGCCAGCCATTATATAAAATTGGAATCAATAGTAAGAGCAAGCAAGCCACAGTATCCAGTTACAACCATACTAAAGGGCAAGCCATAGAATATCATACAAACAGTCAAATAAATGAGCCAGCCGTAATGACGAGTAACAACCAACCAGGTACCATAGCAAGCCAGCTCATGAGGTGTCAACCACTTGACCATGCAAGCCATCTATAGCAGTAATAACCTATAACGAAAGCCAGCCAGCCAGCCAGCCAGCCATAAAACAATATTTCAATCGTTTCGAAAAGCGAGCCTCATGTGTATCTTACAATCAATATAAGACGCAAGCCTTCTGCAGCAGTTACAACCAGAGAACTTGGCAAGCCGTCATCGAGAGTCTTAACCATATATTCGAGCAAGCCATCGGTCTCAGTACCAACCACTGTGAAAAGCCAGCCAGCCTGCACAGTTCCAACCAACAGAAAAAGCAAGCCATCTGAGCAAGTAACAACCAACGTAATACGCAAGCCATTATGCACACAGCAAGCCACGTACGGAAGTCTCAACCTGAAGAGCATGCAAGCCACGCATGATAGTTTCAATCATACTGCCAAGCAAGCCACTATAGGGAGTAACAACCCAGAGAACTAAGCCAGCCATTACATCGAATCTCAATCAGAGCAAAAAGCCAGCCAGCCAGACACTGTAATCTCAATCAAGGTAAAGAGCAAGCCAACTCACTGAGTACCAATCATCTGTGAAAGCAAGCCTTGCCTGGATGTTGCAACCAAAGGAGAGAGCAAGCCACCAATTATAGTCTGAATCGGTACGCTTAGCAAGCCATTGTCGAAAGTCACAACCATTTACAGGAGCAAGCCACCCTCAATAGTTGTAACCACTTACACATGCAAAACCAATGCATGGAACTGAAAAGCAAACACAAACGCGATAGCATCAAAATCGTCGACATAAACACAATCGGCTTACAAACCATAAAAGGTCTGCAATGCTCGAATTGCAAGCAGCGAAGCCAATGCGTACCAAAGGCAGGTGACAACAATAATGTATTCTGTCTTGTTTGTGGTAACATAATGCCAGTACGTTCTATCAGACATGCAAGAGGCCTAGCAATTCCAGCAGTACAAGAGCGGCCAGCAATAGTACAATCACAACAAGCAAGAACAACAACCAGACAACCCAAGACCATAGTCGAGAAACGTCGAAGCGAACTAGCAGACTCCCTCACAGAACAAGGATATACAGTTATAGACAGCCAAACAGTAGAATACACTTAGTCACTAGTCAAAAACGCTTAGTCAGACCCTTTGACTCGCGTAGTTTGCGAGCTGGACCACCTCTAGCCTTTGCCCTTAGTTTAGTATGACAGTCTTCGCAGTTGCTTTTGTTCTTATCCCAGCCCTTACGAAACTTGCCACAGCGTGAACACCAGCGATATCCGCTATAATAATTCCTGATGTACAGATACGGAAACCAATTGACCAACGGATTATCAAGATTGAAACGATGCCCCAACTACTATTATTTTAAGCAGACCAACAAAGAATATAGAGAAGAAAAGGCTGCTTGCTTCTCTAGCCTTCCAGTACCATTCTTACAATTACCAATATGCCTAGACGTCGTAAGACAGAAGAAACAGAAAGCAACGGTACTGTCGTTTTGCAATCACTCGATAACATCCGCTTTTCCGCAAGGTACAGACGACCTACCACAATGGTACCGCGTACTGCAGCAGTAAAAGGCCAGCAGTCCAACTATCTGCCAGCAGTCAAACCACCGTACAACAACGCCAGCATAGACAGATTCGAAGACTGCTATCGTTCAGACAAACTAGTACAAAACGCTATCGTGAAAAGAACCGAACTCGTATTAGGTCAACATGGCAAAATTATCCTAGACACAACAGAAGAGTTTGAAGACCCAATCGAACGTGCTACAGCCCTCGACAAAGTAACAAACAACCAAGCATACACAGACGCCAAAGACAAGATAGACAAACTGCTAATACGCCCAGACATTAACTTTCACGCTAACTTAAAAGCAGCAGTAATCCAAGCTAAAGTATACGGCCGCTCAGCAATTGAACTAGTAGGCCAAGACGAAGACGGCTTACCTGAAGCGCTACACGTTCTTAACAGCAAGCGACTAGCAAACGTAGAAATCGACCCCATGACTTGGAAGTTTGAAGGCGTCCATTACCTAGACTTGCAGAAGGGCTCAGGTGGTAATGAAGACGTGTTACCAGCAGACGGACTAATCTATTTCGCTAACAGAGATTTTCATGTTTCGCCAGGTAGTTTGTATTATGGCTTGTCAGAACTCGAAGGTGTAATCGACGGCAGCGATTCCAAAAGAATAGCCAAACAAGAAGACATCAAAGAGATAATGAAATCAAATTGGGCACCGTTCCTGATAATGAAATTCCTCAATCCCAACATAACAGTTCAGCAAATGCAAGAGGTTGTGAATGGGATAATGCCTGGTCTACCCTTCGCACATAAACAAGACCTAGAAACCTCAACAGTGAACCTAGAAAGCGACATCAAGAAAATAACCGACGCTGTTGATTTCCTAAACGCTGAAACCCTTAGAGAACTGGGAGTACCCCGCTTTCTCGCTGGCTACGAGCAGATAGCAAACTACGCCAACAGCCAGCAAGTAATGCTATCCTTCAAAGAGATAGAACTCGAAGCAGATAGAACATGGATAGGTGACATCTTAGACCACCAGTGGCTTAACAAATTATTCTATCAGTTGCTAGGAATCGATGCAGAAACAGACAACCCAGAAGTCAAGCTAAAGTACGTTTTCGAAGATGTTAGTTTTGAAACTACCCTGGATAAAGTGAAGGCCTCTTTACTACTTTTTGACCGTGGCCTCATAAGTGGAGAAAAAGTGCTAAAGGTAGCAGGTTATGACGACCAGATAGAAGAATACAAACTACTGCAACAAGAAAAACTCCAGTTCCAGCAGCAGCAGTTTGGCATAAATCCGCCAATGATGGACACACAACAACAACAGCAACAACCACAGCAACAACAAGACTACGCTGGCAATATCATGAACGTACTAGACCGTGGAAGCAACAGACAGCCGCCACAACTACGCGGCGGATTCAATCGTTCTATTCCCCTCAACCTCAGCACAACCAGCAGCACAACAGCAAACAAACGCACAGGCAGCGTCGAGTTAGGCAAAGAAGAAAACGACGAATCAGAAATACTTCGCAAGTTCTCTGAAGCAATGGACAAGATTACTGAAAGTTAATGGTAACCAAACTCTTAGCATATTATGCAGATGAGAAGGCAGATTACGAACTCCCAAGCGACGACGCGGGTAACTATAACATTGATTTTGGCAGCGACGCAAAGCCCCGCGCTGGGATTGACAGCGTTCACAAAACTATCTGGGTCAAAAACGTACACCACTATCCAATGGAGCTGCAGCCATCGACTACCGACCCAGACCTCTCAATAACAGAATACCCAGAATTCCTAGAACCCAACCAGATAGCCAGAGTAACACTAACATTCTCACCAAACGAGTTAAGAGATAAGCCATTACAAGGCGGCAGTTGGGATTTTACAAAAATTGTATATGCCAACACACGCTAGTTACGAAGGTAGTTTACTCAAACACGAAATGATTTTACTTTGTTTATAAGATGGCATTATTAGAAGGCGGTTCTTTTCGATGCGACGAGTCACACTTCGAGACAGGCAGCATAGACGAATGGAATAAGCATTGTGAACAGCATGACGTGCATACAGAAAGCGGTTCAACTGCTTGCATTGTTTGCAAGACTCCTATCGAGTATTCCGATTTACCATTTCACAAACTGGATTCAACAGGTTCTAAAAATATCATGTTAAAGTGTGAAGAATGCGAAGCAAAAACAACTGGAAAGGTAAAGCGTAGGAGCGCTTCAACCCAATGACATCAAAGCGAATCGGCTTTTGCTCTGCGGTTGTTACCTACAAAGATGGCAGCAAGAAAATCTGTTCTTTGATGCAAAAAAATCTCCTTACCAATTCTGGTAAAGACTGGGTACACGCCCAGCTCTACACGAACACCACTGCAGGAACAAGAGGGGCAGGTTTCATAGCACACACACAATCAACCATAACACCAGCAGTCGGTGACACAACACTATCAGGCGAGATAGCCGACGGTGCTGGTTTAGCAAGATACGACGCTACAACCAAGAACCACACAGCAGCCAGCAACAGCACATTAATCGAGGACACCAAGACCATATCCGGCGCTGGCTACACCGACGTTAAAAGCAGCGCACTATTCAATGCCTCATCAGCAGGAACTATGGTTCATGAGGCCAACTTTTCAACCTCGACAGGTGCCCTAGCATCAGGTGACACACTCAAAACCTCGTGGACTGTTAACGCCTCGTAGTGTTGCAAAGTGGTAACAGTCAGATTCAATACATTCGCAGACTACAAACACTATATTGTTAGCATGGGTGTAGCAAACCCGAATCGACTGCCGTACAGATTTCATACAGTAGCAGGTAATGGTACAATCGATAAAGCAGTCGAAGTATTTGGTGGAGGAAACATTGTAGCGTTATACAAATCTCCATCAAGTGAGAATATTCAGCCTACTGACCAATGGTTTGCAGAAAACGATTCTATGCAATATCCCGCTTCTATCCTAGTTAGCGATGTTGGCGAAAACCTTGCTTGACACGGTTTTACTTTCACGCAGCAAGTAGCGCACTATCGAACTTACCAAGCACTGAACAATCTACATTAACCGCCATAAAAAACGCTGACGCGCAGACCGTCAACCGTACCATGAACGAGACGATTGGTACTGCCCAGGCTTCCGTAGTCTTAACTTCAAACGCTACAATCTCCGCTCAGGATTATTACATAACAAAGTTTGTCTCCCCAGTTATCTCTAATACTTCGCTTGCTGCAAATACCTGGACTTATAACTGTGCTTTCCAAGAAAGCAACACTTCAGCAAACTTCCCAGTATCTGGAAACACGTCATGTTACATCAACTGTTATGTTTGGAATACGAGTAACGGTACAAAATATGGCACAATCCTAGATGGGACCTCCGCCACTGGATTCGTAGAACCGTCATTAGGTCAGGAAAAAGTAGCAACTACTACATTTTCCGGTGCTGCTGTTTCTTCCATCCCATCTGGTTGCTGCATTATCTTCGAAGTCTGGGCTAGAGTTACCCAGGGAAATGCCACTGCATACGCTGATACGACTTTCTTTGATGGCACTACAGTCAATACAAGCAGCGGTTCTACGGTATCAAATCATGCGAGTTTTGTCGAGACCCCGGAAACGATTACTTATCCAGCAGCCGGCAATAACGTTGTCAAATCTCTCACAGAAACGATAACAATCTCTGAGAGCCTCGTTTACATGCGAGCGCGTACGCGCACAGCAACTGAGACAATAACCATTAGCGAAACTCCCGCGAGGCTTGCCACTAAAATAAGACCATTAACAGAAACTACAACCCTCACTGGTACCGTAGTAAGAGCAAAAGGCAAACCCCGAACGCTAACAGAAACAATCAGACTAACAGGAACTCCAACACGTCTAGCAACAAAAGTACGACCACTAAGCGAGACTATCACACTAACTGGTACACCCACACGTACAAAGAACAGCATCAAACCACTGACCGAAACAATCACCCTTGCCGGTACACTCGCAAGACTTGCAACCAAAATCCGCAGCCTTAGCGAAACTATCTCTATTCCTGGTACAGTAGCAAGGACGGCAGCCAAAAAGCGCGCAATTACCGAATCCATCTCACTAACCGGTACAGTTGCAAGACTCGCAACCAAGGTACGAGCACTAGCCGAATCAATAGCACTAACTGGAACACTCGCAAGGTCAAAGGGCAGACTCGAGACACTCACCGAAACTATCACGCTAACAGGCACACTAGCAAGACTTGCAACCAAAATACGCGCCCTATCCGAATCTATCTCAGTAACCGGTACTGTTACACAAACAGTTTCACACGGCAAACAGGTAACCAAAAGCCTAACTGAAACTATAACACTAGCCGGTACAGTTGCAAGACTGTTAACAAAAACCCGCTCAACCAGCGACACAATCACTATCTCCGAAGCAGTAACACGTTCAAAGGGCAAACTAAAAACCCTCAGCGAAACGATAACCCTCACCGGCACTGTAACAAGAATTGGTACGAAAATCCGAACAATCACCGAATCTATAACAATATCCGGTACTCCAACACGCTTAGAAACCAAAATCAGAACAATAGTTGAATCAGTATCGGTAACCGGTGCTGTCACCAACACAGTTGGACATGGTGCCAAACAAATCACCAAATTCCTGACTGAGACGATAACAATAAGCGAGAACGCAGCGCGTCAAGTAGCAAAGACCCGCGCAATTAGTCAGACAATTACAATAGGCGAAACACTAGCCAGACTCACAACCAAGGTCAGAACAATTAGTCAGACGATAACTATATCAGAAAGCGTCAGTCAGACAGTCGGCCACGGAGCAAAACAGATTACTAGGTTCCTGAGTGAAACTTTTGCAATAAGCGATTCTATTACACGAACCACGGCTAAAAAGCGTACAGCAAGCGATTCTATTACATTAACCGGTACTCCAACCAGACTAACAGGCAAGGGCCGATTTCTCTCAGAAACCCTGGCTATAACTGACGCAGTAGCAAGAACGATAACACAGTTCCATGCAAAGATAGCAAGCGTAATCGAATCAATCACCATTTCAGAAAGCCTAGCAAGACTAGCCAAAAAGACACGCAGCCTAACAGAATCAATCACAGTAGTCGACAACACACCAGCAAAGAGCCGAGGCAAAATACGATTAGTCCCAACACAGATAATCACAATAACAGAGAACCTAGCAAAGAAAGCATCGAAGGGCCGCGCCATTAGCCAAGTTATATCTATTTACGATATAGCCGTAGACGTATATAAAAACGGAATACGCCTAATCCCACCAGCAAGAGCAATAGGCGGTGTTACCGTTCCATACGAAAAGCCACGCGTTTTCAAGAAGCAATTAAAGACAATTCTATATCCAGTTTACACACAAGCCGACCTACAAAGAATAGAACGACGTCGCAAACTACGATTATTCGAACCCATAGCCATCATACCTGCCTTCGAACAAAGCATAAACAAAGTTGTAGCACCAATTGTTATCACTGACCCCATAAAGAATACAGTTTACGTCAAATTTGCAATTGCATTACAGCAAAGTCCGACATTTGCACTAAATTTAACATCGAATGTCGGAATTGCAATAAAATTAGAAGCAAGCACCCAGAAAATTAAGCTAAACCGCGCCAAATCTTACTTCATAGCCTCAGCAAACGCAACACCAGCAATCCAGAAACGTGCAAGCAAGACAGAAAAATTAGCAAAGATAATGGCGTTATGGTCACTAGCCCAACGATTCTTTAGAGACAATAGTTAGCAAAGCCACGAGCTGCGCAATTTAGCCTATAAATTGCCAGTAGGAGAATATCCAACTTTTCAAGACTGTGTTAACGCCCAACTAAAAAACGGCAAGTCTGAGGACAGCGCAAGAGCGATATGCGGAGCCATTGAAAAGAAAACAGCAACCACAGTCTATGAAGCAAACAACCGTTTATTTGTCAAAGCGTTTCTCATTGACGACAGCCTAAACATCAACAAATGGCGCGTTACCAAAGCCAGTATAGACAAAAACATCAACTCGTTCATAGGAAAGCCACTTGTACTAACTGAAGACTACAGCCATCCCTCACCCAATGAAGGCCAACCCGAATCACTAAACCACTGGCTTTCATACCAGGAAACATTCAGGATAGGCTCAATAATCGACATCGTAACAAAGCCTCACCCTTCTATTCCATCAGCAAAAACATACCACGCAATCATAGAAGTAACAAACCCAGACGCAGCAGCCGCATTACGAGATAACAAACTCCCTGTATATGTCAGCCCAGCAATAGCCGAACTTGTTGACATGCAGCCAAAGACAGCCTTCCACAGTTGGGAACACTGCCATGATAAAATGATGCAGGAATATGGTGACAAAGACACAGCCGACAGGGTATGTGGCTACCTAAAATCAATAGGCCAAGCCAGCCTTAGCAAACCAATCGCAAAAGCAGACATCAAAGCAATGGGCGCGATGTCATGGGACGAGTGCATCTCTCAAGCAGAACAAAAAGGCGCTGACGACCCAGAGAAACTATGCGGCTGGCTTCGATTCCATGGTCCCAACGCGTCAATAGCAGCAGCCGCAGAACTTGCAAACAGTGATTTAGTGGCTAATTGGGCAGGTGTACACCTTGCAATCGTCGATTCTCCGGCTTTTGGAGTGAAAAAAGCCACAATTAGCGCACAGTGCGGCGGCAACAAAGAGGCCTGTTTACTACAATTAAGACAGGCAAATATCACAAAATTTGGCTCCAATAATTGCGGCTTTTGTGTCAAAAAAGCCATGCAAAAGTACAAGAATCTACGACTTTTAGACCAAAAAACTGCTACTATTACCCCAAAAAGTAACGATTTACCAGTAAATACTTCTCATTCGACTGCAAATACCCCAAATCTAGCAGGAAATTCTAGAAATATGTCACAGTTAGAAAATACTGAAGCTCCCGCGTCTGTCGTTCCTGCAACGCAGCAGCCACAGCAGCCGGTCGAGAAAGTAGAAATGCATCAACCTCCGCTGACAAAGGCCCCGGTTACCTATCCAGGCCAACAAACAACCGACTTGCTAGCAAAAATCGAGAAACTTGAGCATATGTTGCAGCTCAAAGACATAAAAATCGACGAGCTTAGCGGCA
>Ga0126383_10000658_pt1 | contig 19754 bp, 10 predicted proteins | sample PanSoiMetPlot_35_FD_96882 | JGI IMG/M metagenome (GOLD analysis project Ga0126383, IMG submission 96882) | Tropical forest soil microbial communities from Panama - MetaG Plot_35 | ecosystem: Environmental > Terrestrial > Soil > Tropical forest > Bulk soil | place: Panama | collected 2016-02-17
AAACCGCTCGGCGGCGCCGTCGTCGATCCGACCACTAAGGTAAATCGTCCAGCGCTCACCCGCCGCACGGCTGGCTGGCGGCGACGCCGGGGGGACAAACTCCATCGCGAGCGGATCGTCATCGCTGGCTGCGAAGCTTGGCCGCATTGCGCAGAGGACTAGCATGAGAGCGAGAAAACACCCGGCCGCCTTGGCAGCGCTTCGCCGACGTGCGCGCGTCAGTTCGAGTCCGCGTCCCCCATATCTTCGTTGAGAACAGCGATGCGGCATGCAGAAGTCGGCCCTTAACCTCCGACCAGATGCCAACCCATCGCCCAGCCATACGTCGCGCCCCATGCGATCAGTGCCGCGATGAACCCGATGATCCAGGCAACCACTGTCGCACCCGCGACACAGACGACGTACAGCGTCGTCAGCGTCAACAAGCGCGCAGCGGCGGCGCGGGCTTGCGAGGACACCATCACTTGCAGCATGGGTCCTCCTTCGCGAGGCCGGTTCGAGGCTGCGGCATCGAGCTCGCTAGCATCATCACGATCCCGGAACGAACCAGTCCCGGTCGACGATCAAGCGCGCGCCCTTGGCCTCCGGAAGACGGACGATGTACCCGCCCTTGGAGGCGAACCGCTGCCCCGTCGCCAGCGCGAGGCGCGGATAGTAGCCGGTGACGACGCGGCGTTCGAGCATGTCCTCGAAGCGCTCGACCAGATAGTCGCGCACGAAGGTATCGACCATATGGTTCAGCGTCTCGGAGAGCAGGCCGCAGGCGAGATAGGTGTCCGCCTGGACCTGCTCCGCCACGACGGCGACTTGCCGGATCCGGAACCAGCCGAGCGCGAAATCGACGCGCACGCGGCGGCGCTCGGGAAGATCGAAGGGGTAAGCGAGGCGCGTGCGGCTGCGCCAGCTTGGCGGGAGCGGCGTGCGCTCAAGGCCACCCATGAGGCCCGACATGAACACGGCTGCCGGCGCGGCGGGGGGCGCGGTCCCGAGGGTGGCGACGTCGGCGGGACGCAGCCACAGGACGAGTGCATCCACGGTTTCGCTCCCGCGCAGCGCCTCGGCCAGGCCCTCGCCGGGTGCGCCTCGCGGCAGGACCTGGCTCGACACCGTGATGGCGTGGGGCTTGAGTGCCGCAGCGAGCGCCAAGGCACCGGCTTCTCCGCTGTCACCAGCGCGGTAGAGCTGGCGCACCGTCCTCGGCATCGCGCCGCGGGAAGCGTCGAGCAACGCGCTCGCGATCAGCTCCGCCTCCAGCAGCACGCCCTTGGAGAAATACAGCGGGTAGAAGTCGCGCTCACTGTCGACCGGCACTTCGACGTTCGGAAAGAGACACGGCAGGGCCGCGCGCTCGCAGAATGCGTGCACCGGCGCCCAGTTCCTGCCGCCCAGCCCCGACACCACCGCGAGCACCGGCTCGCGGGCGAGACGCCGCTCGAGCTGTTCCTGCCAGGTCGACTCCGCACCGGTCAGCTCCCAGACGTGCAGCTGCCACTGGCGATGCACCATGAACATCGTCTTGCTGAACGCCGTCCGGCTCGACGCGCGCATGCGCGGCGCCGGTCCCATCTGGCGCGCGTTCCGGTCGGCGAAGAATTGCTCGATCACGTCGAGCATGCCGCGGCGCTTGACCGGGTCGGCGTCCGGCGTGACGATGGTGGCGAAGTGCAGCACCGTATCCGTGACCCCGGGTACCCGGCGCTGGTCGAGGCGCTTCAGGTAGCCGATGAGCGCCGCCATGTCGGCGTCGTTCAGCGCGAACCTTGGCATGAGGTAGCTGAGCGGCTTGCCCTCCGAGTCGAGGCCTGCGCGGATCGCCCTGGCGAGCGTCGCATCGGTATATGGCTCGCGGTCGCCGCGCATCCCCGGGACGAAGGGAATCTCGCGGTCGTTACCTTCCGTGGGACGCGGGCGGAACAGGTACCGGCCGGTGATCGGCGGGATGATGCTGCGGCCCTCCTTGCCGCCGAAGCCGCTGCGCCGGTGGCAATTGACGCAGGCCGCCGCCGCGCCCAGCGTGCGCATGCCGCCGCTGCGGCGCGCCTCGAGCGGCGCGCCCGAGCCGACTATGCCCCGGCGGTAGATTGCCTCGCCCGCGCTCGCCGGCGAGTCGGCGCTCGCGGCGCCCCAGGGTGCAAGAAGCGCTGTGAACAGAAGCGTCACGGCGAGCGCACGTAACGCAAGCGGCCGCTTGCGCGCGAAAATCAACCGGGCAAACGTCTCCATGCGCCCGCTACTCCACATCTGCGGAGCCGCGCGCCGACTCCGCGTGCGGTCTCACAGCGCGCGGGTCCCGATTACGGCGTGGGCCGCACCGGCGGCTGGGCCGCCTGCGAGGTACGCGTGTCGACCGTCACTCCCTTGCGCCGTGAACCCGGCACGCGGGGCTTGCCGAACATCTCGTCTGTCAACGGCGGATTGAGCGCCAGCTTGTCGATCACGAGCTTGTCTCTTGCCTTGGCCGTTGCCGGGCCGGTTTCGAGGGTCAGCGGGATCTGCAATCCCTCGAACGTCTGGTAGTTGCGGTAGAACACCGACACCGTGCGCGACTGACCGGCGGGGCTCCGGGAGACGCGGTCGTACTTGATATCCAGGAACGTTCCCGCGTCGATCCACACGACTTGCCTCAGGCCGGAGGGCAGCCTGACGTTGAGGCGGTAGGCCTTGCGGCCCTCGACTTCATCGACACCGTCCAGCGTGACAACGACGCCCTTGGCTGCGTAATCCATGAGCGGCCCATCGATGACCTGCGCGGCATTCGCGAACGCCAGCTCGTCGGTCGTGTACGGCGTGAGCTCCGGTTTGCCGTTGCTCGCCGGACGAACCTTCCAGCCACTGGTCCCGTCGTAGACATGCACGAACTTCTGGTTGTCCGCCGTGATTTCAAAGCGCGTCTTGTTGGGACGCTTCTGCTCGAGGATGAACGACCGTCTCGACGCCGGCGCATCGGCGCTCTCGACGTGTCCGACCCAGACCATCGTCTGGATCCTGCGCCAGGCCTCGAGGCCCCCTCTAGCGGCGGCGTTTTTCTCGACGATCTGCGCCGCGGTGAGCTCTGGCGCCCCGGCGTTGGCGAGTGTCGAGATACAGCAGGCGGCGACCGCCCACCCGGCAATCCTTCTCATCGACGCGCGGCTCGCTTACCGGGCGGGTGTCTTAGCCATCGCGAGCTGCGGCTTCGCGAATAGCGAATCCTGCTGCGGCTGATTCACCGTCACGGTTTGAATGGTGATCTTGCGGGTCTCCTTGAACCCCTTGACGGTGGTCTCCAGCACGTGCGGCACGACCAGACCCTGCACGGTCCGGTAGTCGCGATAGTAAATGGCGACGTCGCGCATTTTGCCGTCCATTCTCCGCGGCTCGCCTTGGATCTTCACCTCGAGAAAGCTCGCCGCGTCCACCCACAGGTTGCGGATCTCGCCGCTTTTCGCCGTCAGCTTCAGCTTGTAGGTGGTCTTGCCCTCCACGGGCTCCGTCCCCACCAACTCGACCTTGATGCCCTTGTTGACGTGATCGACCAACGGACCATCCAGCTCCTCCCACGCCGCAGCCGACTTCGCCTCGGCGGGCGTAAAGGGCTCGACTTCATCGCGCCCAAGGAAGGGCCTCACTTTCCAGCCGCGCACGCCGTCGTAGACCTGCACGGCCGTTTGCTCCTGGAAGCGGATCTCCAGCCGGCTCTTGTGCGGGCGCTTCAGGGTCATGACGAACGGCAGCTTGGTGTCCTGCTTGCCGCCGGCATCCATCTGGCCCGACATGGTCATGGTGTTGACCGCCCGCCAAGCCGCGAGCCCGCCTCGCGCCGCCACGTTCTTCTCCACGATCTGCGCCGCGGCCAGATTGCCCGCCGGCGCAGCATCGGCGGCCACGGCCGCTGAGGCCGCGAACCACGCTAGGCAACACGCAAACAAGAAAAGTCGCTTCATAACTGCACCCTCAGTTGTGCGCCACCGACCGCGCGCAATCACTCAACCATCAGCCCCTCGGCACGAAAGGAGCCGATCATCACGTTGACGCGGTCCCCGGGCCTGACCAGATTGCCCTTGTTCGAGAACACCATCCAATACTCCTGGCCGGGTTCCGGTGTAACGGCCTGCCGCAGCGGGCCGACTTTCTCCATGACCGGGATGTGGAGCAGCGCGCGGCTCCTTTGCCCATACAAGTACGGCGTCGATTTCTTGTCGCCCAGCACCTTGGCGCGCTCCGGATCGGTCACGCGGTAGCTGAAGCGGATGAGATTCCCCGATGCCGTGTAGCTGACTTTCATCTTATCCACGCCCCAGGCCGCGACGTAGCGGTTCTTCGCATGCTCTGCCAACTTCGTCGGTCGGTATGGCGATGTTTTACGCTCCGTGGCGGGCGCCGCGGCCGCCGTGGCCGCGGCGGCGTCCTTGGCTGCGGAGGGTGCCTTAGCCTTCGCCGCGGCGGCGTCCTTGGTTGCGGCGGGTGCCGCAGCCTTGGCCGTGGCGGGAGCCTTGGCCGTGGCGGGTGCCGCACGCTTCGCGTCGGCGGCCTCCTTGGCTGCATTGGGTGCCGCAGTCTTCGCCGCGGCGGGAGCTTTTGCCGCAGCGGGGGCCTTCGCTGCGGCCGGAGCCTTGCCCGCGGCCGGAGTCGAAGCGGCCGGTGCGGAAGGCGAAGTCCGCTCCGCTTTCTCATCGGATTGGGCGAGCGCCGGCGATACGAACACGCTTGCCGCGAGCAATCCCACGAACAGCTTCGCGGTCCCGGCGAATACGGATCTCTCGATCATCCTCTCGTCCTGCACTTGGCCATCTTCGCCGCCACGTGGCTGGGGCCGTTAAGCTCGCTTGGCGCGAGTCGGTTTCGCTTTGATAGGAGGCGGTCCTGGCGAGCGTTTCGTCGATTGCGCAGATGCTGCCGCCGTTGATGCCTCCGCGCGTTGACGATTCGCAGTTACGTACGGAGAAACCGGAGCCTTCGGACTCCCGGCCGCTGGCTTAGCGGCCGCCGAAGAGACTGGGGCCCGTGACTGCCGAGGCTTTGTATCCCGGGAGTCGTCGGTCTGGGCGAGAACTGGTGTTAGCAACAGGCTGCTCGCGAAAAGCGCGGCGAGCGTGACGTGCGCGGCACGGCCCCGCGCCGCGAGGAGCAACTGATCGAGTATCACCATGCTCGCGTTCCTTCTTCCTGATCAGCGACCGACCGACATCTCGGCCTACTTTGGTTTCGAAGCATTCGTCCAAGCCTCCAGTCCAGGCTTGGGAGAGCTTTCCGCGGTACCCCTCGGCCGCGGCGGGTGGAACTTCCGCTTCTGCTCGTCATTCAAGAAAGCCCTGATCCGCTCTATCGTCTGGTCGTTGATCGCCTGCATTGCGCCCACGCGGTAGGCAGCGGGCATCGACGGGTCGCTTGAGACCCGTCGGAGCTGCTCGCGATAGCTCTCCAGCGCCTTCCTCAACTCGGACTGCTGCTTTGCGTCGAGACTGAGCGCTTGCGACAGTGCCTCGACCCGCTCTTCGAAGCTGGGCCTGACGTGGTGCCGCGGAGGCACCTGACGCTGAGGGGCCTCAGTGGCGGGATCCTCGCCTTCGGCCGTGGCATGCGAGGGAATCAGGGACGCTGCTGCCAGGGCCAGACCGAAACGCAGCGCCACCGCGCCCAAGCCTCGCTTGCGCTTCGGCTTCGATCGCATGCTCATCGCATGTATCCGGGTATCCATCTCGGCTTGACAAAGGTGCACCGTTTGCCGCGCTCCTCGCGAGAGACCCTGCTCGCGGGAGATCCCGCGAGCAGGGTTTCGCTCAGAGCATCAACTTCCGGTCACGGCGTTGCGAAGCCGGTGAGCGCTCCGCTCTGCGACCCCGTCCCGGTCGTAGGTGGTTGCGCATTGTCTGTGAACGTGATCGTCCCGGGACGATTCGTTCCCCTTCCGGCGGTCGTGTTGGTGAACGTGACCGAAACATTGCACGACGCCCCCGGTGCCAAGGTCGCTCCGGTGCACGTATCGAGCGAACCAGGCGGCCTGGTGAAGGTGAATCCCCCGGTCGTCGGGCTCGTCGTGACACCGGTCACCGTCATCTGCGCACCTCCTGCCGGCGCCGTATTGGTCAGCGTGACGGATCCCGAACCGCTGTTCACGCCCGTAGCCAGCGTGATCGTCAGCGGATTGGGCGAGATCGACACGGTCGCACGGGCCGCCACACCAGCACCCGTCAGCGTCACGGGCGACCCCGTGATCGTCGCGCCACCAACCGTCAGCGTCCTGGTGAACGACGCCACAGTCGTGGGCGCGAACTGCACCTTGACGGTACAAGAAGCGCCTACCGCCAACGTCGTCCCGCAATTCGGAGCACCGGTCGGGAACGGCGCGGCAGTGGACCGCGAGTAGGGCTGCGGCGTGCCACCAGCGAAGGTGAACGTCAAGCCGGTCAGACCTGAGTTACCGGTGTTCGTCACCGTCAGGTTCAGCACGCTGGTGGTACCAGTCGCCCAGTTCCCGAACGCGAGCGGGCTCGGCGTCACGCTAGCCGAGAGAGTCGCGGCGGCCGCCACGAACTCGACCGCGCCGATGTCGACGGGGTTGAGCAGTGACTTGGGCCTCGTGTTGCCGAAGAAGTCCGTGCCGGGTGCCAAGACGGTGCCAGCCGAAAGGAACGGCACCCCGTTGTGCGCGGGCGACCCAGTCAGGATCGAGTAGCTACCGGTCGAGGGACCGAGCGGATTAGTGGCAACCATTGCTTGCGCATTGGCCGACCACAACCCGAGCGGACCGTAGGCCAGGTTGATCCAGTTGTTCCCTTCATCGACCGTCGCTGCCGGCGTGATGTTGTTCATCGTGAACACCGGGCTAAGGCCGGTCACTTCCGAACGCCCCGGCGGCACGTTGTAGCCCAAGCACCGTGCGCGCTCCAGCGGATCCGTCACGCCGCTGCATCTTTCGGGCGGCATGCGCGCGCCATTGCAGTACTGCTGGACGACACCCACGGCGGCGGGCGCCAGATTCCCATTGTTGTTGTAGCGACCGCTGAAGCTCGTGACGATGGAATTGCTCAAGGTGAGCGTGGGGTTGCCCGTACCAGCAGTGGTCGCAGAGGTGTCGCCGCGCACTCCGATATCCCAGTAGTTGGGGGTGTTGGGGGCGGTGCCGGCCGAGCACTCGCCCGTGGTCGTCTGGTTCAGCAGCGGGACCAGCCCGACGAGGTGCTGTTGGTTCTGCAGCCCGGACCCGAAATCACCCACCGTGATGTGGAACGCGCGGTTTTGCCAGAAGATGTTGTTGGCCAGCACCGGGATCGAGAACGTCCGGCATAGACCATCGTCCGCCGCTCCGTGCCCAACCGGGCAGTTCACCCCGGCCAGGATCCCCGGCGCCGCTGGCGGCAAGGATGCAATCAGGTTCGGCGTGTGCTGCATCGTCACGAATCCAGCGGGCTGGAAGACCGAGGTTGGGGCAAGAGCGGGACAAGTCCCAGTTACATTGCAACCCGGAGGCGGCGTGGAGGCGAGGGGCGCCCCGAGCGTGTTGAAGAGCACGCCCGCCGAGCCGGTCGTATCGTTGGCGATCACCGTGTTGTTGATGACGTTCACCTTCAACGCGTCCTGGAGCGAGACGCCGCCGCCGTCCCAGCCGGCGACGTTGTTCGCGATGATGTTGTTGGTGAGCGTCACGTCGTACCACAGCAGCGGAAGCAACGGGAACGTGGAAACCTCGGTGCCATTGACCGTCTGCACGCGGATGCCACCACCGGTACCGCTTTCGGCGCTGTTGCCCACGAACAGGTTGGCGTCGATCACGAGGTTCGGACCGGTGCCTTCGCTGAGGCCGGGTGAGCAATCCACATCGGTCGCAGCGCCGCACTCCGTGCCGTCGGGAAGCGTGCGGTCCGGGGCGGCCCCAAAGACCGCAAGGCCGCCACCGTTGGTCGGGATCGTCGGGTTAGCGCTCTGGTTGAAGACGATGTAGTTGTTCGAGATGTTGCCATTCGCGTTGAACCCGACGTGCGCGACCCCGCCGCCGTCGCCCGTGCTCAGGTTGCCGCAGATCCAGTTGTGGTCGAACTTGTAGCTGTCGGAACCGGAGCAGAAGCTGACGCCGCCGGCCCCCGAGGGCGTGCCCGAATACAGCGCGTCGCCGATCGAAGCGTTAGCGGTGACCGAGTTGTGATGCACGCGCACGTTCCGGTTGAACCCGTACCCGTTCTGTTGGCCAGGGACCGCGGCGGTCAGGGGAAGGCCGGGCGGAGGCGGATTGGTCGCGTCGGCGATGATGAATGGGTCGGGGAACTCGCCCTGAGTCACGGTGATGCCGCCCGTGAACGTCCCGTGGTTGGCATAGACCCGGTTGTTGGAAATCTCCATGCCATGGTTCCAGGCGTGCAGGAAGATCCCGCCCCCGCCCTGCGAGCTGTTGGTGACGGTGAAGCCGTCGATGCGCGACGGGTTGCACAGGAAGTTGCTGGTGCCGTAGTCGCGCCCGACAGTACCGTTGCCAGCGCTGCCGCAATACGTAGCGCTGTTCGTCAGGTACTGGTACCCGGCGGGGAAAGCGCCTTCCGTCCCGAGTCCGTACAGATCCGTACCGGGCGGGATCCAGACGCCCTTGCCGAGAACGGTAATGCCCGCGCCTTCGTACGCGCCCATCAGCGTGGGCTCCTGCAGCATCTCCGCGAGGTTGCCGTTGGTGGTCGTGTCCCAACCGACGATGCCCTCGAGCGGGAGGCGATCAACCTGCGTGATCATCCCCACAGGACAGCCGGGGTACGCACCCGTGGCGGGCCGCCCGTCCGCCGTCAAGCCGAAGAGGCAGACGACCTGCTTCCGCCACGCATCCATCTTGCCCGCTGGATGCGCGTCCGCGTTGATCGTCACCGAGTTTGCGCCGACGCCTTGCAGCCGCACCGGCTTCCACATCAGCAGCATCTCTTTGTAGCTTCCCGGACCGACGATGATGAGATCGCCCGGGGTGGCGTTGTCGATCGCGGTCTGCAGCGGGTTGGGAAACGTTTGACCGAACGTGGTGCTGCTCGGGCTTGCCGGCGTAACGTAAGTCGGCGATTTGCCGCCGACCGTGACGGTGACGGTGTCGATCGACTGCTTGCCGTTGGCAGCTGTGATCACCAACTGGCCGTGACAGCCACCCGCGCTCACTGGGGGAGGACAGACACCAGCGGGCACGAACGCAGTGATCGTCGTATCGGACCAGGTGACACCGCCGAGCAACACGGGATTCCCGGCAGGGTTGGTGATGCTTACCGTACCCGGCGTCGACCCAAACCCATAGTGCCGAGTAATGGTCTTCAGGTTGTACGGCTCCGTCGACGCGCGCGGCCCCGAGTAGGCGTTGTTGGTCACGGTCTTGTCGCCCAGGGCGGTGATGGTCAGCACATGGGTATTGCCGGTGCCACTCACCCACGGTCCCTGGCCTGAACTTCCAGGTATCGTGTCACCGAGCACCGATTTGATCGCCGGCGTCGTGTCGGGATACTCGCAGTCAGGCAAATTGTATGCATCCGCGAACGCCTGGGTCGGGATCACCGGCGTGTCCATGTACTGGGTTGCCCCCGGCATGAACGGCGTCTCGTAGCAGAAATTGCTATAGGCCGGGCTGAATAGCGGATCGGTCATCATCGTGCCGCTCGGGCCCGGAATCGGACCGGGGTCGTTCATGCACGCGATCATCATCTGCGGAACGTACCCGGTCGGATTCGGCGGATTGACCCCATAGGTCGAGTAGGTCATCCCGTTGAAGACCCCCCACTGGTCCGAATAGGTCCGCGACATTTCGTTGCCGGCAAAATCCCGGAACGCGACCGGCAGGTTGGGAAGCGAGAACTTCTCGCCGAACTGCGGCGAGAACGGATCGAACTCGGACGCGAAGTCGTTCGTCATGGTGCCGGTGTATTTGCCGGCGATGTGCGTCGAGCTGAAGATGAAGAACTTCGCGAGGACCGACATCTCGTCCTTGAGAATCACTTCCTTCCGGTCGCACAAGGGCCGCGACGCCCCCGCGAACGGCGCGTTCTGCCCCGCCGTCGGGTACAGGCTCATCCAATCGGGAACGATGCGCGTAGCGCCGACGCAGGGCCAGAAGGTCTCGATGCTGCCGGTGTCGCCTTCGTGGCGCGGCACGGCGCCGAGGTTGGTGGTCTTATTCAGGCCGAGCTGGTTGTTCTTGTTGTAGAACGCATTCACAGCGGCCTGGTCGGGCATGATGAAGATGTTGCCCAAGCCCGCGAACTGCTGCGTCACCGGCGCGATGTAGACGTCGCCGAGCAGGATGTTCTTGTCCTCCTCTTTCACCAGCTCATAGCCCGGCGGCACGATGACTTCGACCACGTACTTGCCCGCGGGCAGCATCGGGGTCCCGTCCTCGGGATTCGGTGTGCAAATCGTGCAGTTCGTTTTGTACACAGTTGGGTCGAGCTGCAGAAGCCAATCGCCCGTCGGCAGCTGTCCCGTCGGCGTGCTCTTCGCCACGACGCTCGGGAACTTGTACATCCCGTCGTAGGGTGCCGGCTGTACTTGATTCAGCATGGACCAGCCGTCGTAGCACTTGAACCGCGAATTTTCAGCGATTGGCAGGGTCGGGTTGAGCCATTGCGTGGTGTTCGCCAAGGTGAAGTAGAACGGGCTCTCGACTTCCTGGCCCGGGCAACTCATGTTGGGAACGTATTTCCCACTTGCGTCCGTAACCAGCACGCCATTGGCATCACGACGGAAACCCTGTGCCCAATCGTCCCAGCTGGTGGTCTTGGTGGTATCCACGAGCCTGAGGCTGCGGGTTCCATCCTGCGCCGTGTCGACCTGATACAGGTTGATCGTCACGTTCGGTACGAGGGGCTCCCAGCTGAGCTGGAGCGACAGGGACGGGTCATCGAACGGCCGCGTGGAGTGGTAGATCACGTGGCCCTTGATGCCACCGTTCTCGGCGGGAAGAGTACCGGTCGCCGGCGCAAATGGCTTCATGCCCCACTCGATAAAGCTGTTCTGGCCAAGCAGGCCCTGCCAGGCTTGGGTCTTTGCCCATGAGGGATCGACACGGGCGGTGGAACCGGGGTTGCCGGCCCCCGGGTTGAAAGAACCCGTTCCGGTGCAGTCCGCAGTCGCGCAGTACCTTGCTCCCGGAATCCGCAGGCTCGTAGGCAGATGGGCAGTGGGCGATTCCGTCGTGTTCGCAAGCCACTTCGCAATGGTCGAATTTCCGCCGCCACCCTGGCATGTGCTTGCCCCGGGAACGTTGTCTGCGCTGGTGCAGTCCACGGGCCCACCAGCGTCATACACGACATGCGCGCCCGTCTGCTTGTAGCGCGTGGTATCGGTCTCGACCACGAGCCAATTCAGGAACGGGAAGACCTCGTTGAAGCCTGCGAAGCCGTTCAGATCGGTGTTGTTGAAGAACGCGAAGCTGCCGTCGCGGTAGCGGATGTTGGTCGAGACCAGGGTAAGGCCTGGCTCGACGGGATTTCCCGTCGCGGGATCAACGTTCGAAACGCCGTCACCGTAGCCGGCGGATCCCGGCGCACCGGTGCCAACGTCAAGGAACGTCCGCGTGTACAGGTTCGTCCGCCATTGCGTCACGGGAATTTCGACACTGAAGTTCGAGCCGGCGACCAGGACGGACGTGGCCAGCCCGTCGACGAGCAGGTCGTTCCACTGATCGAAGACCGTGACTCGGAAGTTGCCCGTGGGCATGTTGGCAAAGGTGAACGTTCCGTCGGCGTTGCACTTGGTGAACGCGAAATCGGCGCCCGACGGATCGCCGAAGCTCACGTAGCACTGCGTGAAGCTGTAGGAATCGTAGCTGCCGCTGCTGTAGACGCGCTGGTCGGGCGTCCGGCTCATGCGCGCGTTCGTGACCACGCCGCTGACCGTGGTGGTGCAGGTCTGGTTGGAGCAGATCAGGTCCTTGCCGTCGCCGGTGGCGCCTTTCCGGGCGTTGATGATGGCCGGGTTCGCGAAGCCGATGGCGACGTGGAATCCGCCGGGCCCGAATTCCTGGAAGTAGCCCGGCTCGTTCGGCTTGATGAACGCCTCGTGCGGCTTGGTTCCGTCGAGCGTGTTCGTCTGCAGCCATTCTTCGCCGCGCGCGATCCGGTCCGCGCCCGGCGTCGCCACGACCTCATACAGGCCGGGGTACAGGTTGGCGATGAGGGCCTGGCCGGCGAGCGGCGACAGCGTCAGGCCGTCAGCCTCAAATTTCGGGCAGGTCGGGATCATCCCCACCAGGCCGTCGGTCTTCTTCGTGATCGGGCATGCATCCAATCCAGTGACCGGATCGATCGTCCCCGCCAAGGCATTGGACACGGGCATGTTGAACATGTCGTAGGTGATCTGCCCGGTCGAGTCACCGAAAGCACCTGCTTGGTCGAAGAGCTTGAGTTCGAAGCCTCCCAGCCCGGGCTCATTGAGCGCCAGGACGTCCACGCCTCCGCCGGCGTCGACTTCACCGTTGAGCGGGGCGTCGTCCTGGAACACGTACACCGCGATCTTCGCCGTCGGTAGCGGCGTCTGTTGCAGCAAGATGTTGATCGGCGTCGTCTGGCCCGCCGCGATCTGTGCACCGCCCATGGCGTGACCGCACAGCGCACCGGGGCCGCCAACTTCCCAAGCGCCGGAGGGCGGGAACGTGTAGGGGCCGCACTCCTTGGCGATGTCGAACTGCCTCATCGTGCCGCTACCGGGCGGATCCTCTACCGCGCCGCCCGCGCCGCCGATCACCGGGTTGACGCCGTCGCCCGGCAGGATCGAGATGTAATAGCGCTTCGTCGGATCGAGGGCGACCTGGCTCGGGCGGACCGCGACCTTCTGGGAAGCATCTGTACGGCATACGCCGTTACCGACATCGCAGACGGCAGCGTTGTGCGCCTGTGTTGCCGGATCGACGAGCGTCTGGCCGGCCTCGCACGAGACCGTGCCGACGCAGCCGGACGCAACCACCCCCATGTGGCTGGTGTGGAAATTGGTGGCGAGCGACGGGATCGGCAGCGGCCCGCAAAATGCCGGCCGCAGTAGCGGGTTGGTCGAGGCGATCTGGCACCTGGGATCGATGTAGAAAGTCCGGTCTTCTTCGATGATCCAGCGGTAGTCGTTGATCGCCAGTCCGGTCTTCGCGTCTTTCACCAGAACGGCAGGGCTGATGGCGCCAGTAAGACCGAAGTTCACCGTGACCGTCGCGGGAGACGTGCTCGCCGTTTTCTGCGAATTCACCGCGTTGTACTGGAACGTCATCGTGTTAACGACACCTACACCGCAGATGGGCGCGCATGCCGGAACTGCTGTAAACGAACCATCAGCGTTCAACGTAACGGTGCCGCCTACAGGCGCGCCAACGAGAGCGGCGGTCAGCGGAAGCCTCGAAGGATCCGTATCGTTCGCCAGCACCCCGGGCGGGCTGATCTGCAGCCGGGACGCGATGGTGCTGGTGTAGCTGTCGGGAACGGCGGTCGGCGCGCCGCCGAGCGCGGCGCAACCCGAGCCCGCGTCGCACCGCGTGATCGTCGCCGTCCTCGAGAGCGTGCCGTTCACCAAGTATGAGAACGACCCACCGCAATCGCCGCTAGGTGGCGTGTACGTGAACGTCCCATTCGATTGAAACACCAATGTGCTGTCGCCACCGACCAAGGACGTAGGGGTGACTAAGAGGGCGCCGTTGGCGGCGGTAGCGCCGGCCAAGAGCCCTTTGCTTGGGTCCGTCACATCCAGCGTCACGCCGGGAACGCAAAAGTAAGTCTTGGTGGGGGCAGTCGCGGTCGGGCCAGTCGGCAGCGTCGCGCCAGTCACGGCGATGTAGCCCTGCATACCGCCGTCGCGCTGGTTGTTGGTCGACAGGCTGAGCTGACGGTCGTACACGGCAAAAGGTGGGGTCCCGCTCGCGGGCACGTTCATCGACACATCGTAGGTCTTGCCCGCGGCCAGAAACACTTGGGTCTGGACTTTGGGAAGACCTGGCAGGACGTTGCCGTCCTCGGCCATGAGCGAGAGCCCGGGAGTCGCGGTGGGACTTCCGGTCTGTACCCCGACGATCGAGGGAACGTGCATCCGCAGGCCGGCGTTCACGAAGCGCACGAGGACCGTGCCCGCGGCAGCGTTGGGCGTCCAACCAAACAAGGAGCGGGACGCGTTGGTCCTATCGAACGACGCGCCGTTGATGAGGTAGTAGCGCGGGTCGTAATTGACCGCGGGCGGATAGCAGGTATTCGCCACCCCCGCAACGGAGGTGGGGGACGGCGGCAAGTCACCGCATTGGCCGGGCTGCCCGCTCCATACGTTCGTCTCGATGAAGCCGGCTGTTCTGACGGCGGCATCGACGGCCCGGTTTTGCACCGGATCGATTTCGCTGAGCACCAGCGGAACCTCGGCGTTGTAGGTCACTGCGGGGGTCGCGCCGACTAGCGGATACGCAGTGCCTGCTGTAGTTGTAGTTGCCGCGGTCGTCACGACCAGCACGCCATAGAGACCCATGGGTGACTGAATCGACGGGTGCGTACCCGAGTGGATCAGATAGGTGCCTGGACGGAGGTTGCTCCAGATGAGCGCGGTCGTCGCCCCAGCTGCAACTTCCGTGGCGAACGACTGGACGCGGTCGGGCTGCCCGGGCGGACAATTTTCACCGGCCGCAGCGGCATCGGCTGCGCTGGTAGTCGTGCAGTCTACGGTTGAAGGGGCAGCGGCTGGCCACGTCGGGCCCTGCGCCCCGTGCGTCGGGCTTGTCGTCCTGGTCGGCGCGAGGCCCAGGCCACCGCCCAGCTGGCCGACGATCACCAGCGAAGTCGGAACGGTGTTCGTCCCGCTTCCCGTCGGGAAAGACAGGCTGTTCGTCAGATTGATCGTCAGGCTGGTGGGGCCGGACGGGTTGGTCGGAACCGTAATCACGACCGGCGACCAGTTCGTCCCGGCGAACGGGTTTGAAGCCGCGCAGATCGCGGGGCTGGTAGCGACAGGAGTGCCGCAGGTGTAACCCCACATCGGCACACTCTGGCCGTCCGGCAGTCCCGCCTGAGTGGGCGCCGCGGTCAGATTGACGACGTTCTGCGCGAAGGACGCGCCGCTGGCGAGCAGGAGAATCGATGCGACGAATCCGGTCTTCGCCAAGATCGCCTTGGACGTATTTGCTCTCATTGCGATTCTCCTAAGTGCTATTTGGACTCGTCGATCACGAAGGCCCGCGGATCGACGAGCATCATCATCAGCATGCCGCCCGGGAAGATGTTGTTCGTGGTGATCTCACGCTCGTTGTGTGAGTGCCACATGAAGGCGAAGCCCGCTTCGTCGGTCGGACTGTTCGCGACCGTGCCGGAAGGCGGAATCGGCGTGCTGCCGACCGCCCGGATCATCGCTTCCGGGCTGAGATAGGGGCTGCCGCCGTACCACGGGCCGTTCGCCACGATGTTCGGATCGGGCAGCGTCACCGGACCGCCGCTGCCAACTTGGCCGAACGGCTTCGATTCCAGCGGCTTGTTGTGATCGCCGCACCACTCGTAGTAGTTCGGTGCGCTCGGAACAGAGGTGTAGTAGCCGTTGGCATCGGGGATGCAAACGCTCGTGTCGCCGGCATAGCCGTGGCCGAACACGTCCCAGTTGAGGCCCTTGCCAGTCCACACGAAAATGCCGTCCATCGCCTGGCCCGGCGTCGTGGTGGTCGTGAACAGCAGCGGCCCGGCGAGGCGTTGTGCCGGATCCGGCGCCAGCACCGGAGGCACCGCCGCCGCTTGGACCGGGTCCCGTGCCAGCAGCAGATTGCCGTCGCGGGCCAGCACGCGCACGTGGTTGCCGTGCTCGTGGAACGGATGCTGCCAGCGTCCCTGGCCGATGATCCGCAGCAACACGAGCTCGCCGGGATGCATGTGCGGGTTGCCGTTGTACGGCTGGCGCGGATACTGGACCGTGTAGTGCGGATCCATGTTGTCCGGCATCGAACGGCCGTTGATCATGAAGTAGGCGGGGTGGTACGGCTCGGTCTCGACCGAGTTCATGTTGGTCGGGCAAGCGACCCCCGGCGCCGTCTTGCAAGTCGCGATCTCTTCTGCAGCGCGGTGGATCTTGGGATCCATCTCGGAGAACTGGAACAGGTACTCGCGGTCGTAGCAGGCCGCCGGGTGGTTGTAGGCGGCGGCGGCGAGGCGAAAGTCGGTCTCGCCATTGGCAGACTTGGCCTGGTCGTTCAAGGTGCCCGGCCCGCAAACCGTAGGAACAGTGCTGGGCAAAACGATGAGCGCTCCGTACAGGCCCATCTCGACCTGCAGATCGCCCTGCGTGCCGCTGTAGTAGGAATGCGTGCCTGGTCTTCCAGTGGTATCGAAGCTGTAAGTCACGGTGCCGCCAGGCGCGGCTTCTTGAGTCAGCAGGCCCGCAACGCCGCCGCTAGGGGCACACACGCCGCTGCCGACGGGGCCGGTGAGAGTGCCGGCGCAAACCTGAAATCCCGGGAACAGGATCGACGTGTTGCCGGCGGCCGCCGGCAGGTTGTTCGTGAGCGTCACGGTGACCCTCGTGCCCTCGGGCACGATCAGCGTCGGCCCTGGAATCTGCATCGGGCCGCAGCTACCTGGCATCGCTGACGGCAAGAATGTTGGCGCAGCGCCGTTGCAACCGTAGCCCCAGGAGTAGATGCTCGTTCCATCCGGCTGCGTGATGTAGGCCGCGCCGGCCCTGAGGCTGAAGATTTGTCCGGGCGTCCCTAGGGTGATGCCTGGGACGGCCGCTTGCGCGGCGGCGGCGAGCAGCGAGGCAAATGCAGGCGCAGCGACTCGCACGAGCCGCCCGACCAGAGCTTTCGTTTTCATGTCGCGCATGTCCGCTCTCCTAGCTACAGGCCTTGGTCGTCGGGTTGACCGTTGTGCAGATGTTGACCTCGGTCATCTGGCCGCCGAAGTTCTCGGCGTCGTTCGACAGGTGATCGAGGTTCGGCGTGTACAGATAGAACTTCTGGCCCGCTGTGTAGCCCGTGGCATCGAGCATGACGTCCAGGGACTCGCCGCCGCCGAGCGTGATCGAGTTCGTGAGGTAGGACATGTCGTTGCCCGCCACATCGCGCAGCAGGCGCGCGTTGATCGCGATGACGCGCATCGGGATGCCGAGGGAGGCGAGCGTGTGGTACTCGCTGACGCTGAGCTGGGAGATCCTGAGCAACGCCCTGCCGCCCGCCGGGATGTTGATGATGCTCGGCAGCACCTGCGAGGAGTGCAGCGTGCCGTCCGTCGATTGCGTCTGCATCGCGCCCGGCTTGATCGTGTCGGGGTAGCTACGCCCGTTCAGCATGAAAAACTTGTCCTTCATATCGGTGAAGGATTCCGGGTTGAAGGTCATGCCGACGAAGTGAAAGTTCGGATCGAATCCCATCATCTGGATCGGGTACTCGACGTCGTAACGCGTGGATCCGTCGCCGTCGTTGTAGGCGTACATCCGACCCGCCACCGCCGTCGCGCCGGTCGCGCCGGTCGTCGCATTCGCGGCCGGCGGCAACGGGGTCTGGCCGGTGCACAGGATGTCGTTGCACGCCATCCCGGTCCCGTTACCGAATGCGGATGCAACGTTCGCGGCTTTCAGCGCCACGCCGAGGTCTGCTCCCGCCGCCACGCGGTTCTGCCGCGGCCGCACGTAGATCTGGCCCACCATGCCCATCTGCAGGTGCTCGGGCGGCGAGATGTGGCAATGCCAGAAGTAGGTCCCCGCCTCGGGTGCGAGGTAGTAGTAAGTGAAGCTGCCGCCGATGTTGATCGCGATGGAGGCGTCAGGCACGCCGTCGTAGAACGAGGAGGCGTTCGGGTAGCCGTGGAAGTGGACCGTGTGCTGCTCGAACAGGTCGGGGCGCATGATCTGGCCGACGTTCGTCAGCGTGAGGAAAAACTCGTCGTCCTCGTCGATCGCCATCAGCGGCGCCGGCTGGCTGGCGTTCATGACGCCGACATCCATGATCATTCGTGGATCTACATGGCCGGTGAGACATGCGCTGGGTGGGTTGGCGCCCGTACACGCGTTTGCTGCCGGACCGATGGTGACGGTCGGCGCCGCCGTATACCCCGAACCCGTAAAGTCAACGTTGATGGCGGTAACGACGCCGCCTGTAACGACTGAGGACCCAAGGGCAGTCTGGCCGGGACCTGTAGGTGGGCTGAAAGTCACCGTGGGTGCCCCAACGTACCCACTACCAGCGTTGGTCACCGTAACGTCTGTGACGAGGCCGCCGGTGATGATTGCGATCGCCGTCGCCCCACCCGAAATCCCACTCAATACCTCTTGATCGCCCGTGAGGCCGATTGCCCCGTTATAGGTAAAACTGGCATCGGGCATGCCGATCAACGAACTGGGACCAGACCCGGAGAGGAAAGTCGACTGGAACGGATCGGGCAACGTCGTATTGAATACGCCCGCCGGTTGGGTGCCCGGCAGGCCGTTATAGATATCCCTGAGGCCCGACAGCGGGCCGAAGCCGAACAAATAAGTCTGCGTCCCGTCGCCCATCGTCGCGAATCCGTCGCCGCCCGAGATCTGCTGGCACTTGACTGCGCCTGGGAAAACCGTGGCATAGGTGGCGCTTGGATTTACCTTCTGCGCCAGGGCAATCGCGGTCTTGGTACTTGCCGCCGTGGGATCAGGGTGACTGCTCGTGAAGGGCGGACACTGCACACGAAAGCTCTGCGCGCCCGCGCCCGCGGCGCAAAGAGCGAGCAGCGATGCGACCAGCAGACGAGCGAGGTGGGAATGGCTCAACGACATAAGTGTGTCCTCCGTCCGGATTGCGGGGCCACGGCGCCGGAGCGCCAAGCGATCGAAGTCATTCATGGTGGTGCGCCTCATGTGCGTGCCGGTTCTCTGCGGCGACCGCATCGCGCAGTTCCTTGAACATTTGGTCCGAGGTTGCGAAGCCGTCCAGGCGCACCCACGGCTTGCCCGGTGCGGTGCGCAGCAAGGTGACCGGGGCATGGTTCATCTTGTCGCCGCGGTACACGTTGAATGCCCGCTGCGTCGTGATGCTCGCCGCCAGCGTGCCGGTGTAGAGCTGCCACCCCGCGCCGGCGCCGAACTTCTTGGCGTATTCCCTGAGGCGTGCCGGGGTGTCCTGCTCGGGATCGATCGAGATCGAGATCAGGTGCACGGCGGACCGCCGGGCGCCGAGCTTCGCCTGCAGCTCCGCGAAGGTCTGGCTGGTGAGCGGACAGACCGTCGTGCACGTCGTGTAGATGAAGTTCAGCGCGATCGGCCGCCCGTCGTTCAGCTCGTCGCTCAGGAGCACGGTCTCACCGTCCTGGCGCACGAGCTTCACGTCGGGGATCGCGTAGTTCGTCGTCGAACGGGTCGTTTCCGGCGCGACGTGATGATTGGCGTGCGCGTCGTGGGCGAACGCGGCGGGGGGGAGGGCCGCACCGATCATGGCGGCGAAAGCGAGCGCCAACACGCTTGCCGCCGGCTCAAACAAATTTCGCATTAACCCCCCCAACGCCCCTTCTTCTTGCCAAACGGTCGCGATCGAGGACGCGTGGCTAGCGTCGCTTCGGCGAACCGTGGGACGGAGATTGGTGGGACGCGTCGATTTAGGCGAGCAGGTCAACGCCCTAATCGGCTCGGGCGCGGACGGTATGACCAGGGGGGGTGAGGCAGTAGGTCGCGCCTACAGGCCCGTGGGACGCGAGCGTGCTGCGGGGTCACTGCGCGTACGTAGGGAGCCTACGACGCCGCTATCGGACGATGCGGGTCTTCCAGTAGCCGGATGCCTACAGCGGCACGCGGTACTTCTGGTAAAGGTCGACGACCTTGACGACGTAGGCGGCCGTTTCGCGGTACGGCGGAACGCGCTTGCC
>Ga0126383_10000659_pt1 | contig 19730 bp, 16 predicted proteins | sample PanSoiMetPlot_35_FD_96882 | JGI IMG/M metagenome (GOLD analysis project Ga0126383, IMG submission 96882) | Tropical forest soil microbial communities from Panama - MetaG Plot_35 | ecosystem: Environmental > Terrestrial > Soil > Tropical forest > Bulk soil | place: Panama | collected 2016-02-17
TAATCGAATTAGCTGGTTTCAAAGCACATGAATGAGTCGGGTTTAGCCTGTTCCGCTTTCGCTCGCCACTACTGACGGAATCTCTTTCGATTTCTTTTCCTCCGGTTACTGAGATGTTTCACTTCGCCGGGTGTCGCGACGCTCCTGCTATGGATTCACAGGAACTCGAACGAATATTACTCCGTTCAGGTTACCCCATTCGGAAATCTACGGATCAAAGCGTGTTTGCCGCTCACCGTAGCTTATCGCAGCTTGCCACGTCCTTCGTCGCCTATTGGCACCAAGGCATCCATGATGCGCTCTTTGTAGCTTGATCAATCTGTAGGCTCGGCAGCTGCCGAGCCAAATTGTGATAACTGAAACTCTCGGCTCCGATTCGGATCGGAGCGCTTGATTTCAGACTCAGCTCTTAAAGTTGTATCTTCTTACTACCCTGTATGTAGATGTCAAAGAACCAGCGGTTCACGTACATTTCAGACCACAAAAAAAACTCAATCTTGATCGCTATCGCCCTGGGTTCGCTGAGGCTACCGAGGGCAAGCGGGACAAAATTGAGCCAATTTGCAGTCCCAAACGTACGTAGAACGCACTCCAAAGTGAAGGAGTCCCGCGTCTCGCGGGACAAACAAAATAGCAGGGAATAAATGTGCGTCAACCGTATTTCGACAACTTTTGGCAGAAATCTTTTCCTCGCATTCTGTTCCTGCAACGGCACTTATGTAGCGAGCCCTTCATCGCCTGAACTGGCGCGCATTCCGCGGTTTCGCTGGTGGTGGCCAGCGGCTATAGTAACGTTTTCCGGCTCAAATGGATTACCTGATTCGTCAGCTTACACGCGAGGATGAACCCGTTCTTTGGGAAATGTTGTATTACGGCCTGTCCTCCGCCGGAAAAAACGAACCGTCATCTCGCGATGTCGTACGTCGCCCAGAGACCTCCCGTTATGTCGAAGGCTGGGGTCGCGCTGGCGACATTGGATTTGTCGCCCATGACAAAAAGGATGGAGCACTTCTGGGCGCAGTGTGGCTGCGACGGCCGATCGGAAAACCTGGCGCGTCGCCGGAGCTCGCATTAGCGGTCAAACCGGAGCACCGCAGACATGGCATCGGCACGGCACTGCTTACGCAATTAGTCCGCGCAAATCCCGATGACTCGACGATCTCGATCAGCTTCGTGGCCGGCAAACCGGTATTGCGTCTCTACGAGCGATTCGGATTCAAAGTTGTTGAACAACGACCCGACGCGGTTGTGATGCACAGACAGACATAAGGAAACAGCTCGCGAATGAGTGCACTTGTTAGAGGTTTGTGCCTGTTGACCGGCGTAAACCCATCGTCGATTAAGGCGCAAAAATCAGCAGCACGAAAACGGCGAAGAGCAGCAAATGAATACAGCCCTGCAAAACGTTCGTTTTCCGGCTCGTGAACGTAACCACACTCACAGCCAGTGTTAAGAGCAGCAGAGGTAGGTTCCCGCCCTGTAGACCAAGCGCCACTGACCGTTTTGTGAGCAATCCGATCATCAGCACTGCCGGAATCGTCAGCCCGATTGTGGCGAGTACTGAGCCGAACAAAATGTTTATCGAACGCTGCAATTGGTTGTGCAGACTCGCCCTGATCCCACCCAAGCCTTCCGGCGAGAGCACCAGCGCAGCGATTATGGCGCCGCCAAATGCCTGCGGCATCTGAAATTTCTCGATACTGTTGTCCAGCGGAACGGCGAACTTTTCGGCGAGAGAAATTACGGCGGCCAGATACAGAAGGAGCATCAGCCCATGAAACCCTGTGGAGCGCATCTGAGGTAAGTGATGCGGCGAATGCATGCCCGCCGTTTGCGTCGAATCCAAGAAGTAGCCACGGTGTCGCAGCGTCTGGATGAGTAGAAAAATTGCGTAAAGCAACAGCGACACCGTCGCGAAAAAGATTTCCTGTTCGGTGGAAAAGGTTGGGCCGGTAGTCGAAGTAGTGAAATTTGGCAACACCAAACCGAGCACGGCTAGAGCCATGATCACATTGAGATAGGCGTTGACACCCTGGATGTTGTAATGCTGTTCGCGATATCGCAGTCCGCCGAGCAACAGCGATAGCCCCACAAGCCCGTTAAGCGCAATCATGATGACGGCAAAAACTGCGTCCCGTCCAAGCGTTGGATTGTTCGCGCCGTGTAACATCGCCGTGGAAATCATGACCACCTCGATGCAGATCGCCGATAGCGTCAGGATCAACGTTCCGTAGGGTTCGCCCAGTTTGATCGCAAGACAGTCGGCATGCCGCACTACGCACATGGCCGACCAAAGGATGACGGCAAACAGCCAGATGAAGATGCTGACCAGCGGGAGGGGCGTAGTGAGCTCGCTCAACTGGCTTCCCACTGCGAGAAAGATCGCGGCGGTTACCAACGCAATGACCAACGGAAACTCAGTGCGGATCGCGCTGCTGAGTTGTTGCGTTCCTTTTGCCTGGTGAAATGCCTCCCCTTTTGCAGACATTCGCCGGAGCATATCGGTGGCGCGTGAGCGATGCAATCAAGCGATGCGACGTCGCAAGCGCACCGAACAGATCGCAGCGCAAAAGAAAGCGTTTATCTACCCGCCCGCAATTGCACCGATGATCAGGAATGGTTCTGCCCCATTAGCAATCGCGTCCGGCAGCGCCGCATCAGGCGATTCGTGAGATAAATCCTCGCCACAGGCAAAAAATCGTACCATCGGCCGGCGAAGTTGCGTAACGTGATCACGCATTGTCCCACGCAGCATCGGATACTTCGCTTCAACCGCATCCAGCACCGAGCGCTGAGTTATCGTTCCGTTAAGCTCAAGTTCTACGTCGCCGTCGACATGAGCGAGCGTACGGAGATGAGGCGGAAGAACAACGCGTATCATGGCAGTGTTTGGACTTCTACCGAAAGCACTGCAGGCAGATCGCGTACGATCGGCTTCCACTTATCCCCTGCATCGGCCGATGCGTAAACTTGGCCGCCGGTTGTGCCGAAATAAATGCCGCACGGTTCAAGCGAATCGACTGACATCGCGTCGCGCAACACGTTCACGTAACAATTGCGTTGAGGCAGCCCCTTCGTGAGTGCTTCCCACTCGTTGCCGCCTGTCCGGCTGCGATAAACGCGCAACCTGCCGCTGGGCGGATAATGCTCGGAGTCGCTTTTGATCGGTACGACGTAAATCGTTTCCAGCTCGTGCGCGTGGACATCGATGGGAAATCCGAAATCGCTGGGCAGATTACCGCTGACCTCATGCCACGAATCGCCCGCATCGTCGCTTCGCATCACGTCCCAATGCTTTTGCATGAACAACGTGTCCGGACGCGATGGATGCAGCGCGATGCGATGCACGCAATGCCCGACCTCCGCATTTGGATCCGGAATGTATTGCGAGTGCAACCCGCGGTTGATCGGTTTCCAGGTTTTTCCGCCATCGTCCGTGCGGAACGCGCCAGCCGCCGAGATCGCAATGTAAACTCGCTGCGGATCTTTCGGGTCGAGAAGAATCGTGTGCAAACACATGCCACCCGCGCCCGGTTGCCATTTCGGTCCCGTGTCGCTCCCACGCAGGCCCGCCAGTTCATGCCACGACTTGCCGCCGTCTTTGGAATCGAAGATCGCGGCATCTTCCACGCCTGCGTAAACGTGGTCCGGATCGTGAAGCGACGGCTCCAGATGCCAGACGCGCTTGAATTCCCACGGATGCTGCGTGCCGTCGTACCACTGGTGCGTCGTGATAGGTTTGCCTGTTTCAGGCGAAGTGTCGTAGACGAATTTGTTGCTTTCCCCTTTCGGCATGCCGTCGGCGCTTTGCAATTCCTGCAGAGTGCTTCCCGGCGTGGTCCACGTTTTCCCGCCGTCGCCGGAGCGCTGGATGATTTGCCCAAACCAGCCGCTCGTCTGTGATGCGTAGATTCGGTCGGGGTCAACTGGGGACCCTTTCATGTGATAAATTTCCCACCCCGCAAAATGCGGGCCGCTAACTTTCCATCGCTTTCGCGCGCCATCGGATGTTAGAATGAACGCGCCCTTTCTTGTGCCAACTAACACTCGAACTTTGCTCATAACTTAAACCTCTAATGCGCATCACCCGGATGACACTGATTCTTTTTGGAGATACGCCATTTTCTCAATCGCGCCGTAGCGCTTGCTGATTTTCTGCCATCCTCGCTTTCACCAACCTTTTCACCAATGCGACCGGTAACGGCCGATCCGAAGAGAATCGAATCGTACCTTTGCTGATCTGGAAACCCTTCAATTCGTTCCGAAATTTCTTCAATGTCGCCGAACTGCCTGGATAGAACGCACAATGGTTCGCCCATGCGCCGAAGAAAACCAGCGCACGTCCATTCAGGCGAAATGCAGGAATTCCGTAACTGATGCATTCTTCGGCCTTGGGCGCGACGGCGCGGATTGTCTCGCGAAGTTTCTCCAATGCCGGCTGCTGATCGGGTTTAACGTCCTTCAGGTATTCGTCAATCGTCGTTGGTTTTCGTTTAGCTAAAGCCATCGCAAATCGCCACGATCATTTTCCCGCGTAAGCGTCTTTCAATTTCTTGATATCGATCTTTTGCATTAGCAGCATCGCTTTCATGACTCGTTCGGATTTCTAACGCGTGTTTGCGTTTCAGAGACGCTTCCTGATGCGCAGGTACATATTTATTTTTCTTCGTAAGCCCGCTTGAGCGCGGCAATGTCAAACTTTTTCATCGGCAAGAACGCCTGAGTGACGTGGTCAATTTGCTCGCGCGTGCCGTTTTTCATCATCTCGTGGAGGATTGTTGGCGACACTTGCCAGGAGGTGCCAAACTTATCCTTGCACCAACCGCATTGTTCGGCTTTTGGGTCTGCGGAAAGTTTTTTCCAGTAGTGGTCGATTTCTTCCTGAGTGGCGCATGCGACGATAAGCGAGATGGCTTCATTGAAATTGAAGTTGTGCTCACGCGCGCTGTCCATTGCCGCAAACCACTGGTTCTCGATCGCAAAATCGGCGAACATAATTGTGCCTTCTTTGTCCGGCTCCATTCCCTTTGGATAGCGCGCCATCAGCCCGCGCCGTGAATTCATGAAAACGGATTGATAGAACTCAATTGCTTCTTCCGCCTTGCCGCAGACACTGCCGACAAACATCAGTGACGGAACGATGAACGGCCGCGGCTCGCCTTCGGGATTCGACAGGATGATCTGCCACGAGAGTCCGTATTTGTCCTGAATCCAGCCGTACCGCTCGCTGAACGGGTATTTATCGAGCGGCATCAGCACGGTGCCGCGATCGGAAAGTTTCGCCCACGTTGCATCGAGATTTTTACGCGCATTCTCGTCTCGCGCCGGGTCGAAATTGAGGATGAACGAAATGGAAGGATTAAACTTGAAGAGCGGCCCAGCGCTGATAGCCATAAACGGCTGACCCGCGATCGTGAACGACACAACATCGCAATCGCCTGACGGTGTGTTGTGTAGCGTGGTGATATTGGTGATTTTGGAATTCGGGAAGACAGAACAATAAAACTCCGCTGCTTCCCTGGCCTCTTTATCGAACCACAGGTGTGGCGTAATCTTTTGCATAGGTTGTTTGGCTTGTGTCATTACAACTATGACGAGTCAACCAGGGCGCTGAGGACAGATTTTTGAAGGACCACGACGAGAAGTTGTTTGACCGCACGGTTGCGTGCGCTTCCTGCCGGCCCTCGTACCACAGCGTTGCCACATAACTCGTCTCCTGCTCTTTAGAAGTTCTTACGTGTATCTCCACACGCCAGCTTGCCGCGTCAAACTAGTTTCAGCGCGATATCAGACGGCGCACGAATTTGGCGTTTCACAGAATGGACCACGCGGGAGCCGAGCGACATAGACGGGAAGCCCGACAGCATAAGCGAGCTGGCGCGAGCGAATCAAACGCCCTACAATCAGCCGATGCTAATTGACACTCACGGACATCTGGATTTTCCCGATTTCGCGAATGATATCGAGGATGTGCTCCGTCGTGCCGAGCAGGCCGATGTGAAACGCATCATCACCATCGGCACATCAATCCACAGTAGCCGGCGCGCGATCGAGCTCGCCGAAAAGTATTCCTCTGTTTACGCGGCGATCGGCGTTCATCCCAGCCACGTTGAGGAAGCGGAGGACGACGTGATCACGCCGCTGCGCGAGCTGGCCAAGAACCCGCGCGTCGTCGCGATTGGCGAGACCGGCTTGGATTATCATCATTTGCCCAGTGAAAAGGTGGCGAAGGAAGAGCAGGTGCAGGTGATGACTGCTCTGCGAAGTGAGACCGATGAAGAAATAGAAGCCCAAATTCGCGACGGTGCTTACAAGTCGCAACAGGCGAGCGTCTTCCAACAGCAACTAGATCTGGCCGTCGAACTGGGACTCAACGTGGTGATTCATCAACGAGACGCGTGGGAGGATACGCTTGAAACGATCCGACCGTACACGGGGAAACTTCGCGCCGTTTTTCATTGCTTCGGCGGCTCGCTCGATCAGGCAAATGAAGTTCTCGATCTGGATCACCTCCTTTCCTTCACCGGAATTGTCACTTTCAAGAACGGCGCAGCCGTGCGACAGGTCGCGGCAGAAATCCCGCTCTGGAAATATATGGTCGAAACCGACTGCCCATATTTGGCGCCTGCGCCGTTTCGCGGAAAGCGCTGTGAACCGGCGCATGCGCGAATCGTGGCGGAGGCGATCGCCGTCGCACGAGGCGTTTCACTGGAAGAAATTGCTGAAGCGACGACCGAAACCGCGGAGCAATTTTTCAGGTTTAATCGCGCATGACACGACGCAATTGCCTTCTGGTTCTTGCTTTCTTCCTTGCATCCTGCGCAGCGCCGGATACCCAGCATCACATCGTCATCAGCACGCGCGATCAAAAGCTAGCCGTCTTGGACCGCGGCATGCTGTTGGCGACCTATCCCGTCTCGACTTCGAAGTTCGGTTTGGGCGACTACTTGGGAAGCAGTTGCACTCCCCTGGGCGAGTTGGAGGTCGCAAGGAAACTCGGTGATAACGCGCCGCTTGGCGCAGTCTTTAAGGATCGAATCCGCACGGGCGAGATCGTGGTGCCAAATGCTCCCGGTCGCGATCCCATTGTCACGCGCATTCTTTGGTTGCGAGGACGCGAAGCTCGAAACGGTAATGCGTTTGGCCGGTACATTTACATTCACGGAACGCCGGAAGAACGGCTGATCGGGATGCCGGCGAGTTATGGATGCATCAGGATGCGCTCCAGCGACATCGTCCAACTGTACAACATCGTAGGAGTAGGCGCCGCAGTAACAATTGTCGACACGCCGCTCGTCAGCGCAGTTCCCGGTCTGGCTTCAGCTCATTCAATGTCACCAGCAAATACGGCGCCGTTCGTAATGCGTTAAAACTGCCTTTGCCGGGACGTCGTTTCTGTTCCCCCCCGGCTGAGCCGCGGCGTCAATGAGAAACTCACAGCAGTTTGCCGAGACGTTTTCTGGCCGTTTTGCCCGAGAGCAAATCCATGTCCGCGTCCACCATGATGCGGACAAGTTCGTGGAATCGCACTTTCGGTTCCCAACACAGAATTTTCTTCGCTTTCGATGCATCACCGAGAAGAAGATCCACCTCCGCCGGTCGCTCATAGCGCGGGTCGTGCTTTACGAATTGCTTCCAATCGAGATCGGCGTGCGCGAACGCCGCTTCGACAAACTCGCGCACACTGTGAGTTTCGCCTGTAGCCAGCACGAAGTCGTCGCCTTCCCCGAATTCCAGGATTCGCCACATGCCTTCCACGTACTCGGGCGCATATCCCCAATCGCGTTTTGCGTCCAGGTTGCCGAGAAACAATTCCTTTTGTAGCCCGTGCTTAATCGCGGCGACTGCGCGTGAAATTTTGCGGCTGACGAAGGTTTCGCCGCGCCGCGGGCTTTCATGGTTAAACATGATGCTGTTGCTGGCGCAGAGACCGTAACTCTCGCGATAATTCACGGTTGCCCAATACGAAAAAACCTTGGCCACGCCATAAGGACTGCGTGGCCAGAAAGGCGTCTTCTCAGTCTGCGGCACGTGTTGAGCCCTGCCGAACATTTCGCTGCTGGATGCTTGAAGAAAACGGGAACGCAATCCGGCTTCACGGATTGCTTCCAGGATTCGGATCGTGCCGAGGCCGGTAACATCGGACGTGTATTCCGGAATGTCGAAGCTCACGCGCACGTGGCTTTGCGCACCGAGATGATAAATCTCATCCGGCTTCGACGCGTAAAGAAGTTTCACCAAACTCACCGAGTCGCTGAGATCTCCGTAGTGCAGGAACATTCGGACGCCGTTTACATGGGGATCGGCGTAGAGATGATCAATACGCGAAGTGTTGAAGGTGCTGGCGCGGCGAATGATCCCGTGGACTTCGTAGCCTTTCTCCAGCAGCAGATCCGCGAGATAACTCCCATCCTGACCAGTGATGCCGGTAATCAACGCCCGTTTCATTTGGGCAGTTATTGTACGGCCTTTGATTCGCTCGCGCCAGCTCACACACCCCTTTCGGGCTGCCCGTCTATGTCGCTTGGCGCCCGCTGGCTCCATTCTGTGAAACGCCGATCCAAGAACACCGGCGTCTGGCACAGACGTCCTACGATGGATTTTCTGGCGGCGTCACCATGATCCGCGCTAGGACGCCGCGCTGGGCGTCGATCAGGGCGCTTATGCCGTTGCGCCCGAGCGCGAGCATTTCATCCAGTTGGGAGCCTGCAAATGTCGCTTCTTCGCCCGAGCTTTGGACTTCTACAAACTCGCCGTCTTCGGTTGCCACCAGATTGAAATCAACGGCAACGAGTTTGTCCTCTTCATAATCAAGATCGACGATTGCCTGCCCATCCAGAATACCGGCGCTGACTGCGGCGACCAATTTTTGCATCGGCGGCACATCCAGCTTCTTTTCCCGAACAAACTTCCGGCAAGCGATAGCCAACGCCAGGCTCGCGCCTGTGATTGCGGTAGTGCGCGTTCCGCCATCCGCTTGCAACACATCGCAATCGACCCAGATCGTGCGGGGGCCAAGTTTTTCCAGATCCATCACCGCGCGCAATGAGCGTCCAATCAACCGTTGAATCTCGACGCTGCGGCCGTCGGCGCGGCCTTTTGTTATGTCGCGAGGCTTGCGCGGCTGTGTCGAATACGGCAGCATCGAGTATTCGGCAGTGAGCCAGCCGCCGGTCACTCCCTGTTCTTTCATCCAGCGCGGCACGGTTTCTTCGATCGTGACCGCACAGATCACGCGCGTTTTACCCATCGAGACGAGCACCGAACCGCTCGCATGTGGCGCCACGTTCAACTCGAAATTGATCGGTCGGATCGCATCTGGGGCGCGGCCGTCACTTCGCTGCATCAATTTGGAACGTAAATGTAGAGTATCATTTGCGCGATGAACATTTTGCAGCCGTGACCCGGACACATCAATCGCCTTGACGCATCCCGTGGCGCGTCGTTCTATAAGGCCTTTGCGTGAAAAGTATCGCTGAGACCCAGACGGCGCTTTGCATTGCCGGCGCACACCGATCGGGCACAAGCATGGTGACGCGGCTTCTTCATTGCTGTGGTCTGGAGCTCGGGCCCAAATCAGAATTGATGCCGCCGCAGGCAGACAACCCCGAAGGTTTCTGGGAGCATTTGGGATTCGTCGCGCTAAACGATGAATTATTGAGCGAGCTCGGCGGCGCGTGGGACCTGCCGCCCAAGGCTGATGAAGACTTTACGAGCGCGCGACTAAATCCGGTGCGTCTGAAAGCGCGGCTGCTCATCGAAAAATTCGATTCGGCAAGAGTGTGGGGCTGGAAGGATCCTCGCAACAGCTTGACGCTTCCGTTCTGGCAACAGCTGTTGGCCGGGCTCAAAACCGTCATTGTCGTTCGGAACCCGCTGGAAGTAGCGCACTCGATGGGAGAACGAAATCGAACTTCGTATTCGTTTGGTTTGCGGCTGTGGGAAATCTATAACCGGCATTTGGTTGAAGCAGCAAACGGAAAAGACAGACTGTTTACCCATTATGATTTCTTTTTCCAAGATCCGGAATCGGAATTGCGGCGGATTACGGAGTTCATCGGCTTGTCCAACGAAAAAATACGTAACACCGCTGCTCTGATTGCACCGCGAAAACGTCACACGCATTTCACGATCGAACACTTGATCGACGCCCGCGTGTCCGAGGAAGTGATTGATCTTTATCGTGCGTTGCTTGCCGAAGCGTCCCCGAGCAAAGGCCCGCAGCCGTCCACGGCAAAAGCTTCGTCGACCTCGGATGATTTGCTTCCGGGATCGATTAGTCGGCTGAATACGTTCGTTCCAGAACGAACAGCGCAGATTGAGCAGCTTTACGGCGAGCTCCTTGCGCAAGCGGAAGCTCGCCACGATCGGGAAATTAAGAAACTCAGCGCTCATTTGGACCAAACCGAAGCGCGCTTGGATGAGGTAACTGAACTTGTTCGCGAAAAGAGCATTAGCCTGGCGGAAAGCGAAGCGCGCGGCGAAAAGCTGCAAAAGCGCTTGCGCCGGCAACTGAAGGCTGCCGAGAAGCTTTGCGGATTTCTGGACGATGTTGATCACGCCGCAGGCCGGCTGCGCTGTTCGGCGCGGTGGCAAATTGCAAATCCGCTCGCAGCATTAAAGGCGAAATTTTCGCGTCGGAAATCACGAGCGTTGCTAGGCTATGGGCACTTAGAGAAGATCGTCGCGGCGTACAAGAAGTGGCGAACCACCCATCCGGAAGTCACTGCGATTGATGACCAAATTCAGGCACTGATTTCAGGCCCACTTTTATTGCCTGGCCGGAGATTGGCGCCTCCTGAACCTCCCATTCCAATGCGTCTCATTGAATTTCCAAGTTATGAGCAGGTCGAAGTTTCCGTCATCATTCCAGTGTTCAACCAGTTTCGCTTCACGCAGGCTTGCCTGGCGTCGGTTCAGGAACATCAGGGGAGCGAACGTTTTGAAGTTATCGTAGTGGACGATGGCTCGACGGATGCGACCGCTGAGGCTGTTCCACGCATCCCGGGAATTATTTATGTGCGTAATGAAGCAAACTCCGGCTTTATCGCCTCCTGCAATCGCGGAGCGGAAAACGCGCGCGGCAAATACATTGTTTTCCTTAACAACGACACGCTTGTTCGGCCGGGCTGGGTGAGCGCGTTGCTCGAGACTTTTGCCGAAGAGCCAAAGGCAGGAATCGTCGGATCAAAACTTCTTTACCCAGACGGCCGCTTGCAGGAAGCGGGAGGAATCATATGGCAGGACGCCTCGGGCTGGAATTACGGCAAGTTCGATGACCCACAAAAGCCTGAATACAATTATCTTCGGGACGTAGATTATTGCTCAGCGGCTGCGTTGATGATCCCCAAAGCGCTATTTTGGAGCGTCGATGGATTCGATTCACGCTACGCGCCCGCGTATTACGAGGATACCGACCTGGCGTTTAAGGTTCGTCAGGCGGGCTACAAGGTTTTATACCAGCCGCTGAGCGAGGTGATCCATTATGAGGGAGCAACCGGCGGGACTGATCTATCAACCGGGACAAAGCAACATCAGGATATTAACCGCTCTACGTTCGCTCAGAGTTGGGCCGATGAGCTAATGACGAAGCCAGCAAACGGCGATCTCATATCTTTAAAAAAGTCGTCGCAACGTCGCAAAAACATTCTGGTCATAGATCATCATGTTCCAACGCCGGATCGGGACTCCGGTTCTCTGCGAATGTTTCAACTCCTCAAGCTCCTTCATGCTCTCGGTCATCGCGTCACTTTCATCCCTGATAACCTTGCAAAGACGCAGCCTTACACGAGCGAATTACAAAAGCGTGGAATTGAGCTCCTTTATCATCCTTACCTCAAGACGGTACGCGACTACATTAACTCACGCGGGTGTGAGTTCGACGTCGTGGTGCTGAGCCGTTGTCCGTTTGCACGCAAGTACATTGCGGACGTGCGCCGGTACGTTCCACAAGGCCGGGTTATTTTTGATACAGTAGATCTTCACTTCGTCCGCGAAGCGGGTGAGGCACGTGTGACCGGTGACGCGGAAATCGAGCGGAAAGCACGGGAAACAGAAGGACTAGAGTGTGGCTTGATTGATCAAGCTGATGAGACGTGGGTAGTGAGCAGCAGTGAGCAGCGGCTTCTTCAGGAGAAATGGCCAAACAAATCCATCAAGGTGGTCTCAAACATTGTCGATGTGCCCGGTTCAAAGACACCGTTTGCACTTCGGCGCGATTGGCTGTTTATCGGTAGTTTTCAACACAGCCCCAACGTCGATGCGGTTTTATTTTTTGTGCAGAAGATTTATCCCTTGGTTAGCACCCGCCTTCCAGATGCTAAATTCTACATCATCGGCGATGACGCGCCGCCGCAGATCGTCGCTCTGGCGGATGAGAAGATTATTGTTACTGGATTGCAACGGGATGCGCGTCCGTTTTTTGATAGCGTAAAACTGTCAGTTGCGCCGTTACGATTTGGCGCTGGGGTCAAAGGGAAGATCAATCAAAGCATGGGTTTTGGGGTGCCCGTGGTGGCCACGTCAGTCGCTGTCGATGGAACAGAACTCCGGGATCGTGACGAGATCCTGGTGGCAGACGAGCCGGAAGATTTTGCCCAGGCATTGGTCGAGCTTTACGAATCGGAACAACTTTGGAGCCGGCTTTCGGAAAACGGCATCAGGAAGACACGTGAACTCTATTCTGTTGAGGCAGCGCGCGAAAAACTTAAATTTCTTTTCAGTGACAAGCACCTGAACCGTTTCGAGCCGTCGCCCCGAGTCGTAGCGCAGGAGCTCGCGGTCACACGTTAACCTTGGGTTGTCAGTGACGAAGACGGAAGTTGCCCGACAGGTTACCGGAAAAGTAACTGTGACCCCAAATCCCGTCTGTTTCGGGCAACGCGGTGTCCTTTCTTGGGAGACGAACGACCCCGCTGGCGCGGAAGTGCGAGTTTCAACTGGCGGAAATGAAGAGAAGCTCGTGGCGCAAGGGGGACCGTCTGGTCGGCTGGAAGTTGCCTGGATTGCCGACTCTACAGTATACGAGTTTCGTCTCTATGCGGGTAGTCGGCCGGACGTAGCAATTGACTCGGTCAAAGCGAGGCGCGAGATCGAGTCGGCCCCGGCTGCGCTCCGCGAAATTGCGGACGAAGTTACACGCGGAAATGTTGATGTGGCGGAGCTTTCCCGATTCATCGCTTCCGTGATGCCGTTTTGCCTCAGTAGCCCGCAGTTTCGGAAATTGTTTCGGGACTGGGAGCGACACGGGTTTCATGTGACGCCGGTGCGCTATAACCAACCGATTCCTGACACCCAGTCCTTGCCTGAAACGCTTTGGAACCGAGCGAGCGAGCTCATGGGCATCGACATGAATGAGTCGGCACAACTCGAGTTGCTCCGGAGCTTTCTAAAATTCCGCGACGAATATCAGCGCTTTCCAACAGGACCAACCGGAGAACACAATCGATTTTACCTCGGAAACCGTCTCTTTGACGGGATCGACGCGCTGGTGGCCTACTGCATGGTTCGTCATTTTCAGCCGCGCTTGGTGATTGAAGTGGGCAGCGGCTTTTCTTCACTCGCATTGGGGCAGGCGGCTGCGAAAAATGGCTGCGCGCCGCTGGTTTGTGTCGAGCCATCTCCACGCGACTTTCTTCGCGAAGGATTTCCCGGATTACAGAGATTGATTGAGAAGAACGTGCAGCAAATCGACCTCGAATTTTTCGAGCAGCTGCATTCGGGGGACATCTTGTTTATCGACAGCTCGCACACCGTCAGAATTGGCGGCGATGTCAATTACCTCTTTTTGGAAATCCTGCCACGTCTCAAGCCGGGTGTCATCGTCCATGTCCACGACATCTTTCTGCCTTTCGAGTATCGGCGGGACTGGGTAATGGATGAACTTCGATTTTGGAGCGAGCAGTACCTGCTGCAAGCGTTCCTCGCCTTTAATTCAGAGTTCGAGATCTTGATGGCCAATCGTTACATGGCGCACAAGTTTCCGAAGGATCTCAAGGTCTCGTTCCCGAGTTTGGAAAATCTTCAGCCTCCCCTTCCTGGTCCAGCCAGACGGGGTGGGAGCTTCTGGATGCGGCGTCGCCCGGCGAAAGAGTGACGGCGTTCCCATTTAGAGAGTAACGACTGTTGGATCGCTGGTGGCCGAACTTGGGTACGGAGTGTTAGATCAAATCCCATTTCTTGCCGCGGCTTCGGACCTGGGCGAAAATAGATCTGCTCTTCTCGTTTTCGTTCGCAGCTGGAATGGGAGCTGCTCCCTTACCCTTGCGAAGCATGTATAGAAAATTCCAAACACGAATCTCAGAGATTAATGATGTTGAACCCAGCAGCATGATCTGCTCGAACAGGAGGTTGGACAAGGCTGGGCGCTCGCAAAAACGGGCGTCCGGCGATTGGTAGTTAGGCTTGTGCGCCCAACTCCAGTCCTCAATCACGTACATGCCGCCGGGGTGCAGAAAAGGAAAGAGACATTCGAAAGAGGCTTTTGTCTCCTCATAGCTGTGAGATGCATCGTCCACCACCAGGTCCAGCTCGTCCTCCAGCTCGTTGAGGACAATGTGCCTCAAAGCTTCATCATCACATTGGCATGTGGCAAAGTGAATAAACCGGTTCTCGGTGCGGGCAACGTAGTCCAAAAGGGGCGCCACAGGCTGGGCGCGAATCTCCACTGCGGAAATGCGGCCAGGTTTGAATAGCTTGTCCAGGAACACATAACTTCCGCCCTGAAATACCCCAAGCTCAAGGAGAGACCGGGGTGAGAAACCGGAAGCAATGTCCTCGTAAACGCGAAGGTAGGGCTCGCTCTTCAAAATTGTGAAAGCTTCCGAGTTGGAAGGACGCCGTTCTTTTGGCGGCAGGTCACCTTCGATCACGAAGTTTTCACCTCCCAATGAGAACTCTCCGCGTGGACCGATCTTGATCCGATTCATTGTGCGTAGCGTCCCCCGTACATCGAGGCGGGCTCGGATCAATGCAAATCAGTATTGTATGCCCAATCAAAAGGACAGGTCTTGTGTTGGCGCAACAAGATCGAGTCTGCGTGACAAACCGCGGGCGCTTGGTGTAAAATTCATTGCGTTACGGGAAAACAACGATATGCGCGTAGCGGAACATTGAAATTGGTATGCAGAATACGGTAAACAGACCGATTTTTATCGTGGGTTCGCCACGCTCGGGGACAAGTGTTCTCACATGGTGCCTGGCTCAACATCCGAATATCTTTCCGGTGGATGAATCCACCGGGATTGGAGAGTTGGCAATTGCCCTGGCCGTTTGCTATCAGACAAAAGTCGGTCTGGGCCCGGAGTCGCTATGGAGTATGCTGAATGTGCAAAAAGAAGAATTCTTTGCTGGCTTTGGCCAAACCATTAACGAGCTGATCCAACGCCACAAGGTTGATCTCGAGCGAAAATGGTGGGAACAGACGTTTGCGCCCAATCGTCCCCCGCACGATTTCGTGGCAGCAAGAGCAACCAACATCACCAAAACGCGTTGGGTCGATGGAACGCCGGGTTATTCGTTTCACATTTGCGGCCTGCGCAAACTTTTCCCTAACGCGTTGTTTATCCACATCGTCCGCGACGTCGCTTCAGTAGTGCGCTCGATGCTCAACTTTCACCGTCTTGCCGGCGTGCATTTGGTCGCAAATGAGCAGGAAGCCTACAATCTTTGGTTTGCCTCTGTCAGCGCCTGTGTTTTGGCCGAACAAGCGTACGGACCGCAGGTTATCTTCCGACTGCGGTATTCCGACCTTGTAGATAAACCCGAGGCTTCGCTGCAGGCTGTGCTTGGATTTCTCAGCGAACCGTTCGTGGCGGAATGCCAAGCACCTCTCCTAAAGAGAATCAACAGTTCCAATGTCCCTGCGGATTTCAAACTCGGAAAGCCTGGCACCGATCCCCAAGTTGTAGAACGCGCAACGCGACTGAACGCAGAACTCGAGACAACCCTACAACTGTCTGAGATCTCACCGATTGCTCTCGAGAAAATGGAGGCCACATTTACCGCCCAAGCCGACTACAGAGTAGCCCTTCCAGATCAATATGCCCGGGCGCACAATGAGTTTGCCAAGGCGCACGCTCGGGCACAACGACTCGCGAACGAAGTTAAACGCAAGAGGGCCACCATCCGCAGACTTCGTCCGCGACCCTGGCATCACAAGCTGCGTCGATTGCTTTTCGGCCATAAGTCTACGGCTTTGTTGTCTTGTGCCGTCTACTTTGCAGATGTTCTCGACTTCGTAGATTGGTTTTCGGTCACCATGTGACTGCAATTGAAAAACGGCGGGCAACCGCAGGCATCCCACGACCTGAATGACTTGACACAGGGCAAATTGAATCGGTAGCGAGACGAACACGAGCGCAGCCCTCGGGTGTGCGCGATCGATGATACGTAAAAATGCACGACGGCACGAACAAGCCAATTTTCATCGTGGGCTCTCCGCGCTCGGGGACCAGTATTCTCGCCTGGTGCCTTGGTCAGCATCCGAATTTGTTTCCGGTGCCGGAGTCAAATTGGATGGGAGACTTTGCCGTCAATGTCGCTGTTTCCTACCAAATTGGTGCCGCACGCGGTGATTACTCGATCTTGAGCGCGATGGATATTGGCGAAAGTGAATTGTTCACGGCCTTGGGGCGAAGCATCGATGATTTGATCGTGCAACATCGCGCGGATCTGGAACGAAAACGCAAATCGAGAAGTGAAGATTCGAAAGTTGATGCACGTTGGCTTGAGGCCACCAGCATATCGGCTGGACCTAAAACGCGCTGGGTTGATGGGACCCCCGAGTATTCTCTGCACATCTATGCACTGCGGAAGCTCTTCCCCCAGGCTTTGTTCATTCATTTGTTCCGCGACGTTCAAGCAGTAGTGCGCTCGATGGTGAACTTCCATCGCGCAACAGGGATTCATTTAGTGCCCAACGAGGAGGAGGCTTACCACTATTGGCTTCGAACCGTTAGCGCATGCATCGAGGCCGAGCAGGCCTATGGTTCGAATGTTGTCCATCGCATCCGATACAGGGACTTAATCGAGAATCCGGAATCGGCCATGCGTTCGTTGCTCGAATTCCTCGGGGAACTCTACACAGCCAAATGCCTGGAGCCCCTGAAAGAGCGAATCAATAGTTCCAGCGTGCCTGCCGATTTTAAAGCCGATGACGGCACTACCGATCGAACAGTAGTCGAAAAGGCGACGCGACTTTGTGCCGATATAGAACAAACTCCACAGCCAGCCGAGGCTTCGTCTACAGTGGCCGATGAAATGGAGGCTGCGTTTCGAGCGCGAGTCAGATATTTGACGAACATAGATACCGCGTATCAAAAAGCCCGAGGAATAATTAAGAGGTTGAACGATTCGGGGCTGCCCTCATACGTGGCGACTGAAGCAGCGCCCGAAATCGCAGACCTTTGTGCCGCTTTCTTATCGCAGGCGCCATAAATTCGGGATAAATGCATTTGCGTCGGTACCGCTGACCTTCCTATCGGCCGCCTTTGGGCGGATGCTTGCCTGGTTGCATCAGACGCAATACACGAATCAACAATGAAGGTCGCGAATAGCCGCCAGCGAATAAGGTCTTTTTTCGCAAGACGCTTGCTGTGACACAATAAGATTCCAAGGCCCTGACCGTGCCGTCGAAATCGAAGGCGGACTAATTAAACCGATTTTTGTAGTAGGGTCGCCGCGGTCTGGAACAAGCACTCGTACTTGGTGCCTGGGTCACCACCCTAACATTATTCCGCCCCAAGAGTTGTCTCGAGTTGTCTTACTGTCGAGCGGACTCGCGAAGAACAGACTGCTAATACTCGCGTGTGCCTCACAGCACAATCCGGCATGGTTTCGCATGAGTGAGATCACCAAAAAAGTCCTGGAATGGTGGAGGGATCCGCAAAGCGGGGCTTCCGGTACGCAATTACTCGCGGCAGCGGGCGTATCTGAAAAATGTTAATCGCCGTGCTACGGCAATCGGGCAATTGATTGAATCAATCATTCTGCAAGGCTCCTGGCCAATCTTGCAGAACCAATCAAAGCGTTGTCAGTGGACTCTGGTTTTTGATGGAAATCGAGCGGATTTTACGCCGTCGCGATTTGGTGAAATGACCGACCCGGCCGGAGCGCGTGTCACGGAGATTCGTGCAAGCGGTGTATTCCGATCGCGATTCTTGTAGAGACTAAACTCATATGTTGCACCTGCCTCAATCCAGGACGCCTCTTGCGATCCGTGCGAACCACTTGCGAAAAGAGCTTCTTCAATGCCGCCCCCTGAGACATAAACAGCCGCATCCGGGGTGCCGTGGCAGGACCAGCTGATAGTGGTTTTGCCCGGGCCAATGCCAGGCGGCACTGGGTTTGGCGAAGCGCACAGCTTGGAGGATGTCACTGGAAGGCCCGAACAGTAGTTGCGCAAGAAAAGACGCATGATGTGAAGAACGACGTCTCCCTTTACATGCCGCATGTCTTCCTCCCAAGTCAGCCTCCGGTCCGAGTTCTGAACGATCTCGTAGCTTGGGAAATAGTGCACATTTTTATGCGCGGCAGCCCATTCCTGGGCTACAGCACGGAGCAGAGATTTCGAATAAGTATTGGCAATTACAACATCTTCCCCAGAAAAGGTTGCCTGTAGCGGCACGGGCGACACCGTCACTACGATTTGTACGTCCTGGTGACCGAATTGGCTGAGCAGCCCGTGAATGCGTTCAAGATTCGAAAGGTTCTCGCCAAAATTAGTGAGGTGAAGCTCGTAACGCTCTGGATAACTGCTGTGCATAGCGGGGATCAGCTGATTAATGAAAACCTTCGCAATGTTATCACGCCACACTTCGACCAGGCCGAGAGTAATTATCACGACCCGGCACTGCGAAATTCGGCGGGTGACCATCTGCATGATCTCACGCCGATGAATCGTCTCTTCGAGGCCGCCTAGCTCGAGGGCCGGATTAGTATGCGGATCATAGAAAATACCATTTCCAAGATCGACAAGGCTCTGCCGAGGGAATTCTGCCGCCGGGTCCAGTGCCCAGCGCAGTTCATTATAAATCGAGAACGTGTTGTATTTGTTTGTGAAGCCCAACGCCAGCTCGCGATTCATTGTCGGGAACGAATCAAACTCACCAGCTTTGCTTAACACATCCATTTTCTGGTCAATCAGCGCGAGCTCAACACCGCGGGCAAAACACGAGCCAATAGCGAAAACTTTATCTTCGCGCTCCATTTTAAACCCCGGCGAGATCGCTGGCTCAAAAAGCGGTTCACGCAGCCGCTGGCATGCAAGCGTACCGTTTAGCTCGCTGGGCAACGCCTCTTTTCGGTGCCAGCGACTGTAGGGGCTGACGAAGTTCCGCTTGGCTTGTGCTGTTGTAATAGGAGTGCGCATTTGAATGCAGCCGGTCAAGCCTCGGCAATCGCGAAAATTCTAGACACTAAGGTAAAACGGAACTGTAGCCGCTGTTGGCTGCTGTGTGCCACACATGCATCATAGTCATGACGCGCTCTTATTTAAAACTTACTTCTACTCAAATCGCAAATCAAAATCGTCACACTTTGTTTAATGGTTCTGCTCTCGCGGTCCCCCTTTGAAGTGGGCGCAGCAGACTCGATGAGTCGTCCGGTTCGCTGCCACCGTTCTGCCCCTTATCAATCCGGTCGCCTCCCGTAAATTTCGCGATATTGTTGCGTCAGTTTGGGATTGTTTCAAATTAGCCTAGCAGACGTGGATACGTCCAGATCGGTGGCGA
>Ga0126383_10000660_pt1 | contig 19721 bp, 15 predicted proteins | sample PanSoiMetPlot_35_FD_96882 | JGI IMG/M metagenome (GOLD analysis project Ga0126383, IMG submission 96882) | Tropical forest soil microbial communities from Panama - MetaG Plot_35 | ecosystem: Environmental > Terrestrial > Soil > Tropical forest > Bulk soil | place: Panama | collected 2016-02-17
TCACCAAGCTCTGTTACCAGGTCCAACTCCAACCACTCCCCGAGGCTGCCTAGTGACCCAGTTTCTTGTTAGCGAAGCGAAGCAATCTAGCCGCCGCGCGGCGGCGAGGACCACGGCATGAGCTTCAGCATTCTCGTCGTCGACGACGAGCCCGATGTGGCGGAAATGTTTCGCCAGCGCTTTCGCCGGGAGGTGCGCCAGGGCATTTATGTCCTGCATTTCGCTGGCTCCGGCGAAGAGGCTCTGGATCAGTTGTCGAACGGGGTGCAGCCCGAGCTGATCGTAATCCTGTCGGATATCAATATGCCCGGGATGGACGGGCTGACGTTATTGCGCGAGATCAAGCAGCGCCGGCCCGGCCTGCCGGTCATGATGGTTACCGCCTATGGCGACGACGAGCGGCGCCGCCACGCGGCCGACGCCGGCGCACACCAATTCCTCGCCAAGCCGGTCGATTTCGCCGTGCTCAAGCAGGAGCTGCAGAGACTCTCAGCGCGGATTTGATAAGCAATCAACACGCCCGGCCTTATGTAGTTATGCCGCCTGGCAAACCGGTGCGCTCTACCCGAGAGCAGATTGCCGCCGCGGCCGGCTCCGGTTAGCTTGTTGCCGGTAATTCCGAATGGCCGACGGCGCCGGTGGAGGCTGCTCGAGGGAGGAAGAGCATGAGGGCTGATTACGTGATCGTCGGCGCGGGCTCGGCGGGGTGCGTGCTCGCCAACCGTCTCAGCGAGGACCCCGCCGCCAAGGTCGTGCTGATCGAGGCCGGCGGCCGGGATTGGAGCCCCTACATCCACATCCCGGCGGGTTTCATGAAGATGCTCGATCACCCGACCCTGACCTGGGGGTATCACGCCGAGCCCGACCCGGGCACTGCCGGGCGCGCGATTTTATACCCGCGCGGCCGGGTACTCGGCGGCTCCAGCTCGATCAACGGGCTGATCTACATTCGCGGGCAGCCCGAGGATTTCGACCACTGGGCCCAGCTCGGCAATCGCGGCTGGGGCTGGGACGAGGTCCTGCCCTTCTTCAAAAGGGCCGAGAACTGGGAGGGCGGCGAAACCGAGGTTCGCGGGCGCGGTGGCCCGCTGTTTACCTCGAAGATGGACCGCTCGCCGCTTTGCGCGTCCGTAATCGAGGCCGGCAAGGAGATCGGCCTCGAATACCGCGAGGACGTCAACGATCTGCCGGCCGGCGCCGGCGACAGCATCGGCTGGTGCCAGCAGACGCGCGGCGGCCGCCGGCGCGCCAGCACCGCCCGCACCTATCTGCGGCCGGCGCTAAAGCGGCCCAACCTCCAGGTCATCGTCAAGGCGCAGGTCAACCGCATCGTCTTCGACGGCCGCCGCGCCGTCGCAGTCGAATACGAGCGCGGCGAGGCGGTCGAGCGCGCGGATGCGGAGCGCGAAGTGATCCTCTCCGCCGGCGCCGTCAACTCGCCGCATATCCTGCAGCTCTCGGGAGTGGGCGCGCCCGAGCACCTGAACCGCGTCGGCATCCCGGTTCATCACGCGTTGCCGGGGGTCGGGCAGAACATGCAGGACCATTACATCGCCCGCATCAGCTACCCGGTCAGCGGCGCGGTCACCGTCAACGAGCGCTCGCGGGGTTTGGCGCTGGCAAGCGAGATCGTGCGCTATCTCGTCACCGGCAAAGGTATGCTGACCTACAGTGCGTCATTGGCGGCGGCTTCGGTGAAGGTGCTGGAGGAATCGGCGACACCCGACGTGCAATGCAGCATCGCGCCGGGCAGCTTCAAGGACGGCCAGATCGGCGAGCTCGACGATTTTCCGGGCATCACCGCGGGGGCCTGGCAGATGCGGCCGCAGTCGCGCGGTTACGTCGAGGCCAAATCCAGTAACCCGAGAGAGGCGCCGGCGATCAATCCACGTTATTTAAGCGAGCAGACCGACCGCCGAGCGATAATCGGCGGGCTCCGGTTCGTTCGCCGGCTCTTCGCCACGCCGGCGCTCGCCAAATATTGCGGCGCGGAAATCCTCCCGGGCGCCCATATCGCGAGCGACGACGAACTGTTGGACTATGCACGGCAGAAGGGATCGACCGTCTACCACGCGACCTGCACCTGCAAAATGGGCAGCGACCGGATGGCGGTTGTCGACGACCAGCTGCGTGTCCACGGGATCGAGCGGCTGCGCGTCATCGACGCCTCGGTGATGCCGACGGTGACCTCGACCAATACCAACGCCCCGACCATCATGATCGCCGAGAAGGGCGCCGAGCTGATCCGCCGCGCCGCACGAGCGACGGCCGAGCCTGCGGCCAGTGCACGGGCCGCTTGAGAGGGGGACGCGAAACCGATTTGTTCCGTACCAGCTGGTCGCGCGCCTTGGCCGCCGCGTTCCGGACCGCTTCGCTCGGGTCGTTTGCTGCCAGCCGCGAGAGCTCACTGACCGTTTCGGGGTCGCAACGGTAGTAGGCGACGACCTCGGCGGCCCGTCGCCTGACGAACTCGTCCGCGTGCGACAGCGCCAGGAGCAATCCGCCGGCCAGTAACTTGCCGTCAATTCTCCTGAGCGCCTTCGCCGCATACCAGAGCCTCTCGAATGCGGCGTCCTTCATCGACGCCAAGAGGTCAGGTACGGCCGTCTCTCCGGCAACTCGCAGAACCACGTCACGCTCGCACAGGTTGGGCAAGTCATTTTTCAGGGCCTCCAAACAAACGATCGACACCTCGCTCCCACCCGCAGCTCCGAGCCCCTCCGCGGCCCACAAACGAATGAGTTGGTTGTCGTCCCGTAACGCTTCATGCAGGACCGCGGTCGCTCGCGTATCGCCCGCTTTCGCCATTGCCTGGATGATTCTCTGCCGGGCGAGGTCGTGCGGCCTCCATGCGTCGACGGCACCGTACACTTTAGGCAATATGCCCGCGAGAGCCAGATAACCACTCTCCTCGCATAATTCTGTTGCCCAGTAGAGGTAACGCGCGTCACGCTCGTCTCCGACCATGTTGCCTATCTGCGCCAGAAGACCCTGGATTACCTGCTGTCCACCGATCCGGTGCAAGGCATCAACGGCTTCACGGGCGATATCGTAGTCGTCGTTTTCACTGTCGGGGTCGATTTTTCTCAAGCAGTCGTCGAGAACCGCGAGCAAGGTCGGTACCGCGCGCAGGTCACGTAGCTTGCCCAGCGACTCGGCGGCCTTCTGACGCACGAAAGACCCCTCCCGCCGATCCGTCAGTGTTTTCAGGAGGTCCGGCACCATCTGCTCACTGGCGATTTCAGCAAGGGCAGCAACGGCGCCGGCCCGCACGGCCTCTTCCGGATCTTTCAATGCGCGGCGCAGCACGTTCATCGCGCGCAGATCACCGATCTGGCCGAGGGCATAGGCCGCCCAATGACGGCCGGTTGCAGTGCTGCTCCGGGCGAGCAAGATTTTGATGAGGCCGCTCAGCGCCCGCTCGCCGGCGATCCGGGCCAGCGCTCCCGCTATCCTGCCAGCGAGGTCGTCGTCACTGCAATCCTGCAAGGTGTCGAGGAGAGCCGGCACCGACCGCTCGTCGCCGAGCGCCTCCAAGCCCATCGCCGCTCCCTCGCGCACCTGTCCGCCCGTCTCATCCTTTAATGCAGCCAGCAAATCGGAAAGAGCCTGCCGGGCGCCCATCTCACCGAGCGCGCACGCAGCATAAAAACGATTATGGCTGTCGTCGCTCTTGAGCAGGCCGAGCAGCGCTTGCATTGAACGACCGCCGCCGATATGGGCTATCCCGTTGATTGCACGATGCCGAAAGAGGCTGTTCTCCCTCGCCAGACTGTTGATCAAGTGCGGAATTGCCTGTTCGCCCGCAATACGAGGTAGCCAGCTGGCCGCACGTTGCCGCACCCCATCATCATCATCTTGCTTTAGTGATTGCAGCAACAAGCCGGCCGCACGACCACCGCCGAGGTATCCCAGAACCGTGGCGCAGACTTGGCGTACCTCCTTCCGACCGCTGCGCAGCAGGTCCGCCAGGCGACCCGCGATCACATCTGCCGAGCGCCTCGTCGTGCCCAGTAGGCTCCGCCAAATCACCCGCAGGTAAGGGCTTTGGTCGAGGATCAGCGCAGCCAGCTGGTCGCCTATTTGCCAAAGGTGATCTCCGCCGACCCGCGGGGCATAGGCAAGCGAACGCACGCGCAGACGGAGGTTTATGAAATCGAGCGAATCGGGCAACTTTTCGAGAATGGAATAGAAGTCGTCGGGATTAGCTGCCAGCCCGATCGCCATCGGTAGCACTTCCAACTCGGCGATGGCCGGATCGAAATAAGCCCGCGCAAAAAGACCGAGGCAGTCATTGCTGCGCACCAGCGCAGCGGCGGCAAGGTACTCCTGCATCGTCAGGTGCGCGAAGGCATGGCCATCGGGGCCGAGCTGACGCAGAAGCGGTGTCGCCTTGATGTCTTCTGCCAGCAATCGCGGTTCGACAGTTCCGAGTTTCCGCAAGGCGCAAAACCGCGCGGCCTGATCGCGGATCACATCTCCGTCGAATAGCAGCCGCCCAACGTCATCGTCCCTTCCGCCGAACAATTGCTCATAGGCGAGATGCTCGAGAAAGTCGCGTTTGAGCGAACCGTCCGGATCAGGAATGTGAAATGCGCGAAGGACCGATTTTTCGGCATCGAGCTTGGTAAGCAGCGAGTTGGCGATCTCGCGGTACAGTTCCAGCCTGTCGCCGATGATTTCACCTTGCCTGCCGTACAGGCGAACAAGCAGACCGAGCAATCCCGGATTGCTCGCCAGCTCCTGCAACTCCGGACGATGGAGCAATGGAGTAAGGAGCTCCTGCAGTGCGGTATCATTCCCATAATAGTGCATCAAAAATTTTTCTGTCTGGACGGCGCTCATCGGCGCGATTTCCATTTCCGCGAGGCCAGGAAACTGCGAGCTGAACGCGTAGGGCCGCATACTGATGAGCAAGTCATTGGCCGAATACGCCGACTGCATGAATTCGGTTATGGCGTTACCAAAATCCGAAAGAAGCTCCTTTCCTCTGATCTCGTCGAGACCGTCCAGAAGGACGGCGATCTTGCCAGCATCGAGACAGCTGCGGAAAAATTCCTTGAGGGCTTCCCGCTCGGCTGCGCTCGGCTGCACGACGGCGGCGAAGGCGCGGTCATACAAGAGTTCGGACAGGCTCCCGCCCGCCTTCTCGAATGCGTCTCTGGAGATACGCTTCAGCTCGAGAAAGACCGGCAGGCGGCTGCCCTCCGCCAGCAGCTTCAGAGCTATATATCTAAGCAAAGTCGATTTCCCGAGACCGGGAGCCCCCAGGATCACGGCACGAATGCGGCGGCGCAACAAGTCGTCGGCGGTGATCGCCTTTTCGGATGGCGTGCCCGCTGCTTCGTTCTCATCGGCGCTCAACTCGGGCAGCACGTTTCTGCGGCGTCGCAGCGTCGAATCCATCATCCCGGCCCAGGCAGCCCGGGATGCAGGGCGCAGGTTTGCATGGAGGCGAAGATCGACAAACACATTTTGCAACAAGCGGGGTTCTTGTTCGCCAGGGATCCAGACCTTGGAGAGCTGCTCGGCCAGAAGCTTGCGGTAGCGGCCGCTGACTTGATCGACTGCCATGCCAGCTAACCGCGAGCCCGCGCGCGTGGCTCTCCGCGCCACTGGCATGGACAGGCGTGACCGGCGCAGATAGGCAACAAATGAACGGTCTTGGAGAATGTGCTCCACTGGCGTTGCCTCGAGCACCGCTCCATTCCAGTTCTTGTCGACCGTGCGGACAACTCCGACAAGCAGATCCCCCGAAAAGATGGCAGTTCCCGAGAATCCGGCCCATTTCTGCCAATCCCTTGGTGGTCCGTTTTCCACGTTCACGTCGAAGCGCAGACTCGGCCGCACCCAATTGAACGTTCCCTCGACGCGGCGCTCGTCGTTTCCCGATGCTTCGGGCAGACCGGAACCGATGAAGCGGTAAGAATGTCCATCATCGGCCACGATCCCAAATGCGACGAGTTCCGGTCGAATGCCCACGAGCCGTCCGGTAGTCTTGAGTTCCACTACGGCTACATCCAGCGAAGCCGAAATCCACGCCACTCTGGCGGGCCGCGGTGGTGGGCGCTTGCGTTGGCTGAGAGGCAATGCAGCATCGTCGGCGGCGCCGAGAGGCCACACCGCGCAGACGGTGCCGAGCGCAGCCGGCCTCAGCACATGCCGAGCCGTGAGCACATGGCTCGGCGAGATCAGATAACCGCTGCCGGCACTCTCGCCTTCCTGCAAGATCTCGACGACATTTTCGGGCTTCATGGATCTATCTGAGTCAACCGGTATTTTCTGGCCGCCGCCGGCGCCTGCCAACGTCGAGCTTCGAGCGTTGGCCCTCCACCCCGACGAGGACCGGGTTCAACACCAACTTGACTGTCTGCGTTCGCTCGCCGGAGCCGCCGATCGAGGCCTCGGCACCAAATATGTGGAAGCCGATCTTGGCCTTCCCACCTCCCGTAGTTTTTGCAACCACGTGAAACTGGAGCTCGACCGGGCCTAGCTCGAAACGCAGGGCTTGCGTCGACGCCTCCTCTACAGCCTCAAGAATTTCGACCCGAAGCGCCCGTATGGCATCCCGCAGGGGAATAGTCTCCGACATCCTGGTCCTCCATATGCATCCTGGGATATGGCCGTGCTCATACTCGCCCAGTGTCCAGTGAAGACGCCGCGATCGCGGAGGCGCGTAACGATAGCCGGTTGCGTGCGCGGCCGGAGGGGTTGGGAATTCCGGGCAAGTCGATTGCGCAACGGTATCGGAACCTCGGGCGCCGCCCGCTCGCCCCTCTGCGGCAGATAAGTCCCGTCTGCATTGCCCGCGCCTGTCCACTGCGTGACGGCCGCTGCGCGCCATTTGTTGCGTTTATCAGCGCCGATTGCAAGATTGCAGTGCAAATCGAGGTCAAGTCCCCGACCCCAAAAGGCCAAGCTGACCAACCTTCGGCATCGCAGCGAAACGGACCGATCCCTGCGCGGTCGTCGCGGGGTTCAGATGCTCTTCGCGCTCCCGGCTTGACGCGACGGACAGCGCAAGTCAGGTTAACGAATCGTGAGCAGCGAGAGACGCGCGCTCAAAGCCGCCTGAGCGGTAAGGGGCGGCGGCCCCTCGCCTTCTCCCTCAGCGGCCGTCGGTGAGGTGACGGGGACAGGAATGACACTCGATCCGCTGCTTCTGTCGCGGCTCCAGTTCGTCTGGGTCGTGGGCTGGCATATTCTATTGCCGGCGTTCACCGTTGGTCTCGCGTCCTACATCGCAGTCCTGGAAGGTCTACATCTCGCAACTCGACAGGACGTCTATTCGCGGTTGTCGAATTTCTGGATAAAGATCTTTGCCATCTCGTTCGGCATGGGCGTGGTGTCGGGCATAGTCATGCCGTTCCAGTTCGGCACCAATTGGAGCCGCTTTTCCGATGCGACGGCCAATGTGACCGCCCCCCTGCTCGCCTATGAGGGGCTGACCGCGTTCTTTCTCGAAGCGGCGTTCCTCGGGGTGCTGCTGTTCGGTCGTCGGCTCGTGCCGCCCTGGGCGCATTTTATCGCGGCGTTGATGGTCGCCGGCGGCACGCTTTTTTCGACTTTCTGGATTCTGGCGACCAACAGTTGGATGCAAACCCCTGCCGGTTACGAACTGGTGGACGGGCGCTTTTTCCCAAAGGATTGGCTGGAGATCATTTTCAGTCCCTCGTTCCCCTACCGGCTCGGTCACACCGTCGTCGCCTTCTATGTTACGACGGGTTTTGTCGTGCTCGGCGTGGCAGCTTATTTCCTGCGCGGCAGCCGCTTTTTCGACGAAGGCCGCACGATGCTGTCGATGACCTTGTGGCTGCTCACGGTACTGGTGCCTTTTCAGATCCTGCTCGGTGACCAGCACGGCCTCAACACCTTGGAACACCAACCCGCCAAGCTCGCCGCGATCGAGGCCCACTGGACGACGGGGAACCGAGTGCCCCTAGTCCTGTTCGCAATTCCCGACGAAGCGGCCGAAACGAACCGCTATGCTGTCGATGTGCGCGATCTCGGCAGTCTTATTCTGACGCACGACCCGAACGGCACCGTCCGCGGGCTCAAGGATTGGCCGGCCGACGAGCGCCCGCCCGTCGCGATACCATTCTTCGCGTTCCGTATCATGGTGGGTATCGGGCTCTTGATGCTCGCCTTGATTGGCGTGAGCTGGTGGCTGCGAAGTCGCGGGCTTCTGTTTGACGCGAATTGGTTCCTGCGCAGCTGCCAGATTGCTTCGCCCCTCGGCTTCATCGCCGTGCTGGCAGGTTGGACGACGACCGAGGTCGGGCGCCAGCCTTGGACGGTCTACGGGTTGCTGCGCACCTCCGATTCCGTGTCGCCCTCACTGACCGGGAGAGACGTTCTGATCTCGCTCCTCGGCTATGCGATCGTCTATCTGATCATGTTCCCCGTCGGCATCACATTAATGGCAAGGATCGTCAAGGCGGGCCCGGCCGAGGCGGCGGTTGCGCCGGCGCCGATCGAGAGCGGACGGCCACAACTGCCAGTCCAGGCGCTTCCGTCATCCGAAGCGCAGGCGCAGACATGACCCAGCCGCTCCTCGACCTCGTGCCGCTGTGGACTGTAATTCTCGGCCTCGGCATCTTCTTTTACGTCCTTCTGGACGGGTTCGATCTCGGCGTGGGGATCCTCTACGGCTTCGCTCCGGATCTCGCTTCCCGCAACCTCGTCATGAACTCGATCGCGCCGATCTGGGACGGCAACGAGACCTGGCTGGTGCTCGGCGGGGTTGGGCTTCTGGCGGCATTTCCGTTGGCTTTTGCGATCATCATACCGGCGCTCTACTTCCCCATTCTGGTGATGCTGCTGGCATTGGCGTTCCGCGGCGTCGCGTTCGAATTCCGCTACAAGCTCTCCGAGCAGCGCACGTTCTGGGACTATGCGTTCTGCTACGGGTCCGGCGTTGCGGTCTTTGCGCAAGGGGTGATGCTCGGTGCGTTCATCCAGGGGTTCCACACCACCGGGCGGGTCTTCAGCGGCGGCTCATTGGACTGTTTCTCGGTCTTCTCGGTCTTCTCGATCTTTACCGGGATTGCGCTGTTGTTCGGATACGGTCTGCTCGGCGCCGGCTGGCTCGTATTGAAGACAGAAGGCGCTCTCCAGGACTGGGCCCGGCAGCACGGACGTTGGTGCTTCATCGGCGTCATCGTCGCGATCGCGGTCGTCAGCCTGTGGACGCCGTGGCTCGAAACGCATATCGCTCGGCGCTGGTTTTCGTGGCCGAACATTGCGTTCCTTTTGCCCGTGCCGATCATCACGCTTCTGCTCGCATTGTGTGAGTGGCGCCTCAACGAGGGGTCGGATGCCGGGCCGTTCATCGGCGCGATCGGGTTGTTCGTGATTTCCTACATCGGGATTGCAATCAGCCTGTGGCCGTTCATCGTGCCCTACCGATACACGCTCTGGCAGGCCGCCTCTTCGCCCAGCACTCAGGCGTTTCTGGCAGTCGGCACGCTATTCCTGCTGCCGATCATCCTGATGTACACGGGGTGGTCTTACTGGGTGTTCCGAGGCAAGGTGAGGACCGATATCGGGTATCACTAGAACCCAGTCAGCCAGGTAGCGCAGCCCCTGTCCCGGCTAACGAGGGTGCGTAATCGGCAACACGACCCCGCTCGTCCTGCTCGTCGGCGCACCTGGATCCCGTTCGTAAAAAAACGCGCGAGTGTGAAGTAGTTCACAGATGAGGCGCGAAAAATCGTCCTAGCCTTTTCGCCGACACACAAAGAAAGCGGGACCCCAGAGCCCGACGATTCGGCGGAGAATTCGACAACCGCAGCCCACAGGCTGCCCAGGCCAGCATCGTGACCCAAAGCTGTCGCACGGGCTGCTTTAGTATGGATGGGTCTACTCCACCACAAGCGTTTTTTTGGGAGGGACACGATGGAAACGCAAGAATTCAGCAAGAGCTCGAGTGATAGTCTGCTCGAAGCGAGACCGCGCGGCTTCTCTCGCCGCTCGATGCTTGCGTTTGCCGGCGCCTTTGGAGCTGTCGCCCCGTTCGGGGTATTCGGAGCGGCTCGCGCGCTGACAACGCCACCTTTTGTTCCCGCTGAGCCGCGTATCTGCCGCACCGCCGCGAGTGGCGAAGAGCTGGAGGGCCCGCCGCGTCAACTCAAGCTTGCCTGGAATGCCAACGCGGCCTGCACGGTCGCGGCGGCGGTCGCAAAGGAACGCGGCATTTTCGCCAGCCACAACCTCGATGTCGATTTCGTCAATTTCGGCGGCTCGACCGATCAGCTGCTGGAGGCGATTGCGACCGGCAAGGCCGATGCCGGAATGGGGTTGGCGCTACGTTGGCTCAAGCCGCTGGAGCAAGGCTTCGATGTTCGCGTCACCGCCGGCGTGCATGGTGGCTGCATCCGGCTCCTCGGCTCCAAGGCTGCAAATATCGACAGCGTCGAATCGCTGCGCGGCAAGGCTATCGGGATTAGCGATCAGGCGAGCCCCGCTAAGAACTTCTTCTCGATCTTCCTCGCCAAAAGGGGGATCGATCCGGCCCAGGAGATAGAGTGGCGCCAGTACCCGTCCAATCTGCTCGCGCTTGCCGTCGACAAGGGCGAAGTGCAGGCGCTCGCCGAGATCGATCCGCTGCCGTATCTATGGCTCAAGGATGGCAAGCTCAACGAGATCGCGACCAACTTGACCGGCGAATTCGCCGACCGTACCTGCTGCATTCTCGCGATACGCGGCAGTCTCATCCGGAGCGAACTACCGGTGGCGGCGGCTCTGACACGATCGATACTGGAGGGAGCAGACCGGGTCGCCAGCGATCCCGCCGACGCCGCTACGGTATATGCGGGCTACGGCGGCAGGGGATCCGTCGAAGACCTCGCCGCTATGTATCGCACCATACTCACCACAATCACCCTGTTGGAGCCACGTTGAAGAAACAGCTTTTGCTCTACACCGACGAACTCAAGGCGGTGAACGTCATCAAGAAGAGCACCGACTCAGCCAAGTTTGCGGAGCGGATTTATATCGACGTTCTGAGCTGAGCCGATCGGCAGATCTGCGGATGAGCAGCTCCGCCGTTGACGACGTATCGAGCGGGCCGACAGCGGGCCACGCCTTCCTCGCACGCTCGGCCGGCCGATCGTTGGCCGGCGGGTTGGCCGCCGCGGCGGCGTGGCTGGGGCTCGCAGCGCTCACTGCGCTCTGGCCCGATCTACCCGAAAGCGATTGGGCCTATACGGCGGGCTTTGCCGCGGCATGTGGAGCACTGGCCCTCGCGGTTGCATTGGCGGCGTTTGCCGCCGTCCGGTTTGCCGGCTTGCAGAGGGTACAGCGGCTTTCGCCGTGGCTGACCCTGCTGGCGGTGTTTATCGCCGCCTGGGAGGCGGTCACGGCAAAGCTTGGCCTCCTGCCGCTTCCGTTTTTCCCGCCGCCGCAGGCCATTCTGGAAGTCGTGATCGATGACTGGGCGCGGCTCGTCGCGGGCATCTTCGCCTCCTGTCGCCTGCTGGCCACCGGCTACTTTCTCGGTGCGGCGGTCGGGTTCGTGACCGGCGTGGCGATCGGCTGGTCGCGGCTTGCCGGCTATTGGATCCACCCGGTTTTGCGGTTCGTCGGTCCGCTGCCGGCGACGGCGTGGTTGCCGCTGGCGTTCTTTGTATTTCCGTCCAGCTTCAGCGCCAGCATTTTTCTGATCGCGCTCGCCACTGGGTTCCCGGTCACCGTGCTCACCTGGTCAGGGGTCGCCGGTGTGAACAGCGCCTATTACGATATTGCGCGGACCTTGGGCGCAAGCGAGCGCTTCCTCGTACTGAAGGTCGCAATTCCGGCAGCGATGCCGCATGTCTTTGTCGGCCTGTTTATGGGCCTCGGCAGTTCCTTTGCGGTACTGGTCGTTGCCGAAATGCTGGGCGTAAAGGCCGGTCTCGGCTGGTATCTGCAATGGGCGCAGGGCTGGGCCGCCTATGCCAACATGTATGCCGCGCTGTTGATCATGGCGTGCTTGTGCTCCGGGCTGATCACATTGCTGTTCCGTCTGCGCGACCGGCTGCTGTCCTGGCAGAAAGGTCTGGTGCGGTGGTAGCCGCCCCCTTGGAAAATCCAGATCCGCCGCGAAGTAACGGAACAGGGCTGACGCTGCGCGAGGTCAGCCATCGTTTCGACCTGGAGGGGCAACCGTTGCCGGTGCTCGACCGCATCAGCCTCCAGATCGGCCGCGGCGAGTTCGTCGCTCTGTTGGGGCCGAGCGGGTGCGGCAAGTCGACCTTGCTGCGGCTGGTTGCAGGGCTCGACTTTCCGAGCGCCGGTTCGCTGCTCACAGAACGCCACGCGATCGAGGGCCCCGATCCCTCGCGTGTCGTCGTCTTCCAGGACCCGACCCTTTATCCCTGGCGGACCGTGTGGAGCAATGTCGCTCTCGGCTTGGAGGCGCGCGGGCTGCTGCGCACCCATCGCGAGCGAATTGAAGGCGCGCTGCGCCTGGTCGGGCTGACCGGCTTCGCCAATGCCTACCCGCACCAGCTTTCGGGCGGCATGGCGCAACGCGCGGCCCTGGCGCGCGCCCTGGTCAACGACCCAAAGCTCCTCATTCTCGATGAACCCTTGGGCCAGCTCGACTCGCTGACACGGATCACGATGCAGGGCGAACTCGTGTCGCTGTGGCAGCGGGCTGGCTTCACTGCGCTGCTCGTGACACATGATGTCGAAGAGGCGCTGTTCCTCGCCGGCCGGGTCATCGTATTGAGCCAGCGCCCGGCTCACATCACGGCGGAGATCGTGAACACCAGGCCGTATCCCCGCCACCGCGGCGATCCGCATCTAGCCGAGCTTCGCCACGAGGTGTTCACCCATCTCGGTCTCGAGGCCACCTGGTAAGGCTGGTGTCATTGATAAAGCGTGCGGGGGATCGGAGCTGGAACGCCAGGTCAGCGCAGACTTCGACGCGACCTCGGCCACGGCAGAAGCGAGCCGGGCCGACCCCATTGGCGCATAAATAAGATCGGTAGGATAGGCGTGGCTACGTCCGGGGCGTTTAGGCCGCTTCCACCTCGCGTTCGATGGTCGCGGCGAGCTCCTGCCTGGCAACTGCAAGGTCATAATTTGCCTGCAGGTTCATCCAGAACTGTGCGCTCGTTCCGAAGCAGCGGCCAAGTCGCAAAGCGGTTTCTGGTGATATCGCGCGATGCCCCCGCACGATGTCAGAGATCCGGTTTGCAGGAACCCGAAGCTTGAGGGCGAGCGCATTCGCGGTGAGCCCGCGCGCCGCAAGTTCGGCAGCGAGAGTCCGGCCCGGATGGACCGGCGGCACGTCTATGCCACCGGGAAATTCGAAGATCTCGGTATTCATCACGTCTAAGCACCTTCATCGGTGCGTGTCGGTGATCTCAACCTCGTAGGCATCACCATCTCGAAATTTGAAGATAATCCGCCACCTGCCGTTCACGTCGATGGACCAGAAATCCGATAGCGGTCCTTTGAGTTTGTGAAGTCCGACACTGTTCAGCTTGCCGAGATCACTCTGCGATGTCGCGCATGCAATTCCGCGATCCGCTGTTTCGCCAAACACTCGTCAAGCCCAGGAAATTTCGATTTACCCTGCCGCAGAAACTGGAGTGTGGCAGAGCCCGACACCGACTTTATCACGTTGTCGTCTCCTAAAGGTTAGCCAGCACATGTCACATCTCCTCCTTTGATTTGGTATGCGAGACATACTACGCGTGGCGTAAAATGTCAAGCGTATAAATCTTTGGCGGGCGTGTTTTCGAGCGTCGGAAATTACCGGTAGCTGCTCAACCGCATGGTGCCAGGGGAGCCGCGCCGCCTACATTCGCGCATGACAATCCAATCGCCGAACAGGTTCCCGTCGATCTGGATCCTGCCGGCGGCTCGTTCGAGAGATCGAACGGCCCAGCTCCGAGGTCAGTTACTCCACCGTGACGCTCTTGGCGAGATTGCGGGGCTGGTCGACGTCGGTGCCTTTGACGATGGCGGCGTGGTAGGCGAGCAGCTGGATCGGGATAGCGTAGAGCAGCGGCGCGACAAACGGGTCGCAGCTCGGCACCGCAATGCCGAAGGCGAGCCGACCGGCGAGGCGGGCGACTCCGGCCGCGTCCGAGATCATCACAACGCGGCCGCCGCGGGCCATCACTTCCTCGACATTGCCGAGCGTCTTTTCGAAGAGGTCGTCATGCGGCGCCAGCACGATGACTGGCACGGCCTCGTCGATCAGCGCGATCGGCCCGTGCTTCATCTCGCCGGCGGCGTGGCCTTCGGCGTGGATGTAGGAGATCTCCTTCAGCTTGAGGGCGCCCTCGAGGGCCAGCGGGAAGGCGCTGCCGCGGCCGAGATAGAGCACGTCGCGCGCTTCGGCGACCTCGGCCGCGATTTCGCGGATCCGCTCGTCATGGTTCAGCACCTCGCTGGCGCGCGACGGGATCTCGGTCATGACGCCGACGAGCTCGGCCTCGCGGGCATGGCCAATGGCGCCCCGCGCCCGCGCCAATGCCACGGTAAAACAGGCGAGCACGGCGAGCTGCGTGGTGAACGCTTTGGTCGACGCGACGCCGATCTCGGGGCCGGCGAGGGTCGGCAATACGACATCCGCCTCGCGCGCGATCGAACTCTCGGGCTGGTTGACGACGGCGATGATCTTCTGCCCCTGTGCCTTCGCATAACGCAAGGCGGCGAGCGTGTCGAATGTCTCGCCCGATTGCGAGACGAAGATCGCCGCGCCGCCCTGCGGCATCGCCGGCGCCCGGTAGCGGAACTCGGAGGCAATGTCGATCTCGACCGTGATGCGGGCGATCCGTTCGAGCCAGTATTTGGCAACGATACAAGCGTGGTAGGCGGTGCCACAGGCGATCAGTGTCACCCGCTCGAGTTCCCCCAGCGCAAAGGGCAGTTCAGGAAGATGGACGGCGCGGGTCGCCGGATTGATCAGCGCGTTCAGCGTGTCGCCAATGACCGCCGGCTGCTCGAAGATTTCCTTCAGCATGAAATGACGGTAATTGCCCTTGCCGATCAGGGCGCCCGAGGCGGCCGATTCGCGGATCGGTCGCTGGACTTCGTTATTGGCGGCGTCGAAGACCTGCACCGAGTGCGAAGTGACGATGGCCCAATCGCCCTCTTCGAGGTAGGTGATACGGCGCGTCAGCGGCGCCAGCGCCAGCGCGTCTGAGCCGAGAAACATCTCGCCGTCGCCATAGCCGATCGCGAGCGGGCTGCCGCGGCGGGCGCCGATCAGAAGGTCGTGCTCGCCGGCGAACAGGAAGGCGAGCGCAAAGGCGCCGTCCAGCCGTCCCAGGGTCGCTGCCACCGCCTCTCGCGGCGACAATCCCTGTTCGAGAAAATGCGTCGCCATCATCGCGACCGCCTCGGTGTCGGTATCGGTGCGAAAAACATGGCCGAGCTCCTCCAGCTCGCGCCGCAGAGCCTGGAAATTCTCGATGATGCCGTTGTGCACGACGGCAACGCGGTCTGTTGCGATCGGATGAGCATTGGACTCGGTCGGCAGGCCGTGGGTCGCCCACCGGGTGTGGCCGATACCGATCACCCCCTGCACCGGGTGGTCGTCGAGCCGCCGGGCGAGATTGACGAGCTTGCCTTCGGCGCGCCGACACTCGATGCGGCCATCGACGAGAGTGGCGATGCCGGCCGAATCGTAGCCGCGATATTCGAGCCGGCGCAGCCCTTCGAGGAGGCCCGGCGCCACGATATCCTTGGCGATGATGCCGATTATGCCGCACATCAGCTGTTCTTTCCTCGCAGTCGCTTCCGAATTTCGGTGGCGCGCCCAGGCTTGTCGACCTGTTGGCCGCGCGCGATCGCCAGCGCGTCGGCCGGCACGTCGCGAATGACGACACTGCCTGCGGCAATGTAGGCGCCATCACCGACCGTTACAGGCGCAACGAGCGCAGTGTTCGAGCCAATAAAGACGCCCTCGCCGATTTTCGTTCGGTGCTTGTTAAAGCCGTCGTAATTGCAGGTGATCGTGCCGGCGCCGATATTGGTGCGCGCCCCGACCTCGGCGTCGCCGATATAGGAGAGATGATTGGCCTTGACCCCGGCGCCGAGCCGGGCCGCTTTGATCTCGACGAAATTGCCGACATGCACGTCATCTTCGAGGACAGCGCCGGGGCGCAGCCGGGCGAATGGGCCGACCCGGGCGCCGGGTCCAATCTTGGCGCCTTCCAGATAGGAGAAGGAACAGATCCGCGCCCCTTGGCCGACGGTAACTCCGGGCCCGAAAGTGACGTTCGGCTCGACAATCGCGTCGCGGCCAAACCGGGTGTCCGCGCTGAGGAACACGGTCTCCGGCGCCACCAGCGTGACGCCGGATTCCATCGCCGCGCGGCGCAGCCAGCGCTGCATCAATGCCTCGGCTTCGGCCAGCTCGACCCGGGTGTTGACGCCGATCAGCTCCTCGGCCGGTAGATCGACCGCGCCACACCGCAGGCCCTTATTGGTCGCGATCCCCACAATACCCGTCAGGTAGAACTCTCGTTTTGCGTTGTTGCGGTCGAGCGCCTCGATTAGCTCGCAAATATGGCGCGCCCGGATCAACATCAGCCCACCCCAACAGAGACCGATTGCGGACTCTTCGGGAGTGGCGTCCGCGGCCTCGACGATGCGCAGGATTGCGCCGTCCGGTGTCGAAATCAGCCGGCCGTATGGGCCGGGATCGGCAGGCCGCATCCCGGCAAGAACCACTGCGGCCGGTCTCCCCTCCTGCTCCGCCAAAAGCCGCGCCAAAGTTTCGCTGCGCAACAGCGGCGTGTCGCCATAGAGCACGACGACATCCTCGATCGGGCCACGGGGCGCAAGGCGGCTGTCGAGCGCACGCATTGCCGTCCGCACCGCATCGCCGGTGCCGAGGGGCGGATCCTGCACGACGCTCTCGGCTGGGGCGACCTTCCCGGCGACAACTTCCATTTGCGGCCCGATCACGACGATGGTGGCGGCCGGCGACAACGGGCGCAGCGCTTCCAACGGATAGGCGATCATCGGCTGCCCGGCGATCGGATGCATGACCTTGGGGATCGCGGATTTCATCCGCGTGCCGCCGCCAGCGGCGAGAATGACGGCGGCGAAGGGCGGTTGGCTCATCAAATAAGACCAAAAACAGAGCGCGGCACGATTGCCCCGATCCGTCGAAATTACAACACACGGATTGTTTCGAAATACATCAACATCCTTAAGATTTTCGCTTTGGTCAGGCTGTCGCCTGGTCAGCGCCGGCGATCATCGCCAGCGCTGCTTGGCGCCGGGCCTCGGTGCGGTCGATCCAACCCGTGCCGAAGGTCGGGAAATCAGCGAGCGTCCTGTGATACGCCGCCTGCCGTTCGGCCAGATCGTCTACGAGCTCGCGCGAGTTGCGCTTGTCGGCCGCCTCCAGGGTCTCCGGGCCAATGCAGCCGTCGATCTCTTCTCCGGTGAAGCCGAGCGCGCTGCAGCAGTCGGGCGGACGGCCATATTCCGGCATTCACACCCATATCAAACACGCTGAGATCGACACCGGCCGGCAAAGCATCCGCCCGCAACGGGTTCCAATACAGCGATCGATAAATAGCTCTGGCGGTTCGCAGTGTCATGCCCCGAACCTGGGCCGGACCGAGCGCCGGGTCGTCGGACCATTGACGGTACGTTGCCAATGTAATCCCCATATTGGTCGCCCCGCCGGGATCGTTAGGATCGTCGACGTATCCGCCCTCCTCGCGCAAAGTGAAGGCGAGGCACGCATCGAACATGTCGGCCATGCTGTCCTCCGGTTGCCGCGCTCATTGCGCGACGTTACGCAGCACAGCAGATTATACGCAAATGTCCGAGTTTCTGCTGGTCTTCGATCTCGACGGTACGCTGGTCGACAGCGTGCCTGACCTGCGCGCCGCGCTGAACCAAATGCTGCGCGAGCGCGGGCGCCCGTCGTTGTCGTCGCCGCAGGTCAAGCGCATGGTCGGTGACGGCGTACCGGCGCTCGTCGCGCGCGCCCTCGACGCCAGCGGCGCCGACCCGTCGGAGGCGGTGACGGCGGCGCCGCGCTTTCTCGAAATCTACGAGACGAATGCGGCACAGCTGACCCGCCCCTATCCGGGCGTACCAGAAACCCTGACAGCGCTGCGCCGGCGCGGATACCGCGCGGCGATTTGCACCAACAAGCCGCAGCGCGCGACAATTGCCGTATTGGAGGGCGTGGGTCTCTTGCCGTTGTTCGACGGCATAGCCGGCGGCGACCGCTTTGCCGTCAGGAAACCGCACCCCGGTCACCTCTTGGAGCTCATCTCCGAACTGGGCGCCAGTCCCACGGCAAGCGCAATGATCGGCGACAACGAGAACGATGCAGCAGCCGCGCGCGCCGCAGGTGTGCCGCTCGTGCTGATGCGTTACGGATATGCCCGAGTAGACCCAGAATCACTCTCCGCCGACGTACTGCTCGACCGCTTCTCCGAACTGCCGTCGGCGCTCGACCGCCTCGGCCTTATTCCTTGAATTGCATATGCACGCCGACGGCGCGCAGTTCGGCCAATTTGGCGATGAAAGCACCGAACTCGCTTTCGAATTCCACGCGCACCGGGATCATCAGATCTCCCGGCAGCAGCCGTGCGAACCATAGCTTCCCCAGATCGGTCACCTCACTTCCGGCACGCTCGCTCGGGAAACCGGCAATCCTGCGCCGCGACATGTGGCAGAGCTGAGTCGCGCCGGCGAAGCCGGGCAACGCCTCGGCGGGGGCATCGGTGAAATGGAGGTCGTAACGGCGGCGACCATCGAATACCGCCAATACCAAAGTGCAGCTGCCGCGGCTGGCGAGAGCCCGTGCCAAGGCGAGGTACGCGGTCATCTGGTCGATGGTGGCGCGCATCTGCGCCGGTGTGACAGGTGTAGCGGGACGCGTCGGGGGTGGTGAGGCCTCGGCCGTCACACTGCCGTCTGCCGCATAGTCGATGCGGGTGAAAAAATCGGCGCCGCGCCGATGCGTCTCGGCGCGCATTGCTTCCGGCAGCAGCGCCCCGGCCGCAACCCGGCCGCGTGCTTCTAGCCGGCTGCGGAGATCCAGGAAAAGGTCGGCGACGCTGCGCGTTTCGGCCTCGGCTCTGATCGAATAGGTTTCGTCCGTGTGGTCGACCGCTATGTTCACTGTCAGAAAATGTAGGCGAGGACCACCAAAGATCTCGAAGCGCAGGAAGATTGGATCTGGTTGCGCCGCTCTGAGCGGGGCGCTGCAAACCGCGAGCGCAAGAGGGATAATAAGCGCGTTCCGACAGGCGAAGGATCGGCGAGAGCGGGGCATTTGCACAACATACGTCACCTCGCCACCGAGCATCTCCTTGACATGCTCCCCGCCCGGCCCGCTAAATGCGGCCGGCTTTGACGGGCGCGTAGCTCAGCGGGAGAGCACACCCTTCACACGTATCTGCTCCTTCCGCAAAAACTTAAGCAAATCTGCGACATTCGTGGGCTGGTGAATCGGCGTTTCACCACTTTTTCACCAATCCTGGCCGTCCGCTTCTGAGATATTGATCTTGAATGACTTGAGAAGTTGCTGGAGGTAAGCCTCGGCGTCATCCCGATTGGCAAACCCCTTGACCCTTGTGTCTGTGTCGCCGGTTTCGACGCGCACTTCCCAAAAGCTGGAGCCATCATCCGGCTCGTCCTCCTTGCGGAGATACGCGTGATCGAACCGCAAGGTCTTCGTCTTCTGCGGGCGATTGTGCTCGCGTTGTGGTGTATCGCGAACCGGGGGTTCGGGTCTGGGA
>Ga0126383_10000663_pt1 | contig 19701 bp, 20 predicted proteins | sample PanSoiMetPlot_35_FD_96882 | JGI IMG/M metagenome (GOLD analysis project Ga0126383, IMG submission 96882) | Tropical forest soil microbial communities from Panama - MetaG Plot_35 | ecosystem: Environmental > Terrestrial > Soil > Tropical forest > Bulk soil | place: Panama | collected 2016-02-17
CGTAATCCGAGCGGCTACTTTAGCTCGGCCCGCCCCGAAGGTCCGGACCTCCAGAAGGTCGGCGGCACCATTCAATGGGCCGGCATTGGCGATACCTACTTCGGCATGATTGCCATACCGGCGGCGCCGGTCACCGGCCTGGAATTTCGCACCGTGGCGTACGGCCCGGAAAAACCTGAGCAGCGTTATCTGCTCACCGGGCTGTTGCCGATTCGCGCCGATGGCTCGAAGAATCTGCTTTACGTCGGACCGAAAGATCACAATCTGCTGGACGAAGCCAGCAAAGAGATCGCCAAAATCGGCGGCCCGCCAGTCGATCTGGGCGAGGCCATCAACTACGGTATTTTCGCCTGGCTGCGCCGCGGTTTGGCGGGCCCGATTCTCTGGTCCATCAATGCGCTGCAAAGGCTGACGGGCAGTTACGGCGTCGCGATTATTCTCTTCACGATTCTCATTTATTCGCTCTTCTTCCCGCTCAAGTGGCAATCATCGCGCAAGATGAAAAAGGCGCAGAAGTATGCGCCGCGCATGAAAGAGCTACAGGAACAACTGAAGGGAATGAAGCAAACCGATCCGCGTCTCAAGGAATTGCAGATGGAGCAACTGCGGCTGATGAAGGAAGCAAATCCGCTCGGCGGTTGTTTGCCGTTGCTGATTCAAATGCCGTTTCTGTTCGCGCTCTATACGGCGATTACGATTTCGATCGATTTTCGCCAGGCCTCGTTCCTTTGGATTCCCGACCTCTCGGGACCTGAGCCTTATTTCCTTTACTTCCTGCGCGTGCTGCCGATTCTGTTCGCCGGCTCAATGATTGTGCTGCAGTTGCTCACCCCACAGCCGTCAGCCGATCCACTGCAAAGGAAAATGATGGCCGTGGGCATGCCGCTCTTTATGCTCTACATTTTGTGGAGCGCGCCCGCGGGCCTGCTGCTTTACTGGCTGGTCGGCAACATCGTCGGCTTCCTGCAACAGATGTTGATTAATAAACTGACCACCGAAGAGACGCCGCCACCCGAAGAGAAAAACGGCAAGAAGAAAGCGCCGCCCAAGAAACTAAAACCGGCTGAGGCCTGAGCCCTTTGCCGGAGCGCGGGCATCCCTGCCCGCATGAGCGCGAAGCGCGAACGAAAACTCAGAGCGTGCTGCGCACGCTTTGCGGGCAAGGATGCCCGCGCTCCGTTAGCCTACTCAATCCTGGCCACGCCATTCCCCGGCTTCGGGAATTTCACAAACACTTCAGGGTCATGCCCCGGCACAATCAGATCCGGACGCGAAGCCATCTGCTTCATGCGATCCTGCGCCTTGAGATTTGAATCGGCATCGAAGGTCTGCGCGATGGGCGCGTGCTTCTCGAGATTCTCGTAGAGATACATGTTGTCTGAGGCAACTACGATAACGCCGGCCGCCGCCCGCACACTGACATATTGCGAGGCGAAGGTGTGCCGTCCGCCGGTATAGACTTTTACTCCGTCGATGATCTCTACGTTGTCGCCGTCAACCAGATTAACTTTGCCGGCCGTGTTGAGTTTCACGATGGTCATCACGTCGTCAGGTTCGATGCCGCCATGCTTGCCGTCCTTTTGCCACGCCGCGCCGGTGTAATAACCGTACTCGTCTTTCTGAATCCAAATCTTCGCGTTGGGAAACAGGTCCATTCCGTCAGCGTGGTCCCAGTGCATATGAGTGATGACGACGTCGGTAACGTCGCTGGCCTTAAGTCCCAGCTTGGCGACTGCCTCAGACGCCTTGATCAAATTCTGAATGCCCTTTCCCTTCACCACATTCTCGTGATAGCACCCGGTGTCCACCAGAATGTTTCTTCCATTCGATCCTTTCAGCAGCCAGATCATCATCTGCAGATCGATCTTGCGCGTCTGGTCCGCGCCGGCGATTAGGCCTGAGACCGGAAAGTTGGGATAGACGCCATAGCTGAGCGCGTACACTTCGTAGGTCGCAGGTTTTTGAGATTGCCCCCACAAAGGCGGCGTCAGAAACAGAATCAGCGCCGTCAGGAGAAATAATCGAATGGCCAAGCGATCCCGCAACGTGGCGGCGACATGCTTATAGAACATAGTTTTCCCCTTCTATTAAGGCCCTCATGCCGCCATCCGCTTGGGCCGACGGCCCCGACTACTTGCGCGATCGCGCGCTCGGTGATTGTCCCTGCTCGGCAATTGCGTAATGCAATCTGACAACACCATCAGGAAAATTCTTTGTTGATATGAGCTTCAGCTCGGTCGTGCGCCGCTGCGGCGCAATCAGCGGAATGCCTTCGCCGATCAAAGTCGGAATCACATGAATACTAAATTCATCGATGGCCCCGGCATCGAGAAATGATCCGATGATGCCCGCGCCGCCCATCATCCAGATGTCTTTGCCTTTTTGACCGCGCAGCCGCCTGGCAAAACTCTTGATTGGCTCGTTGATGAACTCGAAGCCGGGCAGGGCTTTGCGCGGCGCCGCTTTACGTGAGAACACATACTGCTTGATGCCGCCCATGCTGGGAATCGGCTTGCCTTCCTTCACGAAGCGCACCGCCACGTCATAGGTCTTACGGCCCATGATGATCGTGTCGATCGACTGGAAGAACTTGCCCATGCCGTAGTCGCCTTTGGGTGAAGGCCGATCCAGCCAGTCAACCGCGCCGTCTTTGCGCGCAATGAAACCATCGGCGCTGGTCGCCAGGTGGACGATGATCTTTCGTCTGCTCATAAAACACCTCTGGAAAAAGCAGAGCGCCGCTAGCGCCGCGCCCGGATTAACTCGGTTTGTCGTGAAAGGCGATATTCATTACCCGCCAGTTATTGTTCTTCTTTACCAGCCTGACAAACCAGCACGCCTCGCAACCCGCGTTCTTGCTGACTACTGCTAAGCGACAGGCCTGGAAGGCGCGGTCAAAAATCTCGCAGGTGAAAACAAACGCCTCATCCAGCTTTTCGTTGAACCCGACGCGCGATAAGTGGATGAACCCGTATGCGCCGGGATACTTCGCATGAAAAAGCCGGTAATCGTTCTCAGGGCCGGAGACCAGTCTTACCAGACCGGCCCGTTCGTCGATCACATAGGGAATTGGCAGATCGAACATTCGCTGCAATGCCAGGCGCTCAGGGTTATGGGCGCGAAAGTCTTCGAAGGCTTCCTGCGAAACCGGTATGGAATCCTTGTAAGCGTACTGTGAAAAGCCGCGAGACACGGCGAGTTCGCCGCAGCACGCCGGGCTCGCAATCACCATGAGCCGCCGGCCGAAGTGCACATACAGATTGCGGATGAGGGCCGAGTAAACGGCGTACTCTTCTTTATCACGCGCGACGTTTTGCGCCGGCTGGGCCATCAAACTCAGCGGCGCGCATAACAGAACCACGAGCGAGAGCCCAAGTCGCAGGCGCACAATGCGCGCAGGTTGCGCCTTCGAGATGTAATGACTAGTCATCAGGACACCACGCAGTTTGCCTCGCCCACGACTTTCCAGACTCCGTCTTTCTTGGCCAAAAGGTAGTAACACCACTGACCGCATAACCCGGGACAGCGCCAGCCGAAATGGACCAAAGCCTGATCCATCTGCTCATTGAAACCGACACGCGACAACGACACGAAAACTCGCGAAGAAGGATACACTTTGAAAAAATCCTTCCACTCTTCCATGAGTCCGCCCGCGGCAGTGTTCCGCTGGCCCATGTCAGTCAGCCGGACGATCTCGCGATAGTCGACAACTTCGTACTTCCGCTTCATCTGGAAATTCGGCGTTAGCCAGCGATTGGTGTGATTTCGGATCACAAAATCCTCGTACGTCTCTGCCGATAGCGCGGGCGTCCCCGGACTAAACTCGAGGTCGTTCATTCTCGGCGGCTTGCGATTAAGACTCGTGGGATTTGCAATTATGATGGTGCCCCCGTCGACCGGGGTGTGATCTGCGACGATGGCTGAATAGACGGCGTATTCCTCTCGTTCACGCGCATCGTTCTCAGGCCGCTGCGCCGTCGCGCCATTCGATGCGATCGTGAACAGAAGGAGAGCGAAGAGTAATTTATTCCCGGTCACACTGATCGCAGAATGCTGGGCCAACCTTCACTTAATGGCAATCGCCAGGGTGAAGCGTGACGATCCCTTGGTCGTCGTCGGGCGGCTGACATTTATAAAGTAATCGCCGTCCTTCGGCAGCACGATGGACACATCGAAGTTGGCGTCGTGCTCCAACCCCAGCGTGTCCTGGTCTTCTCCGAGCAACTGAAATACTGACGACTTAACCGGCGTCGACGTGATCCTGATCCAGAGCCGTTGCCCCTTTTTGGCCGCCAGCACATATTCGTATTCTTCGGAATTGCGCACGCTGCCGCTAACCGTGGTACTGGTGGCGCCGCGTTTGAATTCGATGCGCAGCGGTTCGGCCTTGCCGCCGTGTTGGGCCAGTGCGGGCGCCGCCAGGCAAATAAGAAAGAGCAGCGAACCACAGATGAATGCGAATTTACGCGGACAGATCGAACAAATATGTCGGGCCATCTAAGTTTGTTCCTCTCAAGTTGCCGGAGTGTTTTGATTACCAGGTTCAGAGCGGTACTAATTCGTTATCCATCATCATCACGGCCGCCAGCGTTTCGATGCCGTCCCAGAGATTTTGCAGCCGCAGGTTCTCATTCTCCGCATGCTGGTTGTTATCGTAATTCGCAACCGGCACGCTGATCGTCACCGTATGCAGACGATCGGTGATGATTGACAGCGGCAGGCTGCCACCGGAGGTCGGCATTTTTACGATCGGATCTTTCGAGGTCGATTGCACCGCCTTAATGACGGCGATCGAAACAGGCAAGTCCATGCGAGTCCGCTCTGCGTTGTAGCCTCCGGCGCGCGCGGTCACCCGGGCAATCAGCGCGTGTTCCTGGCGCTCGGCGTCGGTCGGTTCATGATCAATCACATAGAACCCCTGTTTACGAATGTGGTCGATCAGGTGCTCAACCTGGCGCCGGTAATCGTTACCCTTAACCAGGCGGAGATCGAGCACCGTCGTAGCAGTCGTAGGAATTACGTTGCGGGCCAGCGCGCCGACATCGCCGCTGCTGATGCCGTTGATGTTGAGCGATGGCTGATTGATCATTTCCATTAAGGGCTTGCCGTTGCCTTCGGTCCTGGCCAGGCCGAGTTCTGCGCGAATCTGATCGTCGTAGGCCGGCGCTTCGGCAATCGCGCGCCGCTCCGCATCGCCCAGCGGTTCCACCCCTTCATACCAGCCCGCAATCGTTACCCGGCCCGAGTCATCCTTCATCGAGGCCAGCAGATGCGCGAGAAACATCGCCGGGTTTGGGGCCCAGTTTCCATAGTGCCCGCTATGCAGCGGTCGCTTCGGACCATAGACGGTCACGTCAACGTTCTGGTCGCCGCGCGCGCCAAAGACAACTTCCTTGCGGCCCGACTGATGCACGGGTCCGTCGCAGATGATCCAGGCGTCCGACTGCAGGAGGTCTTTATGCAGTTCGATGATCTCGCCGAGATGCGGCGAGCCGGCTTCCTCTTCGCCTTCGAACAGGAACTTGATATTGATGCCCGCCGAGGCGCCTTGCGCTTTCAAGGCGTCGTAGGCGGTGAGAATTCCGATCACGCCGGCTTTATCGTCGGACGCGCCGCGCGCGTAAATACGCCACTCGGAATTGATTTCGCCCGATGCCGGCAGGGTCACAATCTGTCCGCCCTGGTCGGCTCGCGCCGATCGCCATGTCGGTTGGAACGGCGGTGAGGCGGTCCAGGCTTTCGGATCAACCGGCTGGCCATCATAGTGGGCGTACAAAATGATCGAACGCGTCGCTCCGGCAGCCTTCCATTCGCCGTAGACCGCGGGCGGCGTGTCTTTCGATTTCGCCTCGAGCAACTGCGGATTCAATCCGCGCCGCTGCATCATCTCGAGAATGAATTGGGCGTTGCGGCCGATATTTTCTTTATCGGCGGCGACGTTCGGAATGGCCAGGAGCCGGGTGAACTCGTCGATGATTTGACGTTCGTGCGACCGGCGATAATCGCGGACAGAGGATTGACCGAAACCACTGGCCGTGACCAGCGCGATCAGCGAAATGACAGAAAGGAGCCGCAAAGGGTTCTGGTTCATTGGCGGCAGCGCTCAGGCGGGCTGGGAGGCCCGCGATTCACCGGCGCTAAGATATTTTTCGCGCAGCACTTTCATGTGATGACGAACATGACCGGCCATGATGAAAGCCAGCGCGCGCACCGTGATCTCGTTGTGGTTGGCAAGTCCCACGCGGTCCCAGGCCGCTTCGTCCAGACTGCGGAACATGGCAATGTTCGATAGCCGCACCAGACGCATCTCGCTCAACAAATCTTCGAGTGAGATGTGATCGTAAGGCGATGTTTGCAGGTAGTCATCCTGCTCGAATCCCGGCAGGTTCTGCTTCTCACCGCGCGCGATGCACAGAGCGCGGTAGCCAAAGACACGCTCGCCGTCGATCAAATGGCCAATCACCTGCCGGATGGTCCACTTGCCTTCCGCGTAGGCGAAGCTCTCCTGATCTGCCGTCACCCGATCGAGCAGCACATCGAGGTCGTCCAACTCGCTGCGCAGCACTGCCATAACGTCGTTCTCAGCGACCTGGCTCACATAGTTGTGATAGTACGGCGCGTATTCAGTCTCTGCGGGACGATTCATGTCATCACCTCGATCTTTGCTGAGCTTCGGGAACCCGCATCATATTGCGAGTTTCTACACCTTGCAATCTTAATACGTCAGCCAATGGGCCGCGCTCAGTTAAACGAGCGACGCGCAACTTTGCTGTCTGCTCATCCTGCGGGAGTGAACTGCGGGAGTGAACTGATAGCGCCGCGGCCCGGGCGCCGGAACCAGATGCTCAATCGCCTGACAATTGTTTCTCTGGCCTTCGTTGTATTCGCCTGCGCTCCGGCGGGCGCACAATCACTCGCGCGGCCTTCGGGAACCGGGAATGACTCAGCGGCCGTTGCCATTTCGGCGCTGAGCCGGCTCGATGCCGAGGTCATTGTTTACCGGTCGCTGGGCGAATTCGAAGCCGGCCGCAAACTCGCGCGCGTACCGCTGGCAGCCTTTGAGCAGCATGTGACCGAGGCGTGCGCCGAATTGACGCCGCTCCTCAAGCAAATGCCGGCGAGTGAATTAAAGAACGATTTGACCAACGCGATCGATTCTTATCGCGATGGCCTCTTCTGGTGGAAACAGAGCGAAGAGCCGCGGGTGGTGAACATCGCGACCCTGCGCTATGCCACGCCGGATCCCACGCCGGCGGACGCGGCCTGGCACGCGACGATTCCTTACACAGTGGCAATTCACTGGCGGCAGGCGCACCGCTACCTGGATCGGGCAGAGCGAGCTGCGGCGCGCCGGTGAATGGGCGCAAAAATCTCACGCTCTACTGCTTCTTCTTCAAATCAATCAGATACTCGCCCTGCGGCGTCTCGATGACCGTGAAATCGACGCGATCGCCGACCGCCGCGCGATCGAGCAGGGTCTTGTCCTTCACATTAAATTCCATCTGCATCGCCGGCATCAGGTCCTTGATGTCTTCGTGATTGATTTCGATCCAGCCTTCTTTGCGATTGATGAGCACGACTACGCCGGTGCCCGGATATTGCTTATTCATCACCGCCGGTGGAAACCCGGCGGGTCCGGCCGGCGGCGTCGCCTGGGCAGCGGGTGGTTCGCTCCGCGGAGCGGGCTGCTTCTGGCAGCACAGTGAGACTGTCGCCAGCACCGCCGCGGCCAAATGAATCGGCCAGGCGCGTCGCATGGATTTAAGGAAGCGTGTAGTCAAATTCGTAGAGGTGTTTACCGGATTCAATTTTGATCGTGAGCTTGCCGGTGATGCCGGCCAATTCATCAGTGCCGGAATCAGGAACCACGATGACCGTCAGTTCAGCAGCGCCGCGATTCATCGTGCCGGTGTGCTGAAAAATCAGACTTCCCTTGCGGCCGCTAACGGTCCCGGCAAACTTTTCAATCGCCACATAGCCACCGGAGCCCTTCGAGACATCGCCGCCCGTCAACATCTGACCTTTACTGGCGCCGTCGATATCGCCGTGCCATTGCTTCTCGATCGTCATGCGCCCCAGCGTCCGATCGTCTGACTTGTCGTCCTGCGGCGTGAGTTTTACCTCGAATGTTCCAGTTGCGTGATGGACCATGTTTTCATCCTTCGGCGACGATGGGCGCCTCTGCACCTTAATACGCCGGCCAACCGTTTTCTCAGGATTGAAGATACTGAGCGTGCCTTCGATCACTTCACCTTTGACGGCAAATTCCCAAATCCCTTTGTAACGCGGACTTTGCATATCGCCGGTGAGTGTCTGCTTGGCCGCGTCGTATTTCAAACTGATGTCGCCCATCCATTCAAGCTTGCCGTCAATAACTTTGTCGGCGCTGATCTTCACCCTGGTCGCATCGGCCGGATCGACGGAGATGTGATAGACGACGTGTTCGTCATGACAGGAGGGATTGCCACCGGCGCAGATCGACTCACCGGTCCAATCACCGGCCAGTGAGTTAGTCTGTGCCGGCGCGGCGCTGCCACAGAGGCCGGCCACCAGCAGCAACAATATGCGTCCAGTTTTCATTGGCTAACTTTCAAGTGATTCAGGAACGCCGCCGCCTTGGCGGTGCGGAAACGATATTCCATACGTCCGGACCAGTCGCTGTGAAAGAGACCCGGATCAAACGCAATCATCAACGTCTCGCCGCCGTCGAGCGATATGTTCAGTTTCCCAAAGCGTTCATCAGCCAGCGGGACATTAATCGCCGGCTGCGAATACTGCAGGCCCAGCAGTCGCGTCCTGGTCAACGCAATCGCGCCGGTGAATCCGACTTTTCGCCAGACAAAATGCTTACCCGGAGCATGAAAATCGCGATAGGTAATTGAGCCGCCGATCCCTTCGTCAACCACGACCGGTTCTTCGACGTCGATCATCGCTCGCCATTGACGAGGAATGGTTCCCAGGCCGAATAATCGATGAAGCAGTGTCTTGGCCATGGCTCAAGTAAAGACTTGTCTCATTCCGAAAGCCAACTCGTGATCGAGAACCGGGGCAGTAGCCCGACCGTCAGGAAGGGCTCAAGATGCTCGTACCCGGAGAGCTCTCCCTGACAGTCGAGCTACTGTCCCGAGCCGAACTCGCGTCAAACGATAGCGCCGCAGAACTCTAATAGGCGACCCGCCCCACGTCAATCTTGTGTGCGCGAACCGGTTGGGATAGAGTCTCCCGCCATGTCAAAGACCCTGCGTTATCGCCTCTTCAAGTCAGGTGCGATGCCGGAAAGCTTGCGCGCGGAAATCAACAATGAACAGGTGCTGTTTTTCGACGAAGGAATATCCGTCACTGTGCGCCGCCGGGGGACCGCGCCGGGCTTCCGGGGCGGCGCCACCGGAAAGTTCTCAGGCGCACTCGCGATTACCGATCGCCGGGTGGTCGCAACTATTTCCCAAACGACGATGGTCGATGCCGCTTACGACGCCGGCGGCGGCGACAAGCCAGCCGAGGTCCTGCTGCAGGAAGACGGCCTGCTCCTCAAAGTCGACGCGGCCGTCAATCCGCGCTGCACCGGCGAAATTGAAATGCACTTCAAGGCGGAATTAACGGAAGCGCAGCTCGCCAAGTTTCCCAAACGCGAAATGAAATTCGCGTTTCCGCCGGAACTCGTGCCCAGGATTTTTGGCGTGCCCGGTTGAGTCTCGCCCCCAAATGGTCTCGTTACTTTTGATTCTCGCCTTCAGTGACGTTCTTCGTCGCGGGCGCAGCCTTCATCACGTACTTGTTGTACCAGGCCAGATATCTCTCATACCGGTCGCGCACATAGCTCGGCCGGGTGATGCCGTGAAACTCGTTGGGATAGATCACCAACTGGGTGTCGACACCTAAGCTGCGCAATGCCTGATACATTTGCTGGCCGCCCTGCACCGGCACGTTAAAGTCGCGCTCGCCGCCGAGAAATAACGTCGGCGTCTTGATGCGATCAGCGTGCAGGAAAGGATAAGAGATCTTCACATAGGTCTCCCACGATTTCGCGTTCCACGGTGGGCCAATCTCGTAATCGTATTGAATGATGTATTGGTCGGTGCCGTAGAAGGCCACGGTGAAGGCCGTGCCGGCGCCGCTGGTTGCGCCTTTAAAGCGCGGGTCGGTGGCGATCATGTAATCAGTCAAAATCCCGCCATAGCTCCAACCGCCGACGCCCAGACGTTCAGGATCGGCTACGCCCATTGAGATGACATGATTGACGGCGGCCTCCAAATCCTGCACTTCGTAATTGCCCCAGTCGGCAAAAATCGCGCGAGAGAATTTTTGGCCCCGGCCGGCGCTGCCCCGATAATTGACATTGAGCACTGCATATCCGCTCGCGGCGAAGACCTGCCGCTCGATGCCGAATGAATGCTGATCCTGGGAGTTCGGGCCGCCGTGAATCCTCAGCAGCAACGGCAACGCTTTGGCGTTCTGCTTGTCAACACCCGCGGGATAGGTCAGCAGGCCGTGAACTTCGGTGCCGTCCTTGCTCTTGAAGCTGACCGCCTCTGTCTCGCCGAGCTGCAGTTCGGCAAACAACGCATCGTTCTGATGCGTGAGCTGGGTGAACTTTAAGGTCCGGCCGGCGAGTTTGGCCGCATAGATCTCGTTGTAGTGATTGTCATCGCCGGAGATGGCCACGGCACATTGTCCCGCGCTGTGACGCTGTCCAATCACAATTGCTCTGTCGGTAACCAAAGTGGCGCTGCCGCCGGCCACCGGGATGCGCATGCCGTAGACGTAAGTATCGTCGGTGACCGTCGCAAAGATGGACTTGCCGTCATCGCCCCAGCGCGGCGCCGACACGCTGCGATCCAAAGCTTCGCTCGCGGCCACGCGCGCCGCCGGTGTCGAGCCGTCGCTCGCCACCACCGCGAGGTGTTCCTGACCGTAAGCTCCGAACTTCTTCTCATCGCCTTCAAGATAAGCGATCCACTTTCCGTCGGGCGACCACTCGGGCCGCGTGCGCGCCCCGCGGTTGTCGGCGGTGGTGAGCAACTTTTCGGTCGCGCCGGCCCTGGCTTCGGCGACGTATAGTTGCGCGGACGGTTCCCGGTCCGGATCGTCTGCATGATTGGTCATGAAGGCAATCCACTGTCCGTCCGGCGACCAGGAAACAGATGATTCGTCCCACTTGCTCTTGGTCAGCCGCTCGAGTTTCTTGGTGGCAAGGTCGAACAGATAGATATAGGTGTGACGGCCCGAGAGCAGGTAGCCCTGCACATCCTGTTTGTAACGATAGCGATCGATGACAATCGGCTTCGGCGGTTTGGGAGGCGTGCCCGGCGCCGGCGTAGCGCTGGGATCGGGCGCGTCCGGATCAGGATCGCCAATCAAGACTGCGATACGCTTTGAATCGGGAGACCACTCATAGCCTTGCAGGCGTCCTTTGAAATCGGTGAGCTGATAAGCTTCGCCGCCACTGCGATCGAGCAACCAAATCTGGCTGCCGCGTACTCCCGGTTTGCCTGATGAACGTGAAGAGGTGAACGAAAGATATTTGCCGTCCGGACTCCAGCGCGGCGAACCTTCACCGTCGTTACTGAAAGTGATCTGGCGATCATTCCGCCCGTCAAATCCGACCAGCCAGATATGCGTGTTGCTCTTGTCTTCCTTCGCATCGATCGTCGAAACGGTATAAGCGACCGCCTGACCGTCCGGTGAACACTGCGGATCGCCAACATTGCGAAAACGCGCGAGGTCGTCGAGCCGCAGCGGATGACGCGCGGTTTGCGCCACCACGGCGGAGCAGGCAAATAAAACTAACAGTAACAGCGGCAGGGTCCGTTTGATTGTCATAGGTCTCCTTCTTTGGAGTGCGGCGGCTTGACGCCGCTTTAATATTCGTCAGCGATATTCATTCGCAACCGGGAATCGTGGCTGCTGGCATAGAGTGGCGGCGGTAATCAAGAAGGTCCACGCGAATCCAAACGGTGTCCTGGTCCGCGCAGCCAGTCGATCTTTCAGTTTTACCGGTGTCGCTTGTATTCGAATAACAAAGCGTCGTCGAGCCGCCGCACTCCAAAAGCGGCCGCGATTCTACTGCTATTTCAAGCGGTGTGCATAGGGCCTTGAATAACCGTTGCTTTCCCGCTAATGTTGCGCCCCGATATGCGAAGTCCTCGCGAATCACGAGCAATTCTCGTTGTCGTGTGCATCGCGCTCGCAGTGGCCTGCTATTCAGGTTGCCGATCGAACCGCGCCGGCCAAAAGACCCTTACCCTCGCCATCAATTCAGGAGTCGAAGGCGATGCCTTGCGCCAGGCAGCAAAAGATTACGAGCAGCAAACCGGCGTTCACATCCAAATCGCCGAGTTTCCCTACGCGAACCTGTTTGAAAAAGAATTGATCGATCTCAATTCGCATACGGGCGCCTACGATCTGATCATGCTCGACGATCCGTGGTTTCCGAAGTTCGCCTCGCTCAATGTGCTGACTGACCTGGGGCCGCTGCTAAAAAACCGCGGCCAGGACAAACCTGACGAAGACTTCATCGCGACCTCGCTGGCGCTTTGCCGCAATCCTTATCAGACGGGATCGCTTTATGCGCTGCCCTACGTCGGTAACTCACAGTTGTTCTTTTACCGGAAGGACCTGTTTCAGAAATACAACCTGACCCCACCGGCCACCTGGGAAGAGGTCCTCAACGCGGCCAGAACCATCGGCGAGCAGGAAAGCAGCGGAGCCCCGGGCGGCGGGAAAGTTTCGGGCTACGTGATGCGCGCCGCGCAGGGCAACGCAGCCGTGGCAGATTTCATGCCGATCTTCTGGGCCTTCGGCGGCGAGATGTTTGACTCAAGCGGACAGCCTGCCGTAAACAGTCCGGAAGGCATCGCCGCATTGAAATTCATGATTGAGTTGGGCAAATACTCGCCGCCCGGCTACGCAAGTTTTAATGCCGATGAAGTCGGCGCCCATCTGCTGCAAGGAACGGCGGCGATGTCGATCAACTGGCCGGCGTGGATTAGCTCGTTCAACGATCAGGCCAAATCGAAAGTCGCGGGGAAGATGGAATTCGGTCAAATGCCCGGCGCGAAAAATCCGGGCCGGGCCGAAATTGGTAACTGGCTGATTGCGATTCCGGGCAGCGCCAGGAGTCCCGACGCCGCGATGGACTTCCTGCTGTGGGCCACCAGCGCGGCACAGATGAAGCTTTCAGCTGAGCGCGGCAATCCGCCGACCCGTCGTTCAGTCTTTACCGATCCGCAGTTGCAGGCAAAGTTTCCTTCTTATCCGGCGCAACTGACCTCGCTGGAAAATTCCCGTCCACGTCCACGCACGCCGCTATGGAACGAGATCGAAAACGCGTTTGGAATTTATCTTTCGAAAGCGAACAGTGGCGAGTTGTCGGCTGAAGACGCGATGAATCAGGCGAACACCGAGATCCAGCGGATCGTCGCGCGGTGAGAACTTTAGGCTTGACCTGTGGCTACCGCTCCGGGTACTGACTTCATGGCGCTGACTCTGCGACGAAATGCTTCCGACCGGGCGTTGCCGTACGTTTTGCTCGCGCCCGCCGTGGCCGTGCTGCTGCTGCTCACCATCTATCCCCTGATTTATTCGATCAGGATCAGCCTGCAAGGCGAAAGCGGAAACTGGACGGTCCAAAACTTCACCCGTCTGCTCCACGATCAGTTTTTTCTGAGCGCGCTGGCACATACGCTCATCTATGCAGTTTCGGCTCTCACGATTGAATTCTTCCTCGGAATGGCGCTGGCGTTGTTGCTCGACACGCAAATGCGCGGACGGGCGATCTATCGCTCGTTGTTGTTGCTGCCGATGATGTTGCCGCCGATAGTCGTGGCCGTCGTTTGGCGCCTGATGCTGAATTCAGATTTCGGCGCGCTGAATGGGACCTTGAAAGCGTTCGGCCTTCACACCGAGTCGCTGACCTGGACCGCCTCGCCAAAGCTGGCCCTGGTTTCCGTCATCGTTGCCGACGTGTGGCAATGGACGCCTTTCATGTTTCTGATCTTGCTGGCCGGCTTGCAGGCCATTCCGCAGGAACCATATGAAGCCGCGCTAATCGACGGCGCCGGCAGATGGCAGACCTTTCTGCACGTGACGTTGCCTTTGCTGAAGCCGGCGATCCTGATCGCGTTGTTGCTGAGAACGATGGATCTGCTGCGCGTCTTTGATCAGATTTTTATTTTGACTGAGGGCGGGCCCGGGTTCGCCACCGAAACCGTGAGCCTATACATCTATCGCACCGCATTTCGCTTCGCGAATTTCGGTTATGCGGCGGCGATGTCATTCGTGTTGTTGTTAATAACAAACGTCATTAGCCTCGGATATATGCGAATGTTGCAGACCAGAGACTGAAGGCGCCGGCCCCGGATATGTCGCGATTTCTCAAACACGCAGCGGTATTCCTGGCGATCATCGTCACGCTCGCGCCTGTCTACTGGCTGATCACGATCTCGTTCAAGCGTGAAGTGGATCAGTTTGCGGCGCCGCCGAAATGGTTTTGGTTTGCGCCGACACTGGAGCATTACCTCGACGCGTTCGTCACCCGATCGTTCGGCGGTTATCTGCTGAACAGCTTTATCGTGGCGATCAGTTCCACCGCCGGCGCGCTGATCCTGGGCACCCTGGCCGCATATTCGCTGGCCCGTTTTCGCCTGCCGCGGCATCTTGACCGCAAGCTGGCCTTGTGGATTCTCTCCACCCGCATGTTTCCGGCAATCGTCACCGCGGTGCCGTTGTTTCTGGTCATGCGCGACTTGCATCTCGTTAACACGCGGCTCTCGCTGATTGTCGTTTACACGGGATTCAATCTGCCTTTCGTCGTCTGGATGATGCGCGGTTTTTTCGCGGAAGTCCCCCGCGATCTCGAAGAAGCGGCGATGGTCGACGGCGACTCGCGCTTGGGAGCGCTGTGGCGCATCGTGCTGCCTTTGGTCGTGCCCGGGCTGGCAGCGACGGCGGTATTTTGCTTAATCGTTTCCTGGAATGAATTCTTGTTTGCCCTGGTATTGACGCAGACAGACGACGCCATGACGCTGCCGGTCGGAATTGCGGGGCGCGTGACGCAATACGGAATCAAGTGGGGTGTGATGAGCGCGGCCGCCGTGGTGGCGATGGTCCCCATCCTCGCCTTCGCCATCAGCGTGCAGAAGTATCTGGTCAGAGGCTTGTCGCTCGGCGCAGTGAAAGGATGAGATCAGAAGCGGGTGTCGGGTGTTGGGTGTTGGGTGTTGGGTGTTGGATTAGTAAATATGCTGAAAGGAGCTTCCACATGAAAATGAAAAGTTTTAGGGAACTGAGAGTTTGGCAGGCGTCAATGAATTTGGTTGAGAAGATCTATGCCTTGACGCTAGCCTTTCCAAGGGAAGAAGTCTACGGTCTCACCGGTCAAATTCGGCGGGCAGCTATTTCGATACCTTCGAACATCGCCGAAGGCCACACGAGGGAACATCTAAAGGAGTATCTGCATCACCTATCGATGGCCCAGGCATCTTTGGCTGAGCTGGAAACTCAACTCGAAATTGCCGTCCGCCTAAAGTATCTGCGCGCCGATACATTCAGCGAAGTGCTCCGTGAGAGTAACTCTCTGGGCAAACAGATGTATGCACTGCGCAATGCCCTCTTCCGGAGTTGAGGAATTTCGTCCGACACCCGACACCTGGCACCCGAAACCGATCTCTCGAGATGAGCATCACTCTCCAACATCTTACAAAATCCTTCGGCGCGGCTCGCGTGGTCGACGACCTGTCGCTGGAGATTGATGACGGCGAATTTGTGGTGTTGCTCGGCCCGTCAGGGTGCGGGAAAACCACCACACTGCGCATGATCGCCGGTTTGGAATCAGCCACGGCCGGCGACATTCTGATTGATGGCCGGCGCATGAACGACGTCGCTCCCCAACGCCGCGATGTGGCGATGGTCTTTCAAAGCTATGCGTTGTATCCGCACCTGACGGTCGCCGAGAATATCGCCTACCCTTTGCGGGTCCGAAAGATCGAACGCCGGCAAATAAGCGAGAGTGTCCAACGGACCGCCGCCCTGCTGGAAATCACCCCCCTGCTCGATCGCCGGCCGCGGGAACTTTCGGGCGGCGAGCGTCAGCGGGTCGCGTTGGCGCGGGCGATTGTCCGCCATCCCCGGGCATTTCTCATGGACGAGCCACTCTCGAACCTCGACGCAAAGCTGCGGCTGCAAACGCGTGGCGAGCTAAAACATCTGCAGCAGCAACTGGGGACAACCACCGTTTACGTCACGCACGATCAGGCTGAAGCCATGACCCTCGGCCATCGCGTCGCCGTCATGAACCAGGGGCGCCTGCAACAGTTCGATAAGGCGCTGACTATCTATAATCAGCCGGCCAATCTATTTGTGGCCGGCTTCGTCGGTAGTCCCACGATGAATTTTATTGACGGCGAAATTGATTTATCAGGCGGCCGATTTGTGACTGAGCAAACCGCTTTCGCCATTGGCGGATTAAAGGTGCAGACTCACGCCAACCATAAGCGGGCCACCCTGGGTATCAGATCTGAAGACATCAAGGTGTCATTGATGCCTCGCGAGGGCTGGCATCAGGGCACGGTGTATGTTACGGAGTTGATGGGCAGCGAGAGTTTCGTCGTCCTTGAGCAGGCAAATTTGAAATTGACGGCCCGGGCGGCCATGGATTTTCGCGCCCCGACAGGCAGTCCCATCTGGATAGAGTTTGAGATGAACCGGGCGCACTGGTTTGATCACAACGGCGTGCGTATGAGGTCAGCACCATCTGCATGACTTTCTCATTCACACCGTGGCCTTCAGCGCGGTGTTCCGAGGCCGGGAAAGATTAGCAGAAACCGTTTAAAACGGTTCCCTTTTTCAAAAACTATGCGCGACGACGCCGGGCTAAAGCGCCGTCGTGAATGAAAGTTTTCCAAGCTGAACCAGTACCAGAAAAAACGACGAATTGGACCTGACGTCACAGATATTTTTATGAAGCTATCACTTAATGGCGCTACCACCATGAAGGCTGATCTCGCGCTGGACATTCGGGCGGCGAGTGCGACTGGTTTTGATTGCCTCGAGATTTGGGCCGCGAAGTTACGCCGGTTTCTCCAGGACCACTCCACCGCCGATTTGAAACGACTATTCGATGAAAATCAGATCCAGCCGTTAAGCATCAACTCGATCGAACACGTTACTTTCCGCGACCCCACTGCCTACGAATCAATCAAAGCTGAATGCCGCCAGCTCAGCACGATTGCCCGCGACATCGGCTGCCCGTACCTCGTGGCGGTGCCCGGAAAGCTTCCGTCAACAGAGATCGACAGAGCGCAAATCATCAACGAGTCGGTGCGGGTGCTGCGTGAACTTTGCGCGATTGCAGCTGAGCACGACGTCGCGATCGCCTTCGAGTTTCTGGGCGAAAGCGACTGTAGCGTGAGATCGCTCGAGCTGGCCGCGGAAATCGTCAGCCGCGCCGGCGGTGAAAATCTCGGTCTGGTAATCGACAGCTTTCATTTCTATACCGGCGGTTCGACGATTGAAATGATTGAAGCGCTGGATGCGTCACGCCTATCCATTTTTCATATTGACGACGCCGAGGACTTGCCGCGCGAGCGGCTGACGGATGCACACCGGTTGCTGCCGGGCCTGGGAATCCTGCCGCTCCGGGAAATTATCGGCGCGTTCAGGCGAATAGGTTATGACGCAAACGCCAGCCTCGAGATTTTCCGGCCCGAGTACTGGGAGCGCGATCCTTTCGAGTTGGCGCACGCGGCAAAGACGGCAGTTGAGCAGGTATTGAAGTCAGCACCATCCGCGTAAGCGGATGGATCGAGGAAGAACGTGAGGAATCAATTGATGCCATCTGCTGACGCAGATGGTACTGACCTCTGTTTGTTATGACTAAAATCAAAATCGGATTTATCGGCGCCGGCTACATCGCCGGAGTACACGCATCAATTCTGGCGCGCGATGAGCGGGTTCAGATCACCGCGGTTCACGATATCCGCGAGCCACTCGCCGAACAGTTGGCGCGCTCGACCGGCGCGGCGGTCGCGCCCAGCGTGGCCGAAGTGCTGGCGATGTGCGATGCGGTCTATATCGCCACTCCCAACACGAAACACACCGAACTCGCAATCAATTCGATCGACGAACTCAAGCACGTCTTCTGTGAAAAGCCGATGGCCACTTCGATCGCTGATGCCGGACGCGTGCTGAGGGCCGCGGAAACCAGCGAGCGCATTTTCCAGGTCGGTCACAACCGCCGCTTCGCACCCGTCTATGCCGAATTGAAGCGGATGCTCAGTGACGCACACCAGCCGCATTCAGCTCACGTCAAAATGAATCGCGGCGAACTATTGAATCCGGAATGGACCGGCAATCCGGAAATCACCGGGGGCTTCCTGTACGAAACCACCATTCACATGTTCGACATGATGCGGTTTCTCTTTGGCGAAGTCCTGACGGTGCAAGCCCTCGGGTCCAGGCATGAATATCAAGAGATCGACGACTTCTCAGTCCTCATGTCATTCCAGAGCGGAATGCACGCGACCCTGGCTTCGTCCGCCGATGCCAGCTGGCTGTTCCCTTTTGAGCGCCTTGAGGTTTTTTGCCATCACGGCACCATCGTGACGCGCGAGATGGAGTCCCTCACTTACAGCGACGGTCTCGACGGGCGGCACATGGAAATGTCCGTGCATCAACTATCGAAAGAAGAAAAGTGGGGTTACGCGCAGGAGGACCGGGCGTTCATCGACGCTATCGTGAAGAACGGGCGGCCGCCGGTGACGGCCCTCGACGGCTACAAGTCAGTCCAATTGGTGAACGCCGTTTACGAATCGATTAAGGAGAGAAGGCTAATCAGTTTTGACCCGGCGGCGTAACGCCAAGCTTCCGCAAAGATAAGGCTCTGCCGCTCATCAGTGCGGAAAGGCTCGCCTTTCCGCGAAGACGGTTACTGATATTTCGAGGCTGCGCCTCGACCCCGCAGGCATAGCCTGCAAAAGCACTTAGGCCATGGGTCCGGTAAGGCAAGCCTTACCGCACTGGAGGGCGGCAAGCCGCAACGAGGGCGGCAAGCCGCAACGAGGGCGGCAAGCCGCAACGCGAGCGGCAAGTCGCAACGCGAGCGGCAAGTCGCAACGCGAGCGGCAATCCTCCACGATCGATCTGAACCCTCCACGATTCGATCTGAACCAAAGCGTCCCGGCAGATTGGCACCTCGCCTCGATTACCTGAATTAATTGCCGGCGGGTTTCAGCATGATGAGCGCCTGGTTACTTGCCGTGCCGCCGTAGCTGACGCTCACCCAAAATGAATCCGCGGTTTTCAGTTCATCCGGAATTCTAAAGACGATCTGCGTGACTGAGTTCTGCGGTATCCCGCCGACGAATTCAACCGGCAAGGAATAGATATGGTGCTGGACATCTTCAGCCCGCGCGGCCACGGACGAGATCAACTCGCCGGGAGTGAGCTGCAAGTTCGGCGAAAAGATCATCACCCGCGTGCGGCCGTCACTGCTGAGGTTATTTGCCGCCGAGAATTGAAAAGGGTCCCGCAGGAAAGTCACCGCATCCAGCGCAATCGCCCGCTGTGAATTCGGCTCGGTGAATAGAATGATTGACGGCGGGCCCATCGTTAGCGAATTTGCATTTGACGTTGCTGCCGGATTGACCACGGTAATCGGGATTGTTCCGGTGCTCAACAGGTCGGCATACGAGATCGCCGCGGTCA
>Ga0126383_10000664_pt1 | contig 19675 bp, 18 predicted proteins | sample PanSoiMetPlot_35_FD_96882 | JGI IMG/M metagenome (GOLD analysis project Ga0126383, IMG submission 96882) | Tropical forest soil microbial communities from Panama - MetaG Plot_35 | ecosystem: Environmental > Terrestrial > Soil > Tropical forest > Bulk soil | place: Panama | collected 2016-02-17
GGTTACGAGACCTACGACTTCGAAGTGCCGCTGGAGCAGGATTGCGATGTCTGGGCCCGTTACATGGTGCGGATGCGCGAAATGACCGAGTCGCACAGGATTGTGACGCAGGCCCTGGCGCGGCTGCGGCCGGGTCCGGTAAAAGCAGATGCGCCCAAGGTCGTGCTGCCCGATCGCGAAGCGATGAAGACGCACATGGATGCGCTGATTCATCATTTTCTGATCGTGGCCGAAGGGTTCGATGTGCCGGCCGGAGAGGTTTATCACCAGATAGAAGCGTCGAAAGGCGAACTCGGGGTCTATGTGAAATCGATTGGCGGTCCAAAACCCGCCCGTGTGCACTTTCGCGGACCGAGTTTCGTGAATCTCTCGGCGCTGCCGCACATCGCGCAGGGCGAGATGATTGCCGACGTGGTCGCCATCATCGGCTCGTTGGATATCGTCCTCGGCGAGATCGATCGTTAGGAGAGCGCGTGAGAAAAACAGTCTTGTCATTGCCCGAAATCGGCCTGATTGCCCTCACGCGGGTAGCGTTGGGCGCCGGCCTGGGCCTGCTCCTGAGTAGCAAATTGGATCGCAGCGCGCGCACGGCGGCCGGAGTTGCCCTGGTGGCGTTCGGCGCGCTCACGACTTTCCCGCTGGTGGCTGATGTTCTATGTAAGTCCAGCCGGACGGAGATTGAGCGATAGGCCGCGAATGAAAGCCGGAATGCGAAATTTATCTGAGCTCGCCCTGACCGCGGTCACGCACGCCGCGCCGGTACCCGGCCTCAGCCTGGTTTTGAACAAGCGATTTCGCCGCACGGTGCGAAAGGCTGCCGGAGTGGCATTGATCGGGGCCGGCGCGTTGGTGGCAGTTCCGCTGGCGTTGTATGTCATCTGCCGCACGTCAGGCGAATCGACGGAAGCAAAGTAATGCCCGAAGTTCTTGTCAAAATTCAACCGCCCGATCACCCGGTACACATGCCGGAGCCGGCGGTTTTTTCTGCCGCAGTCGAGGCGGAGATCGACAAACACATCGCGAAGTATCCCATCAAGCGTTCGGCGATCATTCCTTTGATGTTCATCGTGCAGCGCGAGCGCGGTTATCTCGATCCGCCGGGCGTGCAATACCTCGCGAATCGTCTGGAATTACGGGTGACCGACATTTGGGAAGTCGCCACGTTTTACTCGATGATTCAAACGCAGCCGGTCGGTAAGTATCACATCCAGATTTGCAAGACGCTGTCGTGCAAGATCATGGGTGAAGGAAAGATCACCGATCACGTCTGTAACAAGTTGGGAATAAAGCCGGGCGAAACCACGCCGGACGGGAAATTTTCGCTGTCTTTAGTTGAATGTCTGGGCTCGTGCGGCACCGCCCCGATGTTTCAATTGAATTTTGATTATCACGAGAACCTGACGCCCGAGAAGGTCGATCAGATTCTGGACGCATTACCTTGAGTAATTAACTCATTTGTTCATTGAGTCAATGAATAAATGAGTCAAGTCAGCCAATAACTATCATGTTCATCGGCGCCATCGGATGTGAACCTCTACAACTGCGGCGCGTTCATCTGGAACGCTCGCGGACGCTCGACGTCTATCGCCGTAACGGCGGTTACGAGGCGATTAAGAAAGTGCTCGAGTCGATGTCGCCTGATGAGGTCATCAATGAAGTGAAGAAATCCGCCTTGCGCGGGCGCGGCGGCGCCGGATTTCCGACCGGCATGAAGTGGAGCTTTGTGCCGAAAGACTCGCCCAAAGCGAAGTACGTCGTCTGCAACGCTGACGAATCTGAGCCGGGCACTTTCAAGGACCGCTATCTGCTCGAGCGCGATCCGCACATGCTGATCGAAGGCATGCTGATCGCCGCTTATGCGTTGGGCGCGCGCCACAACTACATCTACACCCGCGGCGAATACAAGTACCTGATCGACATCATGGATGTCGCGCTCGATGAAGCGCGGGCGGCCGGGCTGCTGGGTGAAAAGATTCTCGGGACTGACTTTGCCTGCGAGATTTACACGCACACAGGCGCGGGCGCTTACATCTGCGGCGAAGAGACTGCGCTTTTGAGTTCGCTCGAAGGATTCCGCGGCCATCCGCGCATGAAGCCTCCCTTCCCGGCGATCTCCGGGCTTTACGCGTCGCCGACTGTAGTCAATAACGTCGAGACGCTGACCGCCGTGCCCGACATCATCAAGATGGGCGGCGAAGCCTATCAGAAACTGGGGACGGAAAAGAGCGGCGGCACGAAACTCTGGTCGGTCTCCGGCCACGTCAATCGTCCCGGCGTTTACGAATTGCCGATGGGCTATGACGACATGGAAAAGTTCATCATGGAAGACTGCGGCGGCATCGCCAACGGCAAGCAATTGAAAGCAGTCATTCCGGGCGGCTCTTCGGTTTACATCATGCGCGCCGATCAGATCATCGGGAAGGACGTGCGCATGGATTATGACGGCCTGGTGGCCGGCGGCTCGATGGTGGGCTCGGGCGGCTTCATCGTCATGGATGAAACCGTCGATGTGTTCGAATCCACCAAGAACCTGACGGAGTTCTACAAACACGAATCCTGCGGCTGGTGTACGCCGTGTCGCGAGGGCACCGACTGGCTGGTGAAGATTTTCAAACGCATCGAAGGCGGCAGCGGCAGACCTGAGGACGCGCGCCTGCTGCTGGATATCTGCGACAACATCGAAGGCAAGTCATTCTGTCCGCTGGGTGACGCTGCCTCCTGGCCGATTCAATCGGCGGTGAAGAGATTCCCCGAGGATTTCGAAAAGCATTTGGCGGCTAACGGAACCTAGTGTTTTAGAGGCGGGCTACTGCCCGCCAATCCGGATCGCAGAAGATGGCGGGCGGTAGCCCGCCTCTAAACGAACATTTTGATGTCTACGGAACTTGTCAAAGTAACTATTAATAGCCGCGACTTCCAGGTCGCGAAAGGCGCGCGGCTGATCGATGTGTGCCGCGAAAACGGATTCGCGATTCCCTCATTCTGTTATTACGCCGACCTCGCGTTGCAGGCGTCTTGCCGTATGTGCCTCGTGCGCATCGAGAAGATGCCGAAGCTGCAAACCTCCTGCACCATCACCTGCACTGACGGGATGGTGGTCACCACGCAAAGCGAAGAAATTGAAAAGGCGCAGCGCTCGATGCTCGAGTTCCTGCTGGCGAACCATCCGCTTGATTGCCCGGTCTGCGATCGCGGCGGAGAGTGCGAACTCCAGGAACTGACTTTTGACTGGGGCAATCTGGAAGAGCGTTTTATCGAACGCAAGAATGCGAAGCCTGAGAAGTATCTCTCGCCCATGGTGGCCAACGATCCGCAGCGCTGCATTCTCTGCAAGCGCTGCACGCGTGTCTGCGATGAGTGGATGGGCGAAGAGGCCATCGAAGCCGGCAATCGCGGCGCCAATACGGTCATTGGAACCTTCGGCGGCTGGCTGAATTGCTCGCAGTGCGGCAACTGCATCGAGGTTTGTCCGACGGGAACGTTGCTTGACGGAACCTACCGGCATCAACACCGGCCGTGGGAACTAACGCAGACGGTCTCGACCTGCACTTATTGTTCGGATGGTTGTCAGATGTCGCTCGGCTCGCGCGCCAACGATGTGGTTCGCATCGTCGCCCGCGACCGCTATGTGAACGGACACAACGGCGAGTTCCTTTGCGTCAAAGGGCGTTTCGGCCATCCGTTCATCAACGACAAAGAGCGAATTCGCACGCCGCTGATTCGTTATCAGAAGGGCGGGCGGCTGGTTCCGGCAACCTGGGATGAAGCCATTCGCTTCACGGCTGAGCGCCTCGATAAGATTGTCTCTGACAACGGCCGCAACTCGCTCGCCGTCATCGGCAGCCCCCGTCTCACGAACGAGTCTCTTTACGTGCTTCGCAAATTCGCGACCGAGCTGGTCGGCACTGAGAACTTTGCTGTCGCCGAGGCGTTTAGTCTCAAACCGTTTTTCGACAATCTGGGCGGTCAACTGGCGACGCATCACGATATTCGCCACGCCAGGACCATCGTGCTCATCGGCGGCGAGCCGGAAGAGTTACAGCCGCTCACCGGGAAGCAGATCCGGCAGGCGGTGCGCAACGGCGGCGCCAATTTAATCATCGTCAACAGCCGGCCCATTCGGCTGCGCGAGCAGGCTGCGCAATTCATTCATATACGACCCGGCGCCGAAGACGCGGCCGTGCTGGCTTTCGCCACCGGCGACAACGACGAACTGGCGGCGAAGAAGATGGGAATCGAAGCGCGCGAAATCGCCGCGGCGCGCGACACGATCCACCGGCTGCCGGGCGATTTAGTCATCATGTTTGGCGGCGAAGTCAGCGCCGCCGCGCAGGCTCTGATTGCTCAGGCGCCAAGCGGTTTTGGAAACAACGGGCCGCGGGCGCTCCTGCATCCGTTGCCGCTCTTCAATAACAGCGTCGGCGCGCACGACCTGAGCGGTGACGCTAAAGCGCTGGCCGAAATATTGGGCCAGGCCGGCGATTCGATACGCGCGGCCTACATCGCCGGCAGCTTACTGCCGGCGCATGATCGGGACCAGCTCGCCAGGTTGGATTTTGTCGTAGTTCAGGAATTGTTCGAAACCGCAACGACCGCGTTCGCCGACGTGGTATTTCCGGCCGCATCGTTTGCGGAAGTTGACGGCACCTTCACGAATAACGGCGGCCTGGTGCAGCGGGTGCGCCAATCAATCGACCCGGTGCATCAGTCGATGGCGGATTGGATGATCACCGCGCGCCTGGCGAAAGAGCTCGGGGTTGATTTTGGATTTGAACGATCGGCGAGCGCAGTCTTTCGCGAGATTGCCGATCGCGTTCCGGCCTATGCCGGCTTGCGTTACCCTTCGCTGAAAGACGAAAGCCGCCCGGTACAGGTGAAACACGCAATGGCGCCGGCGCGAGACGTCTCGCAAACCTGGCAGGCGCTGCGCCAGTCAGTCGAGGCGTTGCCTGACGAAGGTGAAAAATCGCAGGCGACCCCGGCGGTGGGTCATGAATTGTTCAAACCGGGAACGCTGATTAGCAAGACGCCGCAGATCGGTTTGTTGGCGGCCGGTAATCCCACGCCGGAGACGTTCGCAATTTCGCCGCTCTATCAAATTACGGTTGATGATGATTTGAAACGCGAGGCGATACCGGCCTGAATCGCTTAGAGGCGGGCTCCTGCCCGCCATCCTGTGAATGGACGAACACCGGCGGGCAGGAACCCGCCGCTAAACGATTGGCTGATTTTTTGGAATGGAAGATATAAAGCATCTCGTCCTTTTAATGGTCGGCATCCTGGTCGCCTTCACCGTGGTGATGACGATGGTCGCCTACACCGTGTTGGCTGAGCGGCGGATACTGGGATTCATCCAGGGACGGCTGGGGCCGAACCGCGTCGGCCCGGGAGGCGCCTTTCAACCGATCGCGGACCTGCTCAAGTTCATTTTCAAAGAAGACATCGTGCCCGACAAATCGACGCGCTTTGTCTATTTCCTGGCGCCCACGATTGCCACCACCGCGGCGCTGATGACGATTGTCGTCTATCCCTTCGGGCCCGACATTCATCTGCCATTCAACCTCCCGCTGATCGGCAACACCATACCCATGGTGATTGCCAAACTCGATGTGGCGCTGCTCTATGTTTTGGGCGTCACCTCGGTGGGTGTGTACGGCATCGCGCTGGCCGGGTGGTCTTCGAACAACAAGTACAGTTTGATGGGCGGGCTGCGCTCGTCGGCGCAAATGATCTCCTATGAACTGGCGTTGGGTCTGGGATTGATTGGCGTGATCCTGCAATCAGGTTCGCTCGATTTGCAGAGCATTGTCGAGCAACAGTCGGGCCACCTCGGCATCACCGGATGGAACCTGTTCTGGGTGCAGCCGCTCGGATTTTTTGTTTATCTGATCGCGGCCATTGCCGAGACCAATCGTGTCCCGTTCGACTTGCCGGAGGCTGAGACGGAGCTGGTGGCCGGCTTTCACACCGAATACAGCGCGATGAAATTCGCGCTCTTTTTTCTCGCCGAGTACGTCAACATGTTTACGGTTTCGATGCTGGCGACGACATTGTTTCTCGGCGGTTGGAATGGCCCACTGGTGCACCGCTTGCCGTGGCTGGGGGTCTTTTATTTTCTCGGCAAGGTGGTCTTCTTTCTGTTTTTCTACATCTGGTTGCGAGGGACGCTGCCGCGCTTCCGCTTCGATCAGTTGATGAGTTTCGGCTGGAAGTTTCTGATGCCGCTGGCGATTATCAACATCGTCGTGACGGCCACGATTCAATGGTCCGGCCTGTTCGATCTCGTCGGTAAGTTTTTAAAGACGAGTACCGGTTGGGGCGGATAAGTTTTCGACGGGAGCGCCACCGTCGCGGTTGCTGGAAAGCAAGCGCGAACGCCGGCGCCCAAATCGCATAAAGATGCTGGCGCTGCTTTTCATTTTATTTGCCGGAATGGCGATTGGCTGTGCAATCTCGATGGTGGCGCAGCGCAATCCGCTGTACAGCGCGATTTCGCTGATCGGCGTCTTTATCTCGCTGGCATGCCTGTACGTGACGCTGGCGGCGCCCTTCATCGCCGCCGTGCAGGTCATTGTCTATGCCGGCGCGATTATGGTGCTGGTGGTCTTCGTGATCATGCTGCTGAATGTCGAGGAAGAGGAACATCGGCCGCTGCGTCTGCGGTCGCTGGTGCCCATCGCCGTCGTACTGGCCGCCATCTTCTTCGCCGAAACAGCTTTCATCATATTTTTTGTGCACAACGCGCCGAACACGCCGGCGGGGAACGTTTCCGACGTGGGGCTGACCTCATCGATCGGCGCCGGTTTGTTCACCAGTTACCTGCTGCCGTTTGAGGTCACCTCGATTCTGCTGCTGATGGCCGTTGTCGGGGCCATGACCCTGGCGCGACGCGGCGGACTAATCGGCGCGAATGTGGGCCTCGTGCCGGGACAGGCCAGTTATGCGCGCGAGACTTTGAACCCGCTGGCGTACCCTGATTTGAGCGAAGTCGCCGCGCGCACTTCGCGCGAGGTTGAAGAGACACTGGACGTCGCCCAGGCGCCGCACCAACACAATGAAGAATAGGACGCTTCGCTGCTGACTTCTGACTGCTGACTTCTGACTACTGTTTTATGGCTCCACAGCTTTCATGGTATCTCGCGCTTTCGGCGGTGCTGTTCACTATCGGCGTCGTGGGAGTGATGATCAAGCGCAATGTCATTTCGATGTTCATGTGCATCGAGCTGATGCTCAACGCCGTGAACCTGACGTTTGTCGCGTTCTCGAGTTTCTTTCGCGACGTTACCGGCCAACTTTTTGTTTTTATCGTGATGACCGTCGCCGCTGCCGAGGCGGCAGTCGGCTTGGGAATCATCATCGCTATCTTCCGCAGTCGCGAATCGCTCGATGTGGATGATGCCAGTACGTTGAAACTCTAACTGGAGCGCGGGCATCTTTGCCCGCCTGGGCGCGAAGCGCGAAGAGTGTTTTTTAATTTCAGGATCTGGAGACGCGAGCTTTGCTCGCGTTGCGGGCAAAGATGCCCGCGCTCCGTATGCAGAACCATTTACTAAGTCTAATCATCTTTGCCCCGCTGGCCGGCGCGGCCATTAACTGGCTGGTGGGCCGGAGGCTGCGCAACGAACGATTCATCGGCCTGGTGGCTTGTGGCTCGGTCGCCATCTCGGCGATTCTCGGTTTTTATCTCGCCTTCAAATCCGGCGGAGCGTTGCGATCTACGCAGCCGGTCATGGACCACCTGTGGACGTGGATCCAAGTGGGTAACTTCCGCGCCGATTTCGGTCTGGCGATGGACCGTTTGAGCGGTATCTACGTTCTCTTCATTACCTTTGTCGGTTTTTTGATCCACGTCTTCGCCACCGGCTACATGCACGGCGACGGCGGTTATTACCGGTTCTTCGCGTACCTGAATCTGTTCATGTTCGCGATGCTGACGCTGATTCTCGGCGACAACTTTCTGCTGATGTTCGTCGGCTGGGAAGGTGTCGGGCTCTGCTCGTACCTGTTAATCGGTTTCTACCTCGACAAGGCCGAAGCCGCGCCCGCCGCCAAGAAAGCCTTCGTCGCAAATCGCGTGGGTGACTGGGGCTTTGTCATGGGCATCCTCCTGCTTTTCTGGATGACCAGCGGCGCGGGAGCGCCATCAATCAGCTTCTTTGACAAACCGGGAGTGGCGAGCGCGCTGCAGACGGTGGCCCATATGCCGATTGATGGCTTCACCTGGCATGCAATTTTTGCCGGAGGCATCAGTTCAATCGCGGTTCTGCTGTTCATCGGGGCCACCGGCAAGAGCGCGCAGATTCCGCTTTATGTCTGGCTGCCTGACGCGATGGCCGGTCCCACGCCGGTCTCGGCGCTGATTCACGCGGCCACCATGGTGACGGCCGGCGTGTACATGCTGGCCCGCTGCTCGGCAATCTTCACGCACGCGCCCTTTGCGATGTTCATTGTGGCGATCGTCGGCGCCGCTACTGCCCTGTTTGCCGCCACGATCGGTCTGGCCCAGAACGACATTAAAAAAGTTCTCGCCTACTCGACCATTTCTCAACTGGGGTACATGTTCCTGGCCTGCGGGGTCGGCGCCTTCATCGCCGCGATCTTTCACGTGATGACCCACGCGTTCTTCAAGGCGCAGCTTTTCCTCGGCTCGGGGTCGGTGATTCACGGCATGCACCACGAGCAGGACATGCGGCGCATGGGCGGCTTGCGCAAGTACATGCCGATCACCTGGCTGACGATGTGCTGCGGTTGGCTGGCGATCTGCGGCGTGCCGATTTGGGCCGGCTTCTTTTCGAAAGATGAAATTCTCTGGAAGGTTTGGGTCGCCGGCTCCGCGAACATGCCGGCGGGGGCCGCGAAGGCTTTGTGGTTTGTGGGAATTGTCACGGCGCTATTGACCGCCGTTTACATGACCCGGTTGATGGTGATGACCTTCTGGGGAGATGAGAGATTTTCTTCCCAACACGACGCGCACGGCGAAAGCCACGCTGACGATCATCATGCCGTAACGCCGCATGAATCACCCTGGTCAATGACCGTCCCGCTGATCGTGCTGGCCATGCTATCAACGGTTGGCGGATTTGTCGGGGTGCCGTATGCGATCAGTTCGCTCGCCGGTGGTCATCCGATAAATTATTTTGAAGAGGTGCTGGCGCCGGCGATTAGCACGGTGCCGGCCACGCATGCACCCGAAGGTGAAGCGACGAAGTTGCACTGGCAATCGCCGCCGCCACAGGAAGTCGACGGCAAGCCGGCCGTTGCTCCCGTCGGCGAAGCGCCGGGCGCCGCCACCGAGCACGAAATTCCGAGTCCGCAGGAACTCAATGAAGAACGTTTGCTGGCGCTGGTTTCAGTTTTGATTGCTTTGAGTGGCATTGGTATCGGCTGGCTCATGTTTGAGCGCAAGCCGCTGCGCGCGATGCCGCGGCTGCTCGAGAACAAATACTACGTCGATGAGATTTACGATGCGGCGATCATCCAGCCGATTAATGTCGGCTCGCGCGAAGGGCTGTGGAAGATTTTCGACATCGGGGTGATTGACGGAATTATTCACCTGATCGGCGGCGCGGTGGTCCGCTTTGGACGGACCATTCGCTACATGCAAATTGGCTTCGTGCGCGGCTACGCGGCCATCATTCTGGCGGGGGCGCTGATCATCATCGGCTATTTCGCCTATAGCGGCGCGCACGTGCTCAGATTTCTGGTGCGGTAATTTGGAGTGCGCCGGCTTGACGGCGCTTTGAATCTTCTCGTCGGAGAAAGCGCGTCAAGCCGCCGCCCTCCAAAAGTTATGCAGAATCATCTGCTCACAATTCTGATTCTTCTGCCCCTGGTCGGCGCGGCCACGGCTGTCGTTTATAGTCTGACGCCCGGAGCGAAAGAGTCGCATCACCGTTGGCTGGCGCTGGGCTTCACCACCGTCGCGTTCCTGCTTTCGCTGCTCCTCATTCAGGGAGCCGGCGGCGAGGTCGCGGCTTTTCGCTTTGAAGAAAACTATCCATGGATCGGGTCGATCGGCGCTCGTTATCACACCGGCGTTGATGGCATTAGCCTGTGGCTGGTCGTGCTGACGACCTTTTTGATGCCCATCTCCGTGCTGTCGAGCTGGACGGCCATTACCAAGCGGCAACTTACCTATTACGCGCTGTTGATGCTGCTCGAGTCAGCCATGATCGGCGTCTTTGTGTCGCTCGATTTGCTGCTCTTTTATCTTTTCTTTGAAGCCTCGCTGGTCCCGATGTTTTTCCTCATCGGAATCTGGGGCGGCGACCGCCGTATCTATGCGGCCGTGAAGTTCTTCATCTACACGGCGGTCGGATCGCTTTTGATGTTGGTCGGCATCATCGCGCTCTACTTCATTCACCAGCAAGCGACCGGCACCGGCACGTTTGATTACGTCGTATTGACCCAGACGCTGCGAGCGAGCGCCAGCGTCATTTCCCCGCGCGCCGAGTTCTGGCTCTTCCTGGCCTTCGCGTTCGCCTTCTGCATCAAGGTGCCGCTGTGGCCGCTGCACACCTGGCTGCCCGATGCGCACACCGAGGCGCCCACGGCCGGCTCGATCATTCTGGCCGGGGTCCTTTTGAAGATGGGCACCTATGGTTTGCTGCGGTTCAATTTCGGTTTATTCCCCAATGCTTCGCGGCAGTTCGCGCCGCTGATGATCACGCTCGCCGTCATCGGGATTATCTATGGCGCGCTGGTCGCCATGGTCCAGCCGGACGTAAAGCGTTTGGTGGCCTATTCGTCGGTCAGCCACATGGGGTTTGTCGTGCTCGGCCTTTTCTCGTTCACTGAACAGGGAATGCAGGGCGCGCTTTATCAAATGTTGAATCACGGCGTGTCGACCGGCGCGCTGTTTCTGTTTGTCGGGATGATTTACGAGCGCCGGCACACCCGCATGATTTCCGAGTTCGGCGGGCTGGTGCGGCCGATGCCTTGGTTCTCGACCTTTTTTGTGATCGCCTCGCTCTCGTCGATCGGATTGCCGTTCCTGAATGGGTTCATCGGCGAGTTCCTGATCATGCTGGGCTCATGGACTTCAACTGCGGTCAGCCATGCGTGGATCGTTACGATGTTTGCCGGCACCGGAGTAATCTGGGCGGCTGTTTACATGCTTTGGATGCTGCAACGCGTGGTGTTCGGCACGACCACCAGCGCCGCCAATGCAAAATTGTCGGATTTGAATGCGCGCGAATTTGGATTGGCTTTGCCGCTGCTCGCGCTGATGTTGCTGATGGGCGTCTACCCCGCGCCCTTCCTTAATCGCTCGCGGGCCAGCGTCGCGGCTGCTCAGCAGGTGTTGAGTCCCGGCGCCACCGGCGCTCCGGCTGTGGCTGCGGCAATGGATGAAACGAAGCCGGCAAAATGATCAGAGTTTCGATTAGGTCTTTACTGCTCGTCTCGCTGTTGCTGGGCGCGTCCACCGCCGGATGGGCGCAGGCGAAGACCCCGCCGGCCGATCCGACATTCAAGTTGCAGGGGCTGGATGGAAAGGTCGTCGATCTCAGCGCCCAACACGGCAATGTCGTGCTGGTTTCGTTCGGCGCAACCTGGTGCGGTCCGTGCATCTCTGAGTTGCGCGCGCTGGATGAACTGCTGGCTGAATATCGCAACCAGCCGGTGAAGTTTTTTTGGGTAAGCGTCGAGCGGGTCGAGGAAATCGACAATGCGGGTCTCAAACGTTACGCGAAGGAACGGAAGCTAACCTTCCCCGTGCTGCGCGACACCGGCAAAATGGTTTATCTCCAATTCGCCGAGCGCCAGAGGTTGCCGATGATCGTGCTGCTCGATAAAGACGGTAAGGTCGATACGCCGGTCAGTTTCGGCATGAAGTCGTCCCCCGGAGATTACAAATCCGATATGCGCGCTCGTCTGAATAAACTCTTGCAGATTCCCTCCGCTGAGCGGAGTGGCGCGCAGAGCGACGCCGGACGCACGGCAACCAGAGCCGGCCACCCAGCCCTCTCGGAAAGCGAGAGGGAGTAAGAAACTATGCTGTTATTTCAAGCCGCCACACCCGACATCAATCTCGCGTTGATTGCGCCGGAACTAATCGCAGGCGTCGCCGGCGTCATCATCATGATGGTTGACGCCTTTGCCCGTCGCGACCAGCGTTGGACTACCGGTGCGGTCTCAATTATCAGCCTGCTCGCGGCCGCGGCCAGCTCAGTCTGGCTGTGGACCAATTGGCCGGCCCGCAGCGCCTTCAACGGAATGATCGTTTTGGATGAGCTGCGCCTCAGCTTCACCTTAATCTTTATCGTGGTGGCGCTGCTGACCGTGCTCATCTCCAGCGTCTGGATTGAAACTGAGAAACTGCCCGCCGGTGAGTTTCATGCGCTGCTCCTCTTTGCCACCAGCGGCATGATGTTGATGGCGGCGGCGGGGGATCTGGTGATCGTCTTCCTCGGCCTGGAAATTCTCTCAATCGCGACTTATGTGCTGGCTGGATTTCGGCGCACCGATATCCGTTCAAACGAGTCGTCGCTGAAGTATTTCATTCTCGGCTCGTTCGCCTCGGCCTTTCTGCTTTACGGTATTGCCCTGATTTACGGGGCCACCGCCACCGCTAATCTGCCGGGCACGACCAACATCGCCATCATCGCTTCGCGTCTCGATCAGTCGCTCTATCCGCCGTTGCTGCTCGCCGGCGCGGCCATGATGCTGGTCGGCTTCGGTTTCAAAATCGCGACCGCTCCGTTTCATGTCTGGACGCCGGATGTTTACGAAGGCGCGCCCACGCCGGTAACGGCGTTCATGGCCGCCGGACCCAAGGCCGCAGGCTTTGTGGCGTTTATGCGCGTGTTCGTTTTCGGATTTCCGATTGCCACGGCCGTCGTCAGCGCCAGCGGTTACGCGCACAAAGCGTGGCTCGGCGCCCTGGCTATCATGGCCGTCCTGACGATGACGATTGGCAACGTCGTGGCGATCGCGCAAAACAACGTGAAGCGCATGCTGGCTTATTCATCCATCGCGCACGCGGGTTACGCACTCGTCGGTTTCGTCGCGGCCGGCGCGGCCACCACCCCCGAAGACCGGAGCGCAGCGCTGTCGGCGGTCGCGTTTTATTTGCTGGCATATGCGGTCATGAACATGGGCGCCTTCGCGGTGATCACGCTCATCGCCCGTCGCGGCGATCAGCAAACCACCGTGGACGATTACAACGGCATCGGCTTTCAAGCTCCAGTGCTCGCCTTCTCGCTGTCGCTGTTTCTGCTGAGCTTGCTCGGCATGCCTTTGACGGCCGGCTTTGTCGGAAAACTCTATGTCTTCAGCGCCGCAGTCAAGCAGGGTTATGTCTGGCTGGTAGTGATAGGCGTGCTGAATACGGCGGTGTCGGCCTATTACTACCTGCGCCTGATTATCGTGATGTTCTTTCGCGAGCGCGCCGGCGACTGGGAAGTCCCGCGAGTTCCCGCCAGCGTCGGCGTGGCGCTCATACTCACCATCCTTGGCATTCTCTATCTCGGATTATTTCCGGACCGGGTCTTCAATGCCTTCCAGGCGCGCCCGACGATTTCGGTGCGCATGCGCTGACCTTCCCGAGCCATGACTGCCGCTGCCGACTACGTGGAGCAGGCCAAAGCCGCGCTTGGTAATTCATGGTTGCCGGCGCTCTATCTTGAGCGGGTGCTGAATTCGCGCTCGCGGCAGTATCAATTTCCGCAAGTCGCGGAAAGGCCGCGAGTCGAGATTCATCACACCCTGCTGGGGATTGAATTGAAGTTGGGCCGGCATCGGCTGCTGTGCCCAGATCTCGCGACGGCGCGTTACTTATCGGTCTTTGCGCGCATCGGTTGCCGGGCGGTTGCCATACCTTACGACATCAGCCGGATTTCGCTGGTGGCTGACGAGCTTGAAAGTTCATGGCAGCGAACCATTCTGGTTTCCGAACAGCTCACCGCCTCGCGTGGCCCGGCGCTTCGCGCTCGCGTTCGGCGACAGATCATTGCTAAAGTACGGGAGGAAATAGCTAAAGCGGGCGCCGGCCCGCGGGTTCCGCAGTTCAAGCAGAGTACGAAGCAAAGGACAGCGCCACCAAAAAGCGCCAAAGGCACAAAGAGAAATGCGGCCCAATGAATTAGCAACCGGCTTCATTCGCCTTGCGCCTTTTGTGCTTTTTTGTGGCTAACAGCAAACGTGGAGTCTCAGGAAATTATCACCTCGTCTCACGCCTCCGAATCGTCAGAGGCGCTTCCTTTCCCTTTTCAGCAACATTCGTTCTGTCGATATGAGTCGATCGAGAAGACCATCGACAGTGTGCGGGTGCTGGTGGTCGACAACTTACTGCGCGACGAAAATGATTTGTCCGACATCGGGCGCCAGGAACTGGGCAAGAACGTAAAATCACAACTGAAGATCGAACGGCATATCGCGTCGCTGGCCCTCCAGAACATTGTCATGAACATCGCCCGGCTGGTCAGAGAGCCGGTAGCGCAAGTCGTTCACGTCAGTGAACTTCCCGGGGCAATTAAGGACTTTCGCCCGCACGCCGTAGTCCTCAGTGGCACGCTCCGCGACTTTGACTTCTACAAACCGGAATTGCTCGCCGGCTTCAGCGATTTCATTCACACGACCCGGACGCCGGTGCTGGGCATCTGCGGGGGACACCAGCTAATTGGTTTGAGCTTCGGCGCCCGCGTCCTGACCCTCGATCAACAGGAACAGGAAAAGCGCCGCAACAATCGGGTCACGGAGTATCAGTACCGCTTTGTCCGCATCGTCGAACCTGAAGATCCGATCTTTCAGGGGATCGACAATCCCGAATCGCGCGTCTGGCAGGACTACACTCGCGAAGGCCGCATCCTGCGCGTCTGGCAGAACCACGGATTGCAGCTTGATCGGGTGCCGGATGGTTTTCAGTTACTGGCGCGCTCATATCTCTGCCGCAATCAAATGATGGCCAAGCGTTCGGATAATCAATTCATCTATTCCGTGCAGTTTCACCTGGAAAAGTCCTTTGAAGACTGGCACTCAAATCCGACGCGCTGGGAACATCCGAATGAATCGCGCGACGGGCGGCTGCTGTTTGAGAATTTTCTCAAGCTGGCGCTCGCCCACTAACCAGTTCTAAATTCACCTACTATCAAAGAACGTCCGGCCACGCTTACGCACGAAACCCTGGCGTTGGCGGCGCAAACCCTCGCCGCCCGTGACCGGCATCTGCGTCTGATTCACCAAGAGCACGGGCCGCCGCCCATGTGGGCGCGGCGGCCGGGCTTTCAAACTCTGCTGCGCATCGTGCTGGAGCAACAGGTCTCGCTGATCTCAGCCCGCGCCATGTTTGCACGGCTCAAACGGAATCTTGATACGCTGACGCCGGAAGTTTTCCTCGAATGCGGCGAGGCGCATCTCCGTTCGCTCGGCATGACGCGGCAGAAAGCGCATTACGCAATTCAGTTGGCTGAGGCCTGCCGCCAGGGAAAGCTCAAGTCGCTCTCACGGCTTCCGGATGAAGCAGCGCACGCCACACTCACCAGCATTAAAGGCATCGGGCCATGGAGTGCGAACGTCTATTTGCTGATGGCCTTGCGCCGTCCGGACATCTGGCCTGATGGGGATATTGCTTTGGGCACGGCCGTCATGAAACTCCGCCAGCTGACTCTCCGCCCACCCTTCGTCGAGCTGGCCGCGATGGCGGATGCCTGGCGGCCTTACCGATCCGTGGCGGCGCGGATGCTCTGGCAATATTATCTGGCGGAACAAAATCGCTTGTAGCGCAATCTAAGGGGCAATGGTTAAGGTTCCGCTGGCCCCACAGCTGCTCCTCTCAGGATTAGTCGGCCTGACAGTCGTCGCCTGCGCCGGTAAGCCAACGCCATCGCCACCTCCGGTTGCGGCGCCGCAGCATCGCAGCGCCAACGCTTTCGATGATTATCTGACAAACGAGTTTGAGCCTGCCGACGGCTTTGATTTCGCCGTCGGCGATCGCGACGGCAAAGGTCCCTATCAGGACAAGGCTACCGGGCAACGCTATTCGGGCTGGTATGTGGCCACGCACTTTGTCGACAATTACAGCTACGGTATTCACACGGGCGAAGACTGGACCGGCAACGGTCCCCCGGCCAGCGATCTGGGACAGGACGTGCATGCGATCGCCAACGGCAAAGTCGCGTTTGCGGGTTTTTGCGGCAAGCTGTGGGGCAACGTAGTCATGATCGATCATGTCTTCTATGAGAATCACCAGAAGAAGCAGATTCGCTCGGTCTATGCGCATCTGCACGACTTCAAGGTGGACGTCGGCCAGATCGTGCGCCGCCGCGAAGTGATCGCTACCGTCGGACAGGATCCTGACAAACTATTCGCGCCCCACCTGCACCTCGAGTTGAGATGGGACCAAACTCTGGGCCCCACTTATTGGCCTTCGTCAAACGGCAAAGACGAAGGCTGGGTCAAGGAGCACTACACGGCTCCTTCTCTGTTCATTGCCGGTCACCGCCGCGTGCCGCAGCCTCAACTCGAAGCGAACCTGCTCCTGATAAATAAGCCCTCATACAAGATGCGCTTCTATCAAAACGGAAAAATGGTCGACGAATATGACATCGGTCTCGGTCAGGGTAACGGTCCGAAGGAAATCGAGGGCGACCGTAAGACTCCGCTGGGCATGTACTTTGTAATTCAAAAACACGCCGGCGAGTTTGACGGTCCGTACGCGGCGTACTTTGGCGGATACTGGATGAGAATCAACTATCCCAACGCTTTCGATGCATCGCGCGGACGGTCTCAAAATCTGATTTCCGGCCAACAAGAGCGCGAGATTGCGACCAAGTGGGCGAATCGCGAACCGACACTCGAGCAGACCGCCCTGGGAGGCGGCATCGGCTTTCACGGCTGGAACAAGGAATGGGACAACGGAGGGACGCGGCAATTATCGTGGGGTTGCGTCGTCCTGCATCTTCACGACATCGCGAACTTCTACGAACGCATGCCTGAAGGGACGATGGTAGTGATCTTCTGAGTGACAGCCAGTCACTTAGCGATTATCGATGGCGTCACTGACGCGCGACCGAAGGTCAGGTTCGCGTCCCTGGGCACATTTTCGGTCGTCAAATCAATCAATCGATCAACCACGGCTTTCAAATCGTTCGTGTCGCGATAGACGCGCAGTTGTTCGTCTGCCGAGGTGCCCCGTTCGAGGATCGTGTGGATATGTTCGACCTCCTGGCGCGAGCCCAGCGGGTCCAGCACATCGTCCACGAAATCGAGCAGTTCGCGAATCAGGTCGACGACCGGGACTTCCTTGTTCTTACCAAAATCGATCAGCTTTCCTTCCAGCCCGTAGCGCACGGCGCGCCACTTGTTTTCCTGAATCAACATGCGGCGGTAAAGCCGGAAGCCCAGGTTTGAGTCCATCAGCTTGTAGAGCTTGGCCACGATGGCCTGAAAGAGGGCCGCGATGGCGATGGTGTCGTCCACTCGCGTCGGGATGTCGCAGATGCGAAACTCGAGCGTCGGGAAAAACGGATGCGGCCGGGAGTCCCACCAAATCTTCTTGCCGTCGTTGATGCAACCGGTCTTCATCAGCAACTCGACGTAACGCAAAAATCCCGGATACGAATCAAAGTGATCGGGAATATCGGTGCGCGGAAACTGTTTGAAAACTTCCGACCGGTAACTTTTCAAGCCGGTGTTGTGTCCCATCCAGAACGGGGATGAGGTCGAAAGCGCCAGGACGTGCGGCAGAAAGTAACGCGACGCGTTCATGATGTGAATTTGCCGCTCGCGATCAGCCACGCCGACGTGCACATGCACCCCGAAAATCAGGAGCGAGCGGGCCACCGTTTGCAGTTCCTGCACCAGCAACTCATACCGTTCATCTTCAAATACTTTCTGATCCTGCCAGCGCGAGATTGGATGCGTCGATGCGGCCACGATCTTCAGACGATTCTTTTCGGCCAGTGACGAGATCACACTTCTGAGCCGGGTGATGTCGGCGCGCGCTTCCTGAATGTTCTTACAGACGCCGGTGCCGACTTCCACCTGCGACTGGATCATCTCCGGCTTAATCTGCTCGCCCAGGATCATGCGGCCCTCATCCAGAATCTCCGAAACATGCGAACGCAATTCGCGCGTGATCGGATCGACAATCTGGAATTCTTCCTCGATACCTAAAGTGAATTGATCGAACATAAGTGTTATTTAGCCACCGGGACGCAGAGCCACGGAGGCGGACAAACCGGACCTGCTTATCTTCTCTCGGTGTTCATCTCGTGTCTCGGGGGCCAGGGTCCTTCAGGGTTTCGGCAATTCCCTTTCCATCAACTCGCGTGTTTCCGGCGACAACCGGTGAAAGCGCACCCCGACGCCGTGGCCGGGATTGCTGTAAACCACGTCGCCTTTAACGACTACGTGTTGCCCGGCCAGCGGTATCCGCAACGCCAGCGTGTCGCCGACGGCGATATCGGCCTGCGTACTCATATACAAACCACCGATGCTGATGTCTTTGCTGCTGGCGACGCCGGTTGCCTCGCCGCCGTCGAAATGAACGTCGACAATTACCCGCGAGCGATCGTAATGCCGGCGTTCGTCGGCCGCGATCTCATCGGCCTGTTCTTCGTCAATCATTGTTCCCCTCTGCGGCACTGATTTGCGCGTCGGGTACGCAGAACGCGCTGGAAACGCTTACTCTGTTGGAGTGCGGCGGCAGAGTCCCGCTTTATCGGGACGCCGACACCGCTTTGGATAAATCGTTGCCCTTGACCCTGAAAATCCAAAGCGCCGTCGCTGCTGCGCTCTGCCGGCGCACTCCAAACTAAGACGCTGCCTTTTGGCTCGGGACTTGACGGTCAAATGATAACCCATTATGGCAACGACGGAAACAAACTTGTCAGATTTGGAGTGCGCGCCCGGGTTCGCCGTCGCTTTGGTTTACGCCGGCGAGCAACCCCGGCAAGTCGATGCGCTCCATCCCGCCCCCGGAAAAACCGGGGCACTGACCTGTTCCTCAATTGACACTAAAAACGCGCGCACGCTACTATCCGAGTCTCGCAATTCATTGCTTTTGACTCTGAACTCCTGAGTCTTTGTCCTATATGGGTTTCGCTACTACCGCAATACATGCCGGGCAGGAACCGGATTCTGCCGCCGGCGCCGTGACCGTTCCGATTTACCAAACATCGACCTACGCACAGGAGGGAATGGGCAAGCACAAGGGATTCGAGTATGCCCGCACTTCGAACCCGACGCGCCTGGCCCTGGAGCGGAATCTCGCCGCCCTGGAGGGCGCAAATTTCGGCTTTGCCTTCGCCTCGGGCATGGCGGCCATTGACGCCACTCTGCGATTGGTGAAGGCCGGCGATCACGTAATCGTCTCAGACAATACCTACGGCGGCACCAATCGATTGTTCAAGCGGGTGCTGGCAAATTACGGCATCGAATTCGAATTCGTGGACACCTCTGACGTGACGAATGTCGAAGCCGCGATCAAAGCGAACACGCGCATGGTGTTTGTCGAAACACCGACAAATCCGGTGATGATTGTGACCGATCTGAAAGCGGTTTCAGACGTGGCGCACGCACACGGAGCGCGCGTCGTCTGCGACAACACTTTCATGTCGCCTTACCTGCAACGGCCCATGGAATTCGGGGTGGACATCGTGGTCCACTCGACGACCAAATTCCTCAACGGCCATTCCGACGGGATAGGCGGCGCCGTTTTGCTGAATAACGAAGA